>Ga0187777_10000368_pt1 | contig 32313 bp, 20 predicted proteins | sample 1015_Q2_SP5_10_M_FD_132416 | JGI IMG/M metagenome (GOLD analysis project Ga0187777, IMG submission 132416) | Tropical peat soil microbial communities from peatlands in Department of Meta, Colombia - 1015_Q2_SP5_10_MG | ecosystem: Environmental > Terrestrial > Soil > Wetlands > Peat | place... | reverse complement strand
GACGTGCAACTCTCCACCTGTGGTTGCCTTGGCCTGTGCGACGAGGGCCCCATCCTCATCGTTTATCCGGACGCCGTCTGGTATCACAAAGTCCAACTCGTGGACGTCCCCGAAATCGTCAGCTCCCATCTTAGCGATGGCAAAATCGTCGCTCGCCTCGCTTGGACCGATACCCCCGCGATGAAAGCCATGGCCACCGAGCACCGTGACCACTTTCGCGCCATGCTCAAGGCGCGCGACCAGGCTGGCATTCTTCCCGACGACGTCAACGAAATGATCCGCGGCTTCATGGCCAGCCGCGCCGTGCTCACTGCTCTCGAGCTCGACGTCTTCAATGCGGTCGGCGTCGGCTCTACCGCCGAACAAGTCGCCAGGAAGATCCACGCCGATGCCCGCGCCACGGAAATGCTGCTCAATGCTCTCGTCAGTCTGAAGCTACTCGACAAGAAGGACGGAACCTTCCGCAAAACCGCAACTTCCTCTCGGTTCTTTTGCGAAGGCTCCCCGGACAACGCCCGTCCCGCCATGCTCCACATCGCCAACCTCTGGCACCGCTGGTCCACGCTTACCGACGCAGTTCACGCCGGAACTTCCGTCGCCCTTCGCTCCCGCGACTACCAGGGCGTTGCTTCTTTCATCGCGGCCATGGATCGCAACGCCAAGGAACGTGCCGCTTCGGTTGTAAAAGCGGTTGGCGTGGATGGTGTTCGCCGCATGCTTGATCTCGGCGGCGGCTCCGGTGCCTACTCCATCGCCTTCGCTCGCGCGTTCCCCGAACTCAAGTCCGAAATCATGGACCTCGCGGAAGTTATACCCATCGCCCAAGGCCACATCCGCCAGGCCGGCCTCTCCGACCGCGTCACCACGCGCGTCGCAGACATGTTGTGCGATCCGCTTGGCGAAAATTACGGCCTGATCCTCGTTTCCGCCATCTGCCACATGTTTTCGGAAGCAGAAAATCGCGCTCTCTTTCAGCGTGCCTATCGAGCCCTGGCTTCTGGCGGTCGCTTCGTTGTCCAGGATTTCATCCTTGAGCCGGACAAGACAGCTCCGCGCTTCGCCACTCTCTTCGCGCTGAACATGCTGGTCGGCACTCGCGGTGGCAGCACGTACAGCGAACCCGAATACATGGCCTGGCTCCGCGACGCTGGCTTCTCTGACATCCGCCGCGTCCGCATCCCCGGCCCCGCCGGCCTCTTCATCGCCACACGCCTGTAGCGCAGGCTTCAGCTGTGCTCTATGTAGTGGCAGGTCTTCAGACCAGTGCTTTTTTCTTGTATTCCTCTTCGGGTGCCCCGGCTTTTGCATGTGGGCTCTAGGGTTTCTTCTTGCCTTTGTAGGGCCCGCCTTCCATCTGTCCGCCATCCAGTGGCCCGCAAGGCGAGCCCGCCGCCAAGAACCATTAGCACCAGGCCGGTGAGCGTCAGAATTGCCTTCAGCACCGAAGGCGACAGACTGGACTTATTCGTCATCGTACTGACCTGCATTTTCTAGACTGCGGCGCGCGGCACATATTCCGCAGATCTCTTTATGAGTTGCAGAAAAATCAAGCAGTGCGCAACCAGTCCTAGCGGTACGTAACAGACCGGGATATACCAGAACGCTCCCAGAATTCCGCCGGTTCCCCCCACGCTGCCGCGAACTACGGAATGGACGAAATCGCCGGTCCCAAACACATTGAAGATCCACACGGCGGCAAGCGCCCAGGGATGCTGCGCCCGCACGAGAACAAAAGCAAAAAACGCCAGAACAAAAGCGGCAAAATCGCCATAGGCCTGATAAAAGGCGAAGGCCGATTGCGTGACCGCCGGATCAACCACGCCCGGTACAAGCGACACGAGCCCCAGATATCGGAGCAAAAAGGGAAGGAGCAGCAGGAGTAGACCCTCCGAGTAATGGCGCCTGCACAAGAACGGCCACACATACCATTTCGCGAGTAGGCCAAAGATCACGAGGCTCATCGCGAACTGAATTCCGAAATTCAGGAATGTGTTCATACGAAAATCCAAAATCGATTCCGGGTTTCTCCTACGCTTGCTAGCTTCCCTCAACCACTGCTTCACGGCAGGCCCGAAGAATCTCCTCTGATAACGCGGAATCCTCGACGGCCCGCGCCAGCATCAGTCCCCCGACGCACAGCGCAATAGCGGGGATCGCCCGGTACCGATTCCGAGGCGTCACATGTTGTTTCACCGTCTCGATCAGGCCGCGCAAGTGGCGTTCAAAAACGTTGCGCGGTGTCCCATCGATACGCTGGATTTCCGGGGTTAGTGAAGGCATGGGACATCCCGCTTCCGGCGCATCCCGATGACCGCTGCTCAAGTAGAACGAAACGAACTCGCGCACCCATTCCTTGCCGCGCAATTCTTTCAGCTTTGGCGGCCAGTTATCTTGAGACTGGCGAAAAGCTGCGTCCAAAGCCTTCGCCAACAAATTCTCTTTCGACCGAAAGTGCGAGTAGAACCCTCCCGCCGTCAAATTCGCGGAAGCCATCACCGCATCGACTCCTGTTGCGGCATAGCCGCGAGCACGAAATAGACCTGCCGCCGCTTGGACGATTCGGCTGAGCGTTTGCTTCTTGTGTTCCGGCGGGTAGCGCACGAAAAACAATGATATTACGATCGTAATATAATGTCAACTGCGAATCTCGTTCCGAAGTATCTACGGGCTCACGGCAGCCCGTACCAAGGGCCGGTTGGCTAACTCACAACACATGCCCAAATAGTCCCTTGCGTCACGGGAAGAGCGCCTATTGTGGGGGTATAAGAGGACGATTTGGCTGAATCGTCCTAGTCTGACTTCGAAATAAGGCTTCCTATGTCCCAACTTATTTTGATCGGATCCCTGGTTGTAATCCTGCTTGCCCTTTTGTTTGTCAGGCAGAAGAAAGCGGCCAAGCGTCAAAGAAGGTGGATGCCGGACATCCGGCGCGTAGTCTAGACCAGGGTATTGTCCTCGTCAGGCTCGCTCACCGGCTGCCAGCAGGCTTAGGCGGGTCTGCGCCTGCGGCGGGGCTGTTTGGACGAATCAGAATGGGCCAGCGCGGAAACGCGTAATTACCAGCCACGTCGTCGATCACGTTGATCTGGCACGTGTAGAATCCGGGCTTCAACGACTCCAACGGAATCTCGATCTGGAACACAACCGCCTTGCGGTCCGGCTCCGTAATCTCCTGCGCCAGAACCGGCTTGGTCTCGTAGGCCTTTGCGTCGCCCTGCAGAAACTCAATGCTGGATAGCACGCGCACAGTCTGGTGACCGTTCTTCGCTTCGCTGCCGCCTTCGCCCGGCTTCGCTTTCGCGGAGTCATACACCTCGTACTGTAAGTACAACTTTTGATCCTGCTGGAACACGTGCGTCACACTCGGAACCAGTTCCGTCTGCTCGCTGATCAGCGGCTGAAACTTCGTTCTCTTTCCCGTGGCCGGCACGCGCTGGCTGCTCAGCACCACCGTGCTCATGCGCAACGGTGCCTTGCGTAGGTCCGGGACGCGCACATCCGTTTCGAACGTGCCCATGCGGCCGGTGCTGTTTTCTCGCACGACAAACTTGAGGTGATAGTTCCCCGGCGCCAGCACAAATCCGGTGTTGTACTGCACGTTCTTGCGGCGCACCTGCTGCGAGCTGTCCACCGCCAGCTTCACGGTATCGCGCAAGTGTCCGACCGGAACCTTTCCGCCCTCCAGCACTTGCCCAATGATGTCGATGGTGGCGTTGTCTTTGTCCTTCGCCTGCACGAACGGAATCTGCGAGCCTGGAATCACCAGCGACACGGCCAGGTAGTAGTGCGTATCGTCCTGGCGGAAGTACGCCGCGCCCACGTAAACAGCCACATCGGTTTCCGGCAACTCCGCCGCCAGTTCGTCTTCCAATTGCTGCTCACGGTCTGAAGATTTCATGTGCTGATAGTCGCGGTCCGCATAGTAGCCGGCGCGGTATTCCAGCTTTACGTCCGGGCGATTCACCTGCACCTTCAGGCGCCGGTACCGTCCATCTTTCAGATGATTTGTGCTGGTGTAGCCCAGAAGGTAGTAGGCCGAAGTATCTCTCTGTACTTGAGAGAACACGCCGCTCAAATCGTTCGTGTCCATGAACGCTTTGCCACCCGTATCCGCCGCCAGCGTGTACAAGGTCTCCTGCGAAGCGTCGTTGCCGTTCAGGTCATTCAGCACCGATGCCCCGGTGTAGGCTGATTGCCCATGTAAGCTCGCCGACTGCGCCTGCCCGCCCGCGGGGAACGCCGAAAGCCCGCGCACGTCTACGGGATAAATCGCCACATTCGCCCGCACCGCCGCGGCCGTCGCTTCGCGCAGCGCGGACTGGTTGTCGATGCCCGATTGCGAGATTCCGTTGCTGAAATAGACCAGGCTCTTCTTCTGCGGAATCTTGCCCATCGCCGCCATCACGGATTCGAGCGCCAGAAGCTTTCGGTCCGCGCTGAAAGTGTTGTAGTCCGTATCGTCCGGCGTGTACGAGCCGCTCGTTTCCGCTGCCCCTTCGGAGCTTCCCGTGCCGCCGGTTTCGAATCCCAGTCCCTCGCTGTTGTTATAAGAGGCAAGCTTCGCCAGGATCTTCGCCTTGTCGTCCGTAAAATCCAGATCAAGCTGCAGATTCGTGTCCAGAGACATCAGCGCTACCAGATCCGCTGGTTGCATTTTGGACTGGACGTATTTCTTTCCCGCGTCTACGGCGCGGTCGATGTCCTCCGGCTGCATCGCCGAAAAATCGAAGAACATAAGCATCAGGCGGCGGTCCCGCGCGTCCAGGCTCTTTTGCACCTTGGTGTTCAGCAGCCCGCCCGTTTCTGTTGTGCCGGTTACGGTCGTGCCAGCGCCACCCGCCATCACCATTTCGTCGACCTTTTCGAAGTCAAAGCTCGACAAATCCTGTTTCTTCCCGTCTTCGTAGACTGTGAAATCCTCTCTCTTCAGATCCTTGATGACGTTACCGTGCTTGTCGCGCGCCACCACGTTCACCAGCACGATCTCCGTGGAGACTTTGAGCACGCCGCTTCGCGCAGGCAGCACCTGAGGAGCAGGGGGCTGTTGCTGCTGCCCAATCAGGTTGCCTGCCGTCGCCCACACCAGCAGCAGCGCCGTCGCCACCCTCCCGAGTTTTGGTTGCTTCGTTATCAATTCATCGCTCTCAGGTCTCCAGCAGACAGGCCGAGCTTCGTGTTCGTTCTTTCCTCTCAAAACCGGAACCTCGCAATCATGGTTACCCGCCGCATATTGGCCACGCTGGTCACCTGACCGTAGGTGATGGAGTTCACTACCGTATTGATGTTAGAAAAATAAGGCGTATTGAAAATGTTGGTGGCCTGCAAGCGCAACTCCAGCGACCGTGTCTCATGAATCGTGATGGTTTTGTTGATCGCCGAATTAAACGTGAACTGCGACGGCCCTTCGATAATGTCGCGTCCCGCATCTCCGTAGACCGTCGGCCCGGCGCAATTCGGCGAGCCGGTTACGCAAAACGCCGCGGTATTGAACCATTCCTTCGTCGTTGGGTTCCCACTGCCAATCGGCTGGCCCGCCACCACGTTTGCACGGATGCTGCCGCTTACGCCGCGATTGATGTCCGTCGTCGCCCCCAGCACCTGCGGCGTGAAATAGAAACCGGAAGCGATCGTGAAGCTGCCGCTCCACTGCCATCCGGCCAGCACATGGGAAATGGCTCCCTTGGTCAGGAACCGCCGGTTGTCCCCGAACGGCAAGTCGTAAATCCAGCTGCCGGTGAAGTTATGCGTCTGGTCGAAGCTGGAAAGCCCGCGCTGCGCTGGCAAATCAAATGGATTCTGCGCTACCACGGTGCCTCCCCCACCGATCGACGAAGCATCGTCGATCGATTTGGAGAACACATAGGTCGCGTTTACGGAGAGCCCCTTCGACATGCGCTTCCGGATGCGCACCGTTCCCGCGTGCAGGATGGAGTTGCTTTCCGAGGATTCGAAGATAAACGGAGCGGAAGCCTGGTTGGGCAAGCAGCTTTCCGTCGCCTCGCATGTCGGAATCAGCGCGCGCTCTGTATCCAGCCGCGTGCCCTTGGCTCCGTTGTAGCCCACGTTGAGTTGTACGTTGCCCGGTAGTTGACGCTGAATGTCCAGGTTCCACACTTGCACGTAGGCAAGACGGTAGTTCGGGTCGAGCGCATAGTTGTTCGTGACCGCGCTCGAAAAATTCCCCGGAAAGCCGTTCTCGAGGGTCAAAGGACTGGCGGCCGGATTCGTCACATCCGGAACGGAATTTGTCTCTGTGGTGGCAAACGGCGGCTGAAACGCAAAGTTGCGGACAAACGTGCCGTACTGCGCAAGGTTGTAGTTGATTCCGTATCCCGCGCGCACGACAAAATTCTTGCTGGCTCGCCACGCCAATCCCAAACGCGGCGCCCAATCATTCTTGTCCGGGCGCACCAGCGAATCGGGATAATTTCCAAAGAAGGTCCCGTTTTGCCCCGGCAGAACGCGGAAGGCCGTAATTAAGGCGGGGTTGAAGCTGACATCGAGGTTGGCGATCTGGTTTCCGGTTTCGACGTACGGCCCATTGTACTCGTAGCGCACGCCCAGGTTCAGGGACAATTTCGAAAAAATTCGCCAGTCGTCCTGCGCAAAACCATCAAATGAATTCGCGCGAAACTCGTACGATGTCGTTCCGCCTTGTACGCTCGTTTGTTGCGGCAAGCCCAATAGAAAATCCGCGAAATCGTTTCCCGTGTTGGGGACCGCCTGCGTGCTTCCCGGCAGATATTCCGCCGTAGCGAAGCCGGTGAACACGAAGCTGCCTTCCGAATTCCGCGCCGAACGGAACCCTTGCAGGATGCGCCGGTAATCGCCGCCGAACCGCCAATTGTGTTTTCCGTGGTTCCAGATCACGGAGTCCGAAATCGTGTAAGTTTGATCCAACTCGCGGCTCGGCACCGGATCGCTGAAGCCTGCGTAGCTGTTAAAGGAGATCCCCGGCAGACCCCAATTGAACGGGTCGGAAGGAACCGGCGAACTGATTCCTGCATCGCCTATGATGTTTGTCACGCCGGAATACAAGTTCGTTGTCGAACTGCGATTGTGGTTGTATGTAAAACTCAACGAGTTCGTGACTTTTCCTTTGCCGTACGTCCAGCGCACATTTCCGTTCCATCCTTGCACCTGGGCGTTTCCCGCCAGTGAAGGGAACGGATTCACGACGGCGCTGTTGGTTCCCGTCCAGTTGAATCCCACGCTCAGATTGTTCCGTGGGCCTCTTTGCCCTCCCCGGCCGCCGAAGCCTCCGCCTCCTCCGGGTCCAATCGCGATGGGACCCTGTCCGCTGTTCGGAACAAAATTGTGAATCACACGGAAACTCACGTTGTCCGTGTTGCTTTCGTCTGTCGTCAGATACTGGAAATTTTGCAGGGCTCCCGGCATATTCGGGAGGGGAAAATATTGCAGCAAAGCCTTGGCCTGAGAGTTAATCAGGCCGGGGGCAATCGTGTTATTCGGAAAAGGCTGTCCGGTGGCCGGATTGAAAATTGTGACCGGATTGCCGTTCAAGGTAAGCCCTGAAAAATTTCCACTTCGCTCTGCCTGTGTGGGAACCGTGCTCAATGCATCGTAAGGAGTGCTGCCGTGGACTCCATACCATCCCGCCGTAATGAAGGTGCTCTTGCTCCAGTCGAACAGTCCCGGAATTTTCAGCGGGGTGCCGACGAACGCGCCCACCTTTAGCTGGTTGTAGCCTGCTTGCGGCAATTGCAGCCCATTCAAGGAATAGGGACGCGCGTCAAGCCCGGCGTTGTCGTCCTGCACATACAAAAATCCGTGCGGCTGGTTCAGATTGAAGTTACGGCCAAAGCGTCCGATCGAGATGGGCCCGCCGCCGAACCCTCCACCCTGTCCGCCCATCGGACCGAAGGCAGTATTTCCTCCCTGCTGCTGGGCGCGTTCACGAAATTCCTGGATTCGCTGCTGGATGTCCTCTTCGCTACCCGCGCCAAAATCCTGGCTGCGTCCCTGCGTTCCCGCGATGCTCACGGATTCGGTCGCGATGTCCGCGCCGGCTCCGTTCATCGGCAGGCTTGAAAGGTCGCCGCCAGTTGCGCCGCCATTGCCGTTTCCGTTGCCGTTCCCGTTTTCCCCCAGATTGGAGAAGCCGCCCTCTGCCACCAGGCTCTGGAATCCACGCCCGGCATTTGCAGCGGCGCTCTGGCGGTTGGCCTGGTCCTCCTGCTGCCGCGAAGCCAACACCAGTTCCGCGTCCACCTTCCCTGCGGGATTGTCCGGATTCACCACGACTTCCTGCGTGACCGTGGCGAAACCCATGAACTCCACCTTTACGACGTATCGGCCCCGCGGCACATTCTTGAAGGTGAAGGAGCCATCGACGGCGGTGGCTGCGCTCAGTTTTTTGCCAGTCAGGGTATTGGAGGCCGTCACCGTTACTCCCGGCAGGGGCGTTTTTCCGCTTTTCACTGTGCCAGAAATTTGAAAGGTGGTCGGCGGCGGTGGCGGCACTTCACGCACCACGGGAGGTTCCTGCGCAAAGCCCAGGCACACGAGAAGAACCGCGCAGATCAGCGCTACACAAATCAGCACAATGATTCCGCGCAGGAAACCTCTCAATTCCTCTACTCCTGTGGTTTCGTCGCGGGTTGTTCGGACCCGGCGGGCTTCCCTGCGCCGCCCTGCTGAGACATCATCTCCTGCATGCGTTGCCACTGTTCGGGGCTCATCACCATCACGCCCTTGGGTACAAACATGTCGTTTTGCGCCGCACCGCGGGCCATGATGTGGTCGCCCACCTGAATATCCGCCATGGTGATGCTCTGCCGGCCTCGATGTAGAGAAGTATCTTCATTGAGTTCGAGGGTTTGTGTTACGCCGTCGGTGCGCAGTATGGTCAATTTCGGCGCATCAATCGCCTTCACTTCTCCGGCGACGTAGTCCTTGCCCAGCGTCCCGGGATTCATCATCGTCCCTCGTCCGTTGGGCCCTCCGCTCCCGGGGCCCATTGCGCCGGAGCGTGCGCTAATCATCCGGGCCGTGACGCTATTGTCGGCGTTCTGGTCGCCCCGCACCATGACCATGTCCCCGACCTTGAAGTCGGTTACTTTTGCCAGCTCGCGGTCCTTGCGGAACTCCGTTTGCGCCGTCAGTTTGACGGTAATCACGCTTCCATCCTGTCCGGTGACTTCCATTGAGCTGTCATGGATGGCGGTAATTTTGCCGAAAATCGGTCTCTGCCCGCCCTGCCGGCCTTGCCCCTGCTGCGTGGGAGGCCCGGCGTGCTCATCCTGGGCTCGCGTCAGGCTGACGCTGAGCATCCCGAACAGAGCCAGGAATAGAAACAGTTTGAGGCTGCGATTCACTTTGCACCTCTCTTGACGGATTGCGGCCCGGCAATCGCTAGCTTCTTAGACGCACGCGGCTTCCGCCGCGTAACTCCGGCGTGGACAGAATTTGGCGGCTACCTCAATAAATGTTCCCGGAATCGGGGCGCAAGGTTCCCCGTGCCGGGCCTACATTGTACCGCTTGTGTAGCTATGGCTTTACGTCGGCTTCGCCTTTGTAAGGTCCGCCTTCGAGATGGGCCGCGCTTGCGAGTGTTGTGGCTGAACTTCAGATCGGCCGGTGAGTATGATCAACCGGCGCTTTCGGAGTCACCGACGCTGAAATACGTACAATCGGGGTGATGGAACACCAGCGCGCTTACGCTGGCTTCAGGGTCCATCATGAAGCCTTCGGTCAATTGCACGCCGATCTCTTCCGGCCGCAGCAATTTCCAGATGCCGGTCTGGTCTTCCAGGTCCGGGCAGGCGGGATAGCCGAAGCTGTAGCGTTTCCCGCGATAGCGCGAAGTGAATCGCTGCGCCATGGTCATCTCCGGCGGATCGGGGAAGCCCCAATCCTCGCGAATGCGGCGATGCAGCCATTCCGCGCAGCCTTCGGCAGTCTCAATCGCCAGGGCCTGCAAGCCGTGCGACTTGAAGTAGTAGCCGTCGTGCTTGGCTTTTTCCGATTTCCCGCGAACGCCCTCGCCCGCGGTCACAACAAAGACCGCCACGTGGTCGCGCTTACCGTCTTTCGGCGCCAGAACGTAATCGCTCAGGCATAACTGATCGCCGGTCTTCTGCCGCTTGAATCGCCAGGTGTGCTGCGGTTCGTTGCTGCCCGGCTTGAAGAGGTGCAGCGTGTCGCCCTCCCCTTCCGCCTCGAAGAACTGCCACACGGAGCGCACCTTCATGAAGCTTGCCGCTTCGTTCTTCACCTCTTCCATTTCGTTGAATAATTCCACGGCCTTCGCTTCGCGCGCCGCCAGATGCTTTTCGAAGTCTCCGCGATAGCCCATGTGGCGGCCGTAGAGCATATAAGGGTTGACGTAGCTCCACACTTCACGTAGGTCGGGGACGAGCCGCACCCTGCGTTCGAGGGAAGCTACAGAAGGGATTGGCAAATCGGCGCGGACCTTGGGCGAGCGCTTCACCGCCGGCTTCTCGACCAGCTTCACCGTCGTGGTAACGCTCACGCCGTTGCCCGAACTCGCATGCTCCGCAAGCACGCGCGCTCTTGCTTCCGGGTCCATGATCTCGTTCATCAGGCGCAGGCCGGTCATCGCGTCTTTGGCGTAGCAGACCGCTCCGCCGTAGCTCGGCGCGATTTTCTGCTCCGTAAATTTCGCGCTGAGCGCGGCTCCGCCGACCAGCAGCGGCACATCAATGCCCGCATCCTTCAAGTCGTTTGCCGTGACGACCATCTGCTGCGCGCTCTTTACCAGCAGGCCGGAAAGTCCGATGGCATCCGGCTGATGCGACTGATACGCCTTGATCAGCTCTTCCGGCGGAACCTTGATGCCCAGGTTTACCACGTTGAAGCCGTTGTTCTTTAGGATGATCTCGACAAGGTTCTTGCCGATGTCGTGCACATCGCCTTTGACGGTCGCCAGAATCACTTTGCCGCGCTTGGCGCTGTCTGCCTTCTCCATGAACTGCTCAAGGTGATTCACCGCGGCTTTCATCGCCTCGGCGGATTGCAGCACTTCGGCCACGATCAATTCGTTCGCGTTGAAGAGGCGGCCGACTTCAGCCATGCCATCCATCAGCGGGCCATTAATAATGTCGAGCGGTGCAACACCTTCCCCGCGTTTGCGCTCCAGGTCTTCGACCAGCCCATCGCGCGTGCCTTCAATGATGTAATTGGCCAGGCGCTGATCGAGCGGCTGATCTTCTTTTTTGACTTTCTCTTTCTTGGTAGCCGTGCGGAAGTGCTCCGCGATTGCCGCAATATGAAACTGATTGACGGCGGCTTTCTGCCCTTTGCTTTGCCGGCGCCAGTCGGCGGGAACATTACGCAGCAGCTCCGCTTGGGGGTGATGAGCGGGCACATCTTTCGGCGGATGCTGAAACAGAAGATTCTCCGCCAGCCGCCGTTCCTGCTCCGGAATCGACGCGAAGCGCTCCAGCTTTTCCGTGTTCACAATCGCCAGGTCCAGGCCTGCCTTCGTGCAGTAATACAGGAAAATAGAGTTCACCACTTCCCGCGCGCCCGGCGGCAAACCAAAGGAAACATTTGAAATCCCAAGAATCGTGCGGGTATCCGGCAGCGCCTCCTTGATCAGCCGGATGCCTTCCATGGTTTCCACCGCGCCGCCGATATAGTTTTCGTCTCCGGTGGCGCAAGGGAACACAAGCGGGTCGAAGACGATATCTTCGGGCGCAATGCCGTATTTCCCGGTCAGCAATTGGTAGGAACGCCTGGCGATGGCGAGCTTTCGCTCCCGCGTGAATGCCTGCGCCTGTACTGGATCTTCATCGATGCAGCCGACGACGATGGCCGCGCCATATTCATGAGCGATGGGCACCACTTTCTCGAATTTCTCTTCGCCATCCTCCAGGTTGATAGAGTTGATGATGGCCTTGCCCTGGCAATACGTCAGCGCCAACTGCACCGCCGAAGGATCGGTCGTATCGATCATGACGGGAGTCTTGATCTTGCGGATCAGCTTCTCGTAGAAGACGGGTATATCTTTCTTCTCGTCCCGCTCTGTGCTTTGCAGGCATACGTCCACGATGTGCGCCCCGCCCTTCACCTGCCGGCGCGCGATCTCCGTGGCCTCTTCCCACTTCTCTTCGGCGACCATGTTCTTGAACAACCGCGAACCGATCACGTTGGTGCGCTCGCCGACGAGCAGCGGTCGCGTTTGGTCATCCGCTTCAATCGTCTCAATGCCGGAATAGATGGCACGATGAGGCTCCGCCGGCCGCACACGCGGCTTCTTGCCGTCCACCATCTGTGCGATGGCGCGAATGTGCTTTTCCGTGGTGCCGCAGCAGCCGCCCACCAGGTTGAGCCAGCCATGGTTGGCAAACTTTTCGAGCTGCGCAGCCAGCGATGGCGGCGTTTCCAGGTATTTGCCCTCTTCGTCGGGCAATCCTGCATTCGGATAGCAGGAGACGAATTCACCCGTCAGCGTGCTCAGCGTCCGGATGTGGTCGGTCATGAACTCCGGCCCCGTGGCGCAGTTCATGCCGAACGCCAGCGGATGCGCGTGGCGCAGAGAAGCCCACATCGCTTCGACCGTCTGTCCGGCGAGCATCGTGCCCATCGGCTCGATGGTGACGGAAACGATATACGGAACGGGCGTGCCGATTTCCTGGGACAACTTGTGAATGGCAAGAATCGCCGCTTTAATGTTCCGCGTGTCCTGGCAGGTCTCGATCAGCAACAGATCTACGCCGCCCTCAACCAGCCCTTTCGCCTGCACGTAGTAGGAATCAAGCAGGCCATGGAAGGTGACTCCACCCGTGACGGTAATGGCTTTCGTAGTGGGACCCATTGACCCGGCCACAAAGCGCGGCTTGGCCGCACTGGAAAATTCGTCCGCCGCCTGCCGCGCCAGTTCCGCCGCCCGTCGATTCAACTCAAGCGCGTGAGCCTGCAGCCCATACTCGCCCAGCACCAAGGGCGTCCCGCCAAAACTGTTGGTCTCTACAATGTCGGAGCCCGCTTCAAAGTACTTGCGGTGAATGTCGAGGACAACGTCGGGCCGCGTGCACACCAGGTTCTCGTTGCAGCCCTCAAGCTCGGCGCCGCCAAAATCCTGCGCAGAGAGGTTGCGCTGCTGCAGCATGGTCCCCATCGCGCCATCCAGGACCAGGATGCGTTCCGCCAGCAGCTCTCGAAGAGCCTTCTGCGATGCTTTCAGATCCCTCATTCCGCCTCGAATCTCGCGCCGCTAAAACGGAGCCCAGAACACCCCGCAGTCATTCCGAGCGCCGCGAGGAATCTTTCTTCGGTGAGAGGAAAGAAAGAGAGATTCCTCACTTCCCAGACTCTCTTCGGAATGACGAGCTTGTGATACCTCAGCATCTTGTTAGAACTCACCTTCCAGACCAGCCCTATCCACCTTATTTTACGTGGCTTTGCCTAGCGAATCGAATCCATTGGCCGTGCCGATTCCGGGGCTGAACGGGGCCGTTTACGCTTTAAAAAGTGCCCCCATGCCTTTGAAAACAAGTCGTATCCGTCAGTAACAACTCAGGAACATCTGTGCCAAAGGTCCTTGCCCCTTTGCCTGGCTTTCACTACCCTCAAGTACAGTGAGTACCGTGGCTACGAAACGCATGTCATCCAAACTTACAGTCTGTTTGCTCTCGCCGCACCCTCTGGTGCTCAGCGAATTTGAACGCCTGCTGTCCAAGGCATCCCAATTCAAGGTCCTCCCGAAGCAGTTGGAGTCGACGCTGGCGCCGGACCTGCGCAGCCTGGAGCCTCCCAAGGCTCAGGTGTACGTGATTGATGCGCACGCGGCCCGCCAGGCTACGGGAGCCTTGCTGACCAATATCCTGGAGCGCTACCCGGACGCCCGCTTGATCGTGGTGGGAGATTCCGTAAACGACGCCACCAGCTTCTCGCTGCTTCGCCTGGGCGTGAAGGGCATCCTGACTTATGCGGAAGCCCGGGACCAGCTTTCCCGTGCGCTGCCTCTGGTCTCGAATGGCGGATTCTGGGTGCCGCGCTCGGTGCTCTCCGGCTTTGTGGATTCGATCCTCAGCAGCCAGGGACGCCGGCTGAAGACCGATGCGGTCACAAATTTGAGCCGCCGCGAGCAGGAAGTGCTGGATTCGCTGTTGGAGAATCTGTCCAACAAGGAGATCGCCAGCAAGCTGAATATCGCCGAGCGGACCGTGAAGTTTCACGTGTCTAATTTGCTGAACAAGTTCGGCGTGCGCCGGCGTGCGGATCTGATCCTGCTGACGTTCCAGCGCCGCCTGGCCTCCCAGGCCTAACGGCACGCGTTCCTTTCAAACTTGGATTCGTCATTCCGAACGGAGTCCGCGTAGTGAGGAATCTCTCCTTGACCCTCAGTCGAAGAAAGTCTCGTCGCGTTACTCGGAATGCGGTCCGAGCATTCTGCGCGAGGAATGAGTCAGGGCGTGGCCGTCAATCACCGAGCTTATATCGAATAATGCACCATAGGGCCTGCACGCCGTCTTTCCAGGTGATCTTCTTTCCTTCTTCATAGGTGCGGCCCGCATAGCTGATCGGCACTTCGTACACGCGCCAATTGCCCTTGGCCACTTTGGCGGTGATCTCCGGCTCGAAGCCAAAACGGTCGGACTTGATCTGGATATTCTTCAGCACTTCGCTGCGGAACACCTTATAGCAGGTTTCCATGTCCGTCAGCTTCAGATTCGTGAACATGTCTGAAAGCAGCGTGAGGAACTTGTTGGCGACGTAGTGCCAGAAGTAGTGGACGCGCTGTGGCCCACCGAGAAAGCGCGAGCCAAAGACCACGTCGGCGCGCCCGTCGAGGATTGGCTCCAATAGCTTAGGGTAATCGCGCGGGTCGTATTCGAGGTCGGCGTCCTGCACCAGAACAATGTCCCCAGTGGCGACGGCAAATCCGCGACGCAGGGCCGCTCCTTTTCCCTGATTCTGGCCCTGGAAGAAGAAACGAATGTCTTCCAGAGGGAGCGGATCGCCGCCATCGTTCGCCGGCGACTGGCCTTCGCCCTTTTCCTGCAGGGCGGCCAGATTTTGCAATATCTCCCGGGTGCCATCCTTCGAGAAGTCGTCGACGACCACAATTTCCTTGCGCATGTCGGTGTCGAGAACACGGCGCAAAATCTCAAAGATGGTGTCCTTTTCGTTGTAAACCGGAATGACCACGGATAGTTTCGGGTCGGTGAGGGCGGTGGGCGTCCGTCGCGCGTGTGCCATATGTGTGCATGGAATTGTATAAGGAGGATTTATTGGCGTAAAGCAAGCGGTGGCGAGAGCCTGCGTTTCCGTCACTCACTATGGTTAAATAGAATTCCGGTTTGGCGAGCCATGGCGACTTTTTACGTTGAACAGTTCGGCTGCCGCGCGACGCAGGCGGATGGTGCAGCTATCGAACGGCAGTTGCGGGAACAGGGCTGCATTGCGGCGGCGGACGCGGCTACCGCGGACGTCGTCGTGCTGAACACCTGCACGGTAACCGCGGCGGCGGACACGCAGGCGCGTGACGCCATTCGCCAAATCCATGCGGCCAATCCCTCCACACGGATCATTGTCACGGGGTGCTACGCGCAGCGCGCGCCGGAAGAGCTTGCGGCGCTGCCCGGCGTTATACACGTCGTGGGGAATTCGCATAAGCCGGAAATTCCGGGCTTGCTCAAAAGCATTGCTGCGGCTCCGCCGATCCCGCAGCAGGAAGACCTGGCCCCGTATCATTTGGCGCCTATTTTGATTGGCAACATTTTTTCTCTTACGGATGTGCTGGTGGCTTCGGTGTTCGGCGGAGAAGGGAATCACACGCGGCCGACGCTGAAAATTCAGGATGGCTGCAATTCGCGGTGCTCCTTCTGCGTCATCCCGTTTGTACGTGGCCGGTCGCGAAGTCTTCCGGCGGCGACGGTGCTTGCCGAAATTCAACGACTCGCGGACTCCGGCTTTCGCGAAATTGTTCTCAGTGGGATCAATCTCGGCGCTTATGGACGGGACCTAGTACCGCGCGTAGAATTTTTGGACTTGTTGCGCCGCATCCTTGGCGAAACTTCCGTGGAGCGGCTGCGCATCAGCTCGATCGAGCCGCTGGACGTGACGCAGGATCTGATCCGGTTGTTTGCAGCGAACGATCGCATCGCCCCGCACTTCCATATGCCTTTGCAGTCGGCCAGCAACCGCATTCTTGCGGCCATGCACCGGTGGTATCGCGCCGAACATTACGCTCGCCGCGTTGAGCTGATTCGCGAGCAGCTCCTCCATGCGGCCATTGGCGCCGATGTGATCACCGGCTTTCCCGGCGAGACGGAAGAGGAGCACGAGGCGACACTGCGATTCATCGAAGAGTGCCCGTTCACGTATCTGCACGTTTTTTCGTATTCGAGCAGGCCGGGCACACGAGCTGCGGCGCTTCCTGGTCATCTGCCCGGCGATATCATCAAGCGTAGAGCGCGCGAACTGCGTGGCCTTGGAGAAGCGAAAGCAGCGGAGTTTCGCGAGTCTCAGATTGGGCGGGAGCTGCGCGTCCTGACTTTGCACCGGGACCCGAAAGATGGTCCCAAGCGGACGCCCGCTCTCTCGGAGAACTACCTAACAGTGATGATTCCGGAGGCGTTGCCGCACAACGAGTGGCTGACGGTTTCGGTGGCTCATGCAGAAGGGAAAAAATTGGCGGGCTTGCCGCTTGAAGCCATGGTCCACGCGGGGGGAGCCGTCTAACCGCGCCCATGCACATACTCGGCATCTCCACGTTGGGACGAAGTTCGGCGGTGGCTCTAATCGACGAGCACTCTGTCCTGTTCGCCATCGAAGAGGAAAAACTAAGCCGCCAGGAGGCGCCGGACATTCCGCGGCTGGCTCTCGAACGCTGCCTGCACGAGAACCACCTGAAGATTTCCGATTGCCGCGCCATTGCTCTAGCGGAACGCTTTGCACCCGTTTCGCGCACGCGGAAGCGGAAAAGGCGGCCCGAGCGCACGGCTCTGCAAGAGCAACTGTTCTCGCTCCTGCGCGGGGGCCCGCGGCCCGTTGCCTTCGACCATCATCTTTGCCACGCGGCCAGCACCTACTACACATCCGGCTATGACCGCGCGCTGATTCTTTCTCTCGATGAAGGAGTCGGCTCGATTTCCGGAATGGCCTTCTCCGCGGATGGAGACGAAATCCAGCCGATTCACTCGCTGAAATTTCCCGATTCGTTCGGCTGGTTCTATTCCCGAGTTACCGAACTGGCGGGGCTGCGCCCGCACAAGGACGAGCACAAGACCCAATGGCTGAGTAAGGATGGCCTGCCCGAATATCTCCCCGTTTTCCGGAAGCTGTTCACCTGGAAGGCGAACGGGCTTCCGGCGCTGAACCGGAAATATTTTGAATCGGGGCCGGACCACCGCGGGATTTTCGCGCCGGCACTCTACCGCGAGCTGGGAATTTCCTCACGGGGCCCGGCGCCGAATGCGGTGGTGTGCGCCAATCTGGCGAGGAGCGCGCAGGATTATCTCGAAGAACTCGTCCTGCAATTGGCCGCGAATTTGCAAGAAGAAACGGCCACACACTCACTCTGCCTGGCCGGCGGCGTATTCCAGAACGTGCTTCTAGTCCGCGCTCTGGAGACGCGCAGCACGTTCAACCATGTTTATGTGCAACCCGTTTCCGGGAACGCGGGTACGGCGCTGGGAGCGGCCTATTTGTCTCGCAAGAAGATCAAGGGCCATTCGGGGCGCACGCCGCTTGCGAGCCTGTCGCTGGGCATGCAGGCGGATTCGCAGGAAATCAAGGCGGTGCTGGACAACTGCAAGATCACGTACCGCTATCATTCCGGCGAGGACCAGTCCGTAGAAGAGGCTGTAGCGCTTCTGTTGCGCGACAAGATCGTTGCCTGGTGCCAGGGGCGCTCCGAATTTGGCCTTCGCGCTCTTGGGAATCGGAGCCTGCTGGCTTCCCCGTTTTCGGAATATGTGGTCGAAAACGTGAATCAGTTCATCAAGCATCGTGAGGGATTCCACCCCTTCGCGCTCTCCGTGCCCGCGGAGCGAGCAGAGCATTATTTTGATGCGTCGCCGAATTGCCGGTTCATGGCCTCGCTGGCCACGCTGACGCGGCCCGTGGCAGGTCTCGAACGGTTCGCGTTCCACGGGAATTCGGTGCGCGTGCACACTGTGGAACAAAACGCCAACCCGCTCTTCTGGAAGCTTCTGCACAAATTCGGCGAGTCCGCGCCTGCGCCCATCCTGGTCAATACGTCGTTCAATTTGTTTGGAGAGCCGCTGGTCACCGATCCGCGCGGCGCGGTGCGCAGCTTTTATTGCGCGGGCGTGGATGCCCTCGCGCTGGGCCCCTTCCTTCTGGTGAAGTAGGCGCTACCCCTCAAAGATAACCTGGGCGATGGCTTGCTCGGCGGTGTGGGTGATGCTGATGGCGATGTTTTTCACCCCGAGCGCGTCGGCGATTTTCTTGGCTTCGCCTTTCAGCGACAAAGTTGGGCGCCCACCGCGTTGCCGGACGACCTCGAGATCGACCCAGCGCACGCCGCGGCTCCAGCCGGTGCCGAGCGCCTTCATCGCCGCTTCCTTCGCCGCGAACCGTCCGGCGTATCGCTCGTAGCGATTCTTGAACTGCTCGCAGTAGGCCACTTCGTCGAGCGTGTAGACGCGGCGCAGGAAGCGCTCTTTCTGCGATTCGATGATCGCCTCGATGCGTTTCACTTCCGCGACGTCAATGCCCATGCCGACAATCATGACTCACCTTTGATGCAGCGCTTGGCTGCGGGTGTAACCGCCGTTTTTGGAAGGCCAACTGTTGCGATTATACTGGTTGGATTGTGCCAGTCAGAAAAACATCGCTGAGGAAGAGCCGGAATCGTCAACCGGCGCGAGTTGCGAGTGCGCTTCCCGCCATTTCGGCGCCGTGGGCGATGCGTAAGTCGGGCGAGCTGCAGGTTCTCCAGCTCATACCTTTTGCAAAACTCCCCTGGCTGGTGCATGGATTCAGTACGCGCTTGGGCGGCACCAGCGTGCTCGATGGGCAGAAGGCGCTGAATCTGAGTTTCACGGAGTGGGACAGGAAAGAAAATGTACTGGAGAACCGCCGGCTGTTTCAGAACGCGGCTGGTGCGAAGGATTTTTCGCTCGTCGCGATGCGGCAGATTCACTCGGACGTCATCCATCCTTTCTCTTCCAAGCCGGCTCAGCCGTGCAAGGGTGACGCTTCCCTCACGCGCGAGGCCGGACTGTTGCTGGCGACGCAAACTGCGGATTGTGTGCCCATCCTGTTGGTCGATCCACGGAAGAAAGCGGTGGCGGCCATTCATGCCGGATGGCGCGGGACGCTGAAGCGCATTACGCAAAAGACCGTGGGCCGCATGCAAGCGGAATTTGGGAGCAAACCGGAGCACCTGCTTGCCGCAATCGGCCCGTCCATCGGGCCGTGCTGCTATGAAGTGGAGGCGGATTTCGTCACGAAATTCACCACGCAATTCGCGGATGCCCCCGGATACTTTGACGAAGCGCGCACGGGAGACGAGCCGAATCCGCTGCAATGGCTGAACATGAAACCGCCGGGGCATCAGCCCCCTCCCAAGAATGTGCATCTGGATTTGCGCAAGGCGAGCCGTTCCCAGCTTCTTGCTGCAGGCTTGAGTGAAAAGAACATTTTTTCAAGCGAGTTGTGCACAGGCTGCCGAACAGATCTTTTCTTCAGTTACCGGAAAGAAGGCGCCCTATCGGGGCGATTGCTCTCTGTGATCGGTATCCGGAAATAACAAAGCGGCAAATATTGGCGTGCTAAGTGTGGGAAGCGGTGTTTTTCTGGCCGAACAGTTCCTGCTCGACAATTTGGCAAAGGATGTGGCCGATCAGAGTGTGGCATTCCTGAATGCGCGGCGTATCGTCAGACGGAACGCAGATGCACTCCTTTACAAGCGAGCGCAGCTTGCCGCCGGAGCGGCCAGTCAGTCCGATGGTCAATAGGTCCGCTTTATTCGCTGTGGCAACACCGTGAAGAATATTCGGCGAGTTGCCGCTGGTGGAAATGGCGATGGCCACGTCGCCTGGACGCGCAAGCGCTTCGATCTGGCGCGAAAAAACCTGCTCGAATCCATGATCGTTGGAAATAGCGGTGAGAGAGGAGATGCTTTCCGCGAGAGAAAGCGCCGGAAGCGCCGGACGATCGAAGGCGAATCGTCCGACAAGCTCGGTGGCGACGTGTTGCGCGTCATTGGCGCTGCCCCCGTTGCCGAAGAGCAGCGCTTTGTTGCCCTGGCGGAACGCGTGGATCAGGGCGTTCGCGACCCTCGAAAGCGCGGAAACCAGCGTGGCATCCGAGCGAAGCAGTTCCATCGTGGCAATCGCCGATTGCACGGAGTGGCTGATGCGCGCGTCGAACTGGGATGCGTGGCTCATTGCGTTTCAGTCTATCACGCCAATTGAGACATGCTGACCTGGCAAGTACGAACAATCCCATCAGCGAAGGACGGGCAGTGGGGACGACTGAATTTCCAGCAATGCCAGTTGGCCACAGGCGGCCATGACATCACGGCCGCGCGAATAGCGAACAAATGCAGGCACGCCGCGGTCCGTAAGAATACGCCGAAACTCCTCGGTGCGCTCTTCGGGGGATTCCTGGAAGGGCAACTCGCCGGGATTCCACGGAATCAGGTTCACCTTCACGCGCTTCAGTGGCGCAAGCAGCTTCACCACGCGGCGCGCATCGTCCGGCGAGTCATTCACGCCGCCGAGCATGACGTACTCAAAAGTGATGTGCTCCCAATTACGGAGCGGATACCTTCGGCAGGCGGCAATCAGATCCTTCAGCGGATATTTCTTGTTCAGAGGCATCAGCACGTTGCGCTGTTCGTCGTTCGAAGCGTTCAGAGAGATTGCCAGTTTGGGCCGCACTTCCTCTTTCGCCATGCGCTCGATCCCGGGAACCACACCGCTGGTGGAGAGCGTCACATGCTTAGGTGAAAGGCCCACGCCTTCCTTGTCCACCAGGATGCGCAGGGCTGCGAAGGTGTTTTCAAAATTGAGGAGTGGCTCGCCTTGACCCATGAGGACGACATTCGTCCGCGCCGCAAGCGAGCCTTCGCCATCAGAATCGCCATTGTGACCCGCGTTTGCATCGCCCATTTCGACGAGCGGCAACAACACTTGCGCTAGGATTTCGCCCGGCGTCAGGTTGCGGATCAAACCGAGCTGCGCCGTCAGGCAGAACTGACAATCCACCGCGCAACCTGCTTGCGTCGAGATGCAGATGGTCTGCCGGCCTTCACTCGGCATAAAAACGGCTTCGACGGAAGCTGCCTTCATTCGCGTTTGTTCTTCCGGCGCGGGCAGTCCGAAGAGATAACGCACGGAGCCATCGACGGAGACGTATTTGTGTTTGATCAAGGGCAGTGTGATTTTTGTGCCGGAGGCCAGCTTGTTGCGCAGCGCCGCGGGCAGGTTGGTCATCGATGTGACGTTGAGGTTCCGCTCGGCGTAGAGCGCGTGGTAAATCTGCGCGCCCCGGTACGCAGGCTCGCCCAGTGACTGGCAGAAGTCACGCAACTCGTTTTTATTCTTGCCCAGCAGCTCCATGTTCCCGTTCGCCTTAGACAGTAATCATTCTCTCATCATCCGCAGTTGGAAATGGCCAGAGCACCAGGGGCTAGGCTGGCCTGCAAGGGCTTATTGCAACCATATGATAACAAGTGGCTTACAGGCTGTGGAAGACGTCCCGACTCCGCTATCGCCACACACCCTGCCCTGTGTAAGAATAGCTTATGGTCACGCACGCACGCGATATCCTGCGCCACACTTTGCCGAACGGTCTGGTTGTCATCACGGAGACGATGAAACATGTCCGCTCGGTTTCCGTGGGAATCTGGGTGCGCAACGGTTCCCGCCGCGAAAACCTATCGGAAAACGGCCTGGCTCACTTCCTGGAACACATGGTGTTCAAGGGAACCGAGCGCCGCTCCGCCGAACACATTGCCAGAGAAATGGATTCCGTCGGTGGAATGCTGGACGCTTTCACTTCCAAAGAACAGATCTGCTTTAACGCAAAGGTGCTCGACGAGCACCTGCCGATTGCCTTCGACGTGCTTGCGGACCTGGTGTTGCGGCCGAAGTTGGACTCGGACGACGTAAAGAAAGAACGCCAGGTGGTGCTCGAAGAGATCAAGATGGACCTGGACAATCCCGAGTATCTTCTTCACGACCTGTTCACGCGGGGTTTTTGGCCCGATCATTCGTTGGGGCGGCCCATTCTTGGCACGCCGGAAACCGTGCGGAACTTCGACCGTGAGACGCTGCGCTGCCGGTTCAAGAACTGGTTTGCGCCGGACCACATTCTGGTGACTGCGGCGGGGAACATCACGCACGAGCAGGTGCTGAGCATCGTGGATAAAGAGTTCGGGCATTTAAAGCCGCTTGGCACGAAGGAAGAAGATCCCGTTCCGACGACCGCGGCTCCCATCCATTTGGAAAAGAAGCGGGACCTGGAGCAGGTGCACTTGTGTGTCGGCGTGCCGTCGTTGCCGATCGCGCACGAGCGACGGTTTGGCGTGGCGGTGCTGAACAACCTGCTGGGCGGGGGAATGTCGTCGCGTCTGTTCCAGAACATTCGCGAGAAGCAGGGACTGGCTTATGCGGTGTTCAGTGAGCTGACTCCTTATTCGGACGCGGGCATGCTCAGCGTGTATGCGGGAACGGCGAAAGAGACCATCGGCAAGGTCCTGGACATGACCATCGCCGAGTTCCGCGCGATGAAAGAATCGCCGGTGTCTGAAGAGGAGCTGCTGCGCGCGAAGAACCACTTGAAGGGTTCGCTGATGCTTTCGCTGGAGTCGACCAGTTCGCGGATGTCGAATCTGGCGCGCCAGGAGCTGTATTTTCACCGCTTCTCGACACTCGACGAAATTCTCGCCTCCATTGAAGCGGTTACACGCGAGGAAGTGCAGTCGCTGGCGAAGGAATTTTTCCAGCCGGAGCGAATCGCCGTGACAGTGCTGGGTCCGATCAACGGATTCACGGTTGATCGCGCGCGCCTCGCCGCGTAGTCAACAAAGTCGAGGCAGTTTTTACCTGTAAGCAACTCGATCTGCTAAGATGGCGCTCTAAAGACTTGCTGAAATATAGCGTCATTCGGAGCGAAGCCAGGAATCCCTCTTCGATCCAAGTGAAAAAGAGAGATTCCTCACTCCGTGGACTCTGTTCGGAATGACGAAGTTGCCGGTTTTAACAGGTTGCTGAATTGCAGCAACACTCATGAAATGTAAGCAGTGTTCGAAGACTATTCCGGATGGATTCACGGACTGCCCATGGTGCGGCGCGAAGGCAGCAGCTGCGGCAGGCGCGCTCCCTGGTAATTCCTCCGTCGCGCGCCATGAAATTTCCTCGGCGCACAATTTGTTGATCGCCATTTCGATTGTGTCGTCTGGAATTCTCTTCCTGGCCTTGAGTTGCTTTGCCACGATGAGGGCAAACGGGCCGCTGACGCTTGAAAATTCCGGCTATTTTCTCGGCCGCTGCGCCGGGGCATTGGCTCTGGCGGCCTTTGCCGTGTTTGGGTATCAGAAGATTCGCGACGCCAAGCTGCGCGGCCCTATTCAGGTTCTGGTGATTTTGACGCTTTCGTCGTTGCTGACGCTTCTGACCCTGGCGATCCCGGCGCAGCCGCGCCTGGGCGGCGTGGACGCGGCCACCGTTCGCCGGTACAGCGACGTGGTGAAGAGCCGCAAGATGACAAACACCCTGCCACCTGTGCAGACCAAATGGGACCCGGCGACGCGGTCGTTGCTGAAGGATATCGTTTCGCGAAATCAGCAATACGTCTCTGAGATTTCCACCCTCGACGAAACGTCGAAACCGCTGTATACGCCGGAATCTTTCCGCGATGCGGCGACCATGCAACAAATGATCGACCAACTGCGTGCGCGCATGACCGTCGCGGATAAATATAAGGACTGGCAGCCGATTTTCTCCAAAATGAAGGACTATGTGGCCACGGTGGATGCGAGCGACGACGAGAAGCGCAAATTCCTTGAGGGTTATGAAGCGAGCTTGCCGCCGACGCTGGCTGCCTGCAAGGCCATCTCGGACAAAGAACACGCTTGGCTGCAGGCTTCCCTCGATCTGTACCAGTTCACGCTTTCCAAGGAGGGGGCTTACGTCTGGCAAAGCGATAATCTCTCTTTCAAGAAGCTCGCGGACTCGGAAATGTTCCGCCAGAAGTTCCTGAAGGCGCGGGCGCTGAATACCGAATTCCTGAAGGCGTATTGGCAGGTCCGGCAAGCGGAAGAAGCAATGATGACGCGAATGGGATTGCAGGAGTCTGACCTCGCCCCGGAGTAGTGGCCCCTTACGACGCTGTCCCGCAGCGTAAACCGGTCGCCACAACAAAGAAGCCGGCGCCGAAAAATTCACACCACGTCTGGTGAAACCGTTGACGCGCCGTTCCCGCTCTGCCATTATCGAAAAAGTTTTGGATCCTTTGGGTAGTTTCGGGGGAGAGTTTCCATCGGCTTGCGCGTTTCCATACTTGCGTCCGGAAGTTCGGGCAATCTGACGCTGCTCGAAACCGAACGCACCCGCATCCTTGTGGACGCGGGCTTGGGAAAACGCGAAACGCTCGCTCGCCTCGCCGCCGTTGGCAGGGACATCGACCGGCTCGATGGCGTCCTCATCACGCACGAACATGCGGATCATTGCAACGGGCTGCCACAGGTGCTGGGTATCTGGAAATCGCCGCTCTATGTGACCGGGCAGACGATGGACGCGTTGCAACGAATCCTTCCAGAAACATTTGGCAAGCGGCTGCGCGGTGTGGAATCCATCCAAGCCGGGCAGCGCTTCACGATCGGCGATATCGACGTTCACGCCTTTGCAATTCCGCACGATGCCGCCGACCCTATCGGTTTCACCTTCCGCACGAACAGCACAAAGGTGGCGATCTGCACAGACCTGGGCTACATGCCGGAACTTGTGAAGGTGCATCTGCGCGAGACGGATTGCCTGATCCTCGAGTCCAATCACGATCTGGATATGCTGAAGGTGGGGCCGTATCCGTGGGTTGTGAAACAGCGCGTCCTTTCGCGCACAGGGCATCTCTCGAATCACGCGGTCAGCGAGTTCCTCAGCGACCCAGAAGGTTTTGACTCGCGCGCGCGGTATCTCGTACTGGCGCACATTTCACAGGAGAATAACAATCCGGACCTGGCGCGCCTCTCCGCTGAGGAAGCGCTCGGGCGGCGTCCGGCCGAGGCGGCCTTCGCTGGAGAACTGCTCGTTGCTTCGCAACACACTCCTCTCAAATCGCTGGAACTCTAACAGGGTATGGAAGAACCGAAAATTCGCCACTCCGAACGAAGTCCGCGGAGGAATCTCTTTTTTTTCTGCAACTCGGATAGAACAAGGATTCTGGCGGCGCTCGGAATGACGGTCCGAATCTGCTCTTCAGCAGACGCCCTAAACGGTTCTGCGTGCATTAGTTCCATTTATGCAATGGATTATAGTTTCCGTTGAACGGCCTCCGTTGCGGTTCTTGACAAGGGACGGTTCGTGCCTAAGAATCTTTGAAATCAAGAAATTCAAGTTTGGCTGTGTCAGGGTCGGGGGTCGCGTCTCCTTCGCTTTGCGATGCTTTTTTCATCGCGAGTTCTTTTTGGGGCGCGATTGACGCGTTTTTCAAGACAATTCTGGGCCACCTGTAGGACCGCGTTGCTGCCGGAACGGTGGTGATTTATTCCGGCAGTGTATTCCAGGTGCAAGAAAGGCTGCGAACTCCTTTCGCGAGTGGGGCAGTCCTGGTGCGCTGTAAAAATCAGGATCAGGGGAATCGACGTGAAACTATTATCCGTATCGAAGTGGCTGTCCTTTTTTTCTGTCCTCATTCTTCTTTTCATGACGGGATCCGCTTTGCGCGCGCAAGACGCTACGGGGCGCATCATCGGGAACGTCACGGACCCCAGCGGCGCCGCGATATCCGGAGCGCAAGTAACGGTGACCAACACGGGAACCAAGATATCGCACACTACTTCCACGGACCCTCGGGGGTATTACCAGGTTCTCTCCCTGCCGATTGGGTTGTACGAAGTGACGATTGAGGCGGCGGGTTTTCGCAAAGAAGCGTTCTCCATTCAGAAACTGGAAATCAATCAGTCACTGCGACTGGATGCAAAGCTTTCCATTGGGCAAGCCAGTGAGACGGTGGAGGTAAGTAGTCAGGCCGCAAACGTGGAGACGGTCAGCGAAACCGTGGGTAGCAGCGTGATTGGGGATACTATCCAGCGTGCGCCGCTGAATGGCCGTAACGTTTTGCAACTCGCCGCTCTCCAGCCCGGTGTCACCGAAACCAACGGAGATTCCACGGCCGCAGGGAACTACAGCATCGCCGGCGGCCGCAGCGACTCCGTCACGTACTTGCTGGACGGGGGCCTGAACAACAACCTCTTGGACAACAGCGTTGTTATCAATCCGAATCCTGACGCCATCGCCGAATTCCGTATTCTAGAGAGCAACTACTCCGCGGAGTATGGACGCAACGGCGGCGGCATCATTAGTGAGGTCACCAAATCCGGGACTAACGAGTGGCACGGGAGTGCCTACGATTTCCTCCGGAACGACGCCTTCAACGCGAATCCATTTTTTGACAAAAATGACCCGAATAACCTGAGTCCACGGCCAGTCCTCAAGCGTAACCAATACGGCGGTACTCTTGGCGGTCCCATCACCATTCCGCACGTCCTGAACGGCACGGACAGGTTCTTCTTTTTTGTTAGTTACCAAGGGCAGCAACTCTCGGCGCAAGAGAGCAGCGGGACTTTTCCGGTTTACACGCCCGCGCAGCTACAGGGGAATTTCTCGGGGGGGATGACCGGGGGTTCTTGTCCGAATGCGGACACCAATGTTTCGGCTTTCCTGCTTGCCAATCCCTACTATCAGTCCAATCCTGCCTTGGCGGCTTGCGCGATCATTGACCCAACGAAGTTTGACCCCGTGGCGCAGAAGTACATCTCTGCCGGTATGATACCCACCAATCCTTCCGGCCAGGCACAGTATTTCGCACCGTTTAAAGACAACAACAATGAATTAACGATGAAATTTGATTTCCTTATTACACAGAAGGACAAAGTAACTGCGACTTTGGCCGGGTACCGCAACCCGCAACTTTCACCGTTTGTCTATGCGACGGTCCCGGGTTATCCGGACAACTATCAGTACAACGACTATTTTGGAGGCGTGACGTACAGCCACACGTTTTCGGCAAACCTCGTGAATGAATTTCGCCTCTTCATTCAGAGGAATAATCACCAGCAGGGCAAACCTAGCGGACCGAATACTGCGTTTACAGCTTCCGCCCTGGGAATCGGAATCACACCCGATAATCCGACGGGCCCGCCAAACATCCTGTTCGACAACGGCTTGTCGCTCGGCTACAGCGAGCAGGGTCCCACCTCGCTCATCAATAACACTTTCGGTTTTACGGATGCTGTCAGCTACGTCAATGGCCGGCACACGTGGAAAATGGGGGGTGGCATATCGGCCTACCAGAACAACACCGTGTATGACTACTACGTAAACGGCGAATTTGATTTCTACAGCACTGGTTCGGGAAACTCCCTTGCGGATTTCCTTCTGGGGCTTCCTACTACCTTGACGCAATATCCTCAGGCGCCATCGAATATTCGCAGCAAGTCCTATTATGGCTACCTGCAGGATGAGTGGCGCCTGTCGAGGCGGTTCACGCTGAATCTGGGCATTCGCTATGAATACAATTCACCCAAGGAGGACACCGAGGGCAGGACTTTTTCCGTCATTCCTGGTGTGACCACGCCTTCCATCGTTTTCCCCAACGCTCCGATTGGCATGCTTTTCCCTGGCGATCCGGGCGCTCCCAGCGGCGTGAATTTCCCCGACACCAAGAACTGGGCGCCGCGCATTGGCTTTGCCTGGGATCCCAAAGGAGATGGCAAGACCAGCCTTCGGGGAGGTTTCGGAGTCTTTTACGACATCCTGAAGGGTGAGGACAATTTGCAATTCAACGGGCAGCCTCCCTTTTTCTCCTCGGGTTACGTGGGTTTCCCAACTGCCGGCAATGGTCTCCCGGCATTCACCACGTCCGGGGCGGACTTCATGGAGAATCCGTATAATTACGCGAATCCGCCGGTCAACCCCTTTCCCTCCAAACCGCCCGATCACAACCTGAACTTTTTGGACGCCGGATTCCTGCCGATCAATGCTGCAGGCTCGGTCTACACCGTCGATCCCCACCTGAAGACTCCTTACACTTACCAATACAATTTGAGTCTTCAGCGGCAGCTCATGTCGAATCTGGTATTCGAGGCGAGCTACGTGGGGAGCAGTTCCCACGGACTGACCTCTTTACAAGACATCAATCCCTTTATTCTCGGCACCACAGATCGTATTCTCAATTTGGTGCCGGGGAACTCCAGTTGCGTAGATTACAGTGGAAACACAACTTCAAATGCCGATCCTGCCGCTACTTGTAGCTATGCCGGTCTGCCGGAATTCAGGAACGTTGCCAACGCCAGCTACAATAGTCTGCAAGTCAGCCTGACCCAGCAATTGACGAATTCGAGGATAGGCAGGACGTACTTCACGTTTGCCTATACCTATGCCCACAGTATCGACGATGCTTCGGGATTCCGGCAGCGCAATTCCAGCGTTCCCAGCTATGAAACAAACCTGTTCCGTGCATCCAGTGATCAGGACGTTCGTAACCGCATCACGCTCAGTGGCGGCTGGGATCTGCCGTTTGACCAGATGTGGAGTTCCGGTCCAAAGCGCTTGACGCAGGGTTGGAGCCTTTTCCCCATCTTCACTTGGCATACGGGTTTGCCGTACGACATATTTGCGAACCTTCCCGAACGGTACGTTCCCAATGCGGAAGGGCCTTCCGGTGCCGGAGATCCCTACAACGTGCACGCGAACATCGCAGGTTCCACAGCGCAGTTCAATCCACGAACATCACAAACGCTAACCAACCCAAATAGCGGCACAACCAGCACGGGTAATTATCTGTTTAACCCCGCGAGCTTCAGCAACGCACAGTGCGGCGATATCAACGATCCATTCTCTTGCACTCCCGGACCGACGATCTTGCCGGCGGATTCTCAAGTGGTTGCAGACCCGTCGCTGGCAACGTATGGCTCATTGCCGCGCAACTTTATGCGCGGTCCCGGCTACGTGAATCTGGACATGACCGTGTCCAAGACGACAGCGATTACGGAAAGGGTGAAGCTCGAGTTCCGCGTGGATTTCTTCAACATCTTCAACCACGCAAACTTCTTGAATCCGAACGTCTTGAACACCTACCAGGGTAGCTACACAGGGGGCGGCCCCGGCACAAACCCGAATAGCAGCCTGTTCGGTCAGATCACATCGACCGCAGACCCGCGTATCATTCAATTGGCTCTGCACTTAACGTTCTAATTTCGATCCAACTCTCACTGGCCGGGAGACACGAATTTCCCGGCCTTTTTTTTTGGCCGCTGGCGGGCGCAGTGCTTGCTTTCCGAGGCCGCCGAGGCTGGCGCGGACTCGATACATTGACACTTCACGATTTTTCCTCTAATTTGAAAAGACCTTGGTAGAGGTGCGGCGGCCATGAGTAGCCGGGCTTGTTTTCCCGATCAGCATCGGGAGCCCGGCAAAAGGGGTCCGGCCCAGGGGTCAGGTCAGTGAGGTTTGCTGATCGCCGCCGAAACCGAAGCGATTGCTGAAATCGCCCGGTTGGTGTTCCGGTCCAAGGCCGGTCCACTGTCGTCTGCGAGCCAGGCTTGCGACGGAGCGCTATCGAGAGGCAGCCATCGGCGCATTTCTGCGCAGACCTTCCTTTCGCGTTCCGCTCCCTGACGAACCCTCCCGAGGCTGAAACTATGGACTGCTTCGCCCTAACTCGCGCGCTTGTCGATCTGGATTCGACCACCGGCCAGGAAAAGCCGGTAGTGGAGTACTTGTTCGCGCATCTTTCACGACTGGCCTCACAGTACGGCGGACGGCTGGAGCGGATGAGCGCCGCCCCGGAACGGGACAACCTGCTGCTCACGTTCGGCGATCCGGTAGTCACGCTTTCGACGCACATGGACACAGTTCCGCCGTATTTTTCGTCGAGTGACGATGGCACGCACATCCGGGGACGCGGGGCCTGTGACGCGAAGGGAATTATCGCCGCGATGATCGCCTCCGCCGAATCGCTGCTGGAGGCAGGCACGCGTAATTTTGCGCTGCTGTTTGTGGTTGGTGAAGAGCGCGACAGCCTGGGGGCAAAGGCTGCGGCCGCTTCGCCTCGTGGCTCGCGTTTTCTGATTAACGGAGAACCCACACAGAACAGGCTGGCGCTCGGATCGAAAGGCGCGCTGCGCTACGAGATTCTTGCGCGAGGGAAGCTGGCGCATTCAGCGTATCCGGAGCTGGGCCACTCGGCGATTCATTCGCTGCTGGACACGCTTCAGGCGATTCGCGCGATTCCCCTGTCGGCCGACGCGGTTCTTGGGCAGTCCACGTTGAACGTAGGCACGATTCGCGGCGGGCGCGCGCCGAATGTGGTGGCAGACGAAGCGCAGGCGGAGATTATGTTCCGGCTCGTGGGAGACGCGGGTCAGTTGCGGGCGGCTGTGGCCCGGGCAGCGGCTCAGCACAACGTGGAAGCGCGCGAGGTGTTGCACTGCTCGGCGGTGCGCCTTGGTTCGCTGGAAGGTTTGCCGACAACCGTGGTTGCATTCACGACCGACATTCCCACATTTGAGGGTGCGTGGGGCAAGCCATTCCTGCTTGGTCCGGGCAGCATTCATCACGCGCACACGTCCGAAGAGCGCATCGACAAGAAAGAATTGAGCGACGCGGTGGGGATTTATGCGCGCATGGTCCGCCAACTTCTGGCAACGGGAGCTGCGTCATGAGTACCCGGCTGGCGTTGGTGGGCTGCGGGAAGATGGGGAAGCTGGTGGATGAACTGGCGCCGGAACATGGCTTTGCTGTGTGCGCGAAATTCTCGAGTTCCAATATTCAAGCACTGTCCCGCGATTCGTTGCAGGGCGCGGAAGTGGCCATCGAGTTCACCACGCCCTCGGTGGCCGGAGAGAATCTTCGGCGGCTGGCTGGACTTGGCGTGAATACGGTGTGCGGCACGACGGGCTGGTATGAGGAGCTGCCACGAATTCGCCAAGCATTCGCGGACGCGCATTCTGCACTGGTTTTCGGCGCTAATTTTTCCGTGGGCATGAATCTTTTTTTTGAAATTGTGGCGCGGGCAGCGTCGCTCTTTGCGCATCATCCCGAATACGAAGCGTGGGGCTGGGAGATCCACCATTCAGCGAAGAAAGACGCGCCTTCGGGAACGCTGAAGAAGTTGGCCGCAGAAATGCGCAGCGCGGGATTTACGGGTCCGCTGACGCTGAGTTCCAACCGGGCAGGTGCACACATCGGCACACACGAGATCGGGTTTGACTCGGCGGCGGATACGATTACCTTACGGCACACCGCGAGGAATCGCGAAGGGTACGCTCGAGGTGCGCTGCAGGCGGCGCGGTGGATTCGCGGCAAACACGGCGTATTTGAGTTTCGCGAGATTCTGGGCGAGTTGCGCGCGCCGGTGGCTGCGGGCAAGTAATAGCGGGGCTAGCGAGCGCGTGGCGGCGCGGGTCGGATTTCGGAAGGGACAGGCAAAGGAGCAACACATGTTTACTGGAACAGGAACAGCGCTGGTAACACCATTTCGGCGGGATGGCTCGTTGGATGAGCCGACGCTTCGCGCGCTGGTCAAGCGTCAGATCGCGGCGGGAATCGATTTCCTGGTGCCATGCGGGACAACAGGGGAAAGTCCGACGCTCTCAGAAGAAGAGCGCAATCGCGTGGTGGCGATTACGGTAGAGCTGGCGAAGGGCAAGGTACCGGTGCTTGCCGGCGCGGGCGGATATAACACCTGCGAAGTGATCGAGCGAGCGCGCGAACTGACGCGGCTGGACGTGAGCGGAATTCTCTCGGTGACCCCGTACTACAACAAGCCGACGCAGGAAGGGCTGTATCAGCACTTCAAGGCGATTGCCGAAGCGGTGGATTTGCCGATTATCTTGTACAGCGTGCAGGGGCGGACGGGCGTGAACATCGAGCCGGCTACGGTACAGCGACTGGCGCAGATCCCCAACATCGTGGGGATCAAGGAAGCTTCCGGAAACGTGGGGCAAATGGCGACGATCATGAATTGCGTGCCGGAGGAATTTCTGGTGCTTTCCGGCGACGATGCGCTGACGTTGCCCTTGCTGGCGATCGGAGGGCGCGGGGTAATTTCGGTCGTGTCTAACGAAATTCCCGCGGAGATGACGCGATTGACGCATCTGGCGCTGGAAGGGGATTTTGCCGG
>Ga0187777_10000367_pt1 | contig 32313 bp, 31 predicted proteins | sample 1015_Q2_SP5_10_M_FD_132416 | JGI IMG/M metagenome (GOLD analysis project Ga0187777, IMG submission 132416) | Tropical peat soil microbial communities from peatlands in Department of Meta, Colombia - 1015_Q2_SP5_10_MG | ecosystem: Environmental > Terrestrial > Soil > Wetlands > Peat | place... | reverse complement strand
GTGGTGTAGACGGTATCGCTCGCAGGCGTCGGAATGTTCAGCGAGCGGCCGAGGGCGCGGACCTTGCCGGCAAGCCAGTCGAGCTCCAGCCGGTTGCCGCGTTCGAGATCGTGAGCCATCGATGCTTTCATGCCGGGCTCACATTTGTTGACCACAAAATTCATGCGCTCATCGAGATAGGAGGATTCGAGTGCGACACCCTTGGCTTTGCCGACGGCAAAGGCCTCCTCCATCAGCGCACGGAAGAAACCGCGCAGCTCAGGGTCGGCTACGATCGGGCCGATAGGCGAGCGCATGCTCGCGGTCGAGCCGGCCATCGCGGTCAAGAAAATAAATTTCTGCCATAGCTCGCGCCCGATATCGGCGGACAGTGCGATGTCGAGCCTGGCGGCCTTGCCGGCCTCGACGAAGGCATTGAGCTTGTCGTCGGGGCGCTTGTCGGCGTGGCCAAAGCGCATCACGGCGAATTGACTAGTGTGCCTGATTACGCCCGGCGCTGCGATGGTGGTAGCGATGTAGGCCGCGCCGCCTATTGTCCGTTCAGCACCAAGCACGGCAGAAACCCGCTCGACGCTGTCGACCCCGTTCTGAAACGTGATCAGGCGGCTGTCGGGGCCGAGCAGGGCGCGCGCGGCCGCCGCCGCCGTCTCGGTATCCCACAGCTTGACCGCGAACAGGATGATGTCGACCGGGCCCACCTTGCCTGGATCGTCGGCCACGTTCGGCCTCGGCAGATGCAGATCGCCGTGCACGCTCTCGATCTTCAGGCCATTCTTCTGCATTGCATCGCGATGGGCGCCGCGCGCGATGAAGAATACATCGTGGCCTGCTACCGCCAGGCGAGCGCCGAAATAGCCGCCGACCGCACCCGCCGCCATTGCCGCAATACGCATGCGTTGTTCTGTCCGCTTCTTTGTCGTGCGGGTTTATCGAAACTCCACCGCCTTGTCATGGCCGGGCTTATCCCAAATTAACCCGTCACGCGCGGGCTGACCCGCTGCGGCCTCATGGTGAGGAGCGCCGCGGAACGGCGCGTCTTGAACCATGAGGCGCGCAGCCATCCACCAATCTCGGGTTTAGCCGAGATTGGATTGTTTAGTGCGCAAGTCGGCCAAGGCCGACTTGCGGTGATACCGCGTGGACGCGCGGCTCCTCAGGATGAGCGCAGAGTTTGTTGAGCCGCCTCATGGTTTGCATTTGAACTCGGGCTCGCCCGAGTTGACCAATTTACTGCAAGTCGGGTGAACCCGACTTGCAGTGTCAAGCCCGGCAATGGCAAAGGTGAAAGGCTTTGCCAAAAATATCGAATCATGTCCGGGTCAAGTCCGCGTATGACGTGGAAGGTGCGGAGGTCTAATACCGTCCCGACGGACGAATTCTTTTTCACTTCACCTCTCCCGTTGGGAGAGGTCGACGCGCGAAGCGTCGGGTGAGGGGTTTTGAACTAGCGAGAGTCAGTATCCCCTCTCCCCAACGGGGAGAGGGAGCACGTGATGCTAGTACCGCCCCGATGGGCGGATATTCTGCCAGGTCCTTTGTGCAGGGCTTTGCGGCGGCACATAGGCGTAGCCGAGCGACGCGCGCTCGAGCTTCGCGACAGACGTCTGCGGCAGCACGATGACCTTGGCGCCGATCTGCACGCGATTATAAAGGTCGATCACATCCTCATTTTTCAGACGAATGCAGCCGCTCGAAACATGCTTGCCGATCGAGGACGGATCGTTGGTGCCGTGGATGCGATACTCGGTGCCGGCGATGTACATGGCGCGTGCGCCAAGCGGGTTGCCGGGGCCACCCGCCACCATGCGCGGCAGGTAAGGCTGGCGCCTGATCATCTGCTCCGGCGGACGCCAGTCGGGCCACTCGGTCTTGCGTTCGATCGACTTCACGCCCGACCAGGTAAAGCCCTCGCGGCCGACACCGATGCCGTAGCGGATCGCCTTGCCGTTGCCGAGCACGTAATAGAGATACGTATGCGGGGTATCGATAATGATCGTGCCGGCAGTTTCATTGCCCGTGTAGCTGATGATTTGCCTGTTCAGGCGCGGGTCGACCGGCGCGGCGGCGTCGCTCTCGTCGTCGGGCGCAGGAGCGGCAACCTGCGGCGTAGTTCCCGGCACCAGCTGGGTGGGTGGCGCGAAACTGGGTGGCGTGAAAGCTGGCGGCGTCAGAAAGGCAAACAGTGATTGGGCACTGGCGGGACCACACGACAGCATTGCGGCGCTAACCAGCGCAGCAAGCGTGAACGACTTGGACATGACACCCTCGTCAGTTCTCCCTCCCCTTCGGCAGGGAAAATGACTGAGGAGTTCAAAAGTTCCCTGAAGGCGCGTGCGTAAAAACCGTTAACGCGCGGGAACGAATTACCGGCGTGTTGGAGTAATTTATCGTCATGCCCGGGCTTTTCCTCATGTGCCTCATGGTGAGGAGCGCCGCGCAGCGGCGCGTCTCGAACCATGAGGCCCGCAGCCATCCTTCGAGACGCCGCGCTGTCGCGCGGCTCCTCAGGATGAGGTCAGATTTCCTTGAGGTGCTTTATCGATGCCCGGGACACAGGGCTATTCCTGGCTTTGCCTGTGCCAGCCTACCACCGCTTCGGGCACGCTATCGGTTGAGGCAAAATAGGGTTTGATGTCGAGGAGTGGCGTGTTGTCAAGACAATCAAGCCCGACGACCGATAGCCGGTTACCGTCGATGCGCAGCAGCTTGACCACGCTCATGGCGACCGGGTTGGGGCGGGCGGGCGAGCGCAAGGCAAAAGTGCCGTGCTCGACGCCGTAATGGCCGGGCACTTGCAGCACCAGATTTCGCGGCGATCTGTCCATCCAGTAGAGAATGACGAGATGGCTGCAGGTCTCGACATCCTTGAGGGCCTCGCGCCAACGCGGATCGAGGTCGATGATGCAGACAGCCTCGGATTCTCTCGCGTTCTTCGGGCAGTCCTTGCGCTCCTTCCACGGCGTGTGGATGCGGCCGATGAAATAGAGGCCGGCGTCCGGCTGGCGGGGGAGCTCGACCGCCTTCTCGCCTGCGCGAATGCCAAAGTCCCTGGTAGTCATGGCGCCGCTCTCCATTCCTTGACGTCATGCGCGGGCTTGACCCTCGCATCCATGATGAGGTGCCCCGTGTGAAGCCGTACAGCTTTTATTGTCGAGCCACCTCATGGATTGCCGGGTCAAGCCCGGCAATGACGGCATTGGGTGACGGGGCAGTTCGTTAGCCATCCCCCGCCAGATGGACTTGCCGGAACCCGTTTCAATGTATAAAGATATCTTTATATAGTGGGAACAGGCCCATAACGGCAAGTGTCCAAGGCTCAATGGTCAGCGGCGGAAAGCTTGGTTTCGACGCCCTCAATTCCGCGCTCAAAGCAGCGGGTGAGGAGACGCGCCTGCGTGTGCTGGCGCTGCTGGCCGAGGCTGAACTGACCGTCTCCGACCTCACCGACATCCTGCGCCAATCGCAGCCGCGCATTTCACGCCACCTCAAGCTTCTTGCCGAGGCTGGACTGGTCGAACGCTTCCGTGAGGGCACCTGGGCGTTCTTCCGGCTTGCGGAGCATGGCGGCGGCGCAGAGGTCGCACGGGCGCTGGTCGATCGCCTCAATCCTACAGACCAGACCATTGCGCGCGATCGCGCGCGGCTTGCTTCAGTGCGACAGGCGCGTGCCGCTGCCGCGCAGGCCTATTTTCGCGCGCACGCAGCCGAATGGGACCGGATCCGCAAGCTGCACGTTACCGACGCAGCGGTAGAAGACGCGATCTGCGCGGCGCTTGCCGACAAACCGTTTCGCTCGCTGCTCGACCTTGGCACCGGCACCGGGCGGATGCTCGAACTGTTCGGCCATCAGATCGAGCGTGGGCTCGGGCTCGATCTGTCGCTCGACATGCTCCTGCTGGCGCGGGACCGGCTTGAGCGCGCTGGTCTGAAAAACTGCAGCGTGCGGCAGGGCGACATCTACGATCTGCCGCTGGCAGACGACTCCTTCGACGTCGTCATCCTGCATCAGGTGCTGCACTTTCTCGACGATGGCGCGCGCGCTATCCGCGAAGCTGCGCGCGTACTCCGCCCGGGCGGACGACTGCTGGTGGTCGACTTCGCACCGCATGAACAGGAATTCCTGCGCGAGCAATACGCGCATCGCCGTTTGGGGTTTGCACCGGAGACAGTGACACAATGGATGGCGGCATCAGGTCTCGAGCCGGTGCTGCACAAATCGCTCGCGCCTGAGCCCGGTTCCGAGGGCAAGATTGCGGTTTCGCTCTGGCTCGCGCGGGATGCGCGCGCGTTGATGGCGTCACCGCAACGGCGGGAGGTGGCGTGATGAACAGTCCGGTTCGCCCCAGCCGCTTTGCCCGTGGCGAAGCCCGCCGTATCGGCGTGTCGTTCGAATTTTTTCCGCCCAACAGCGAGGAGATGGAAAAGATCCTCTGGGAGTCGATCGAGCGGCTGGCCCCGCTCGCACCGGACTTCGTATCGGTGACTTACGGGGCAGGCGGCACCACGCGCGAACGCACGCATGCGACGGTAAAACGCATTCTCACCGAAACGCCGCTGACGCCGGCGGCGCACCTGACTTGTGTCGCCGCGCAGCGTGCGGAAATCGATGCAATCGTGCACACCTATCATGACGTCGGCGTTCGTCACATCGTGGCTTTGCGCGGCGATCCCGTCGGCGGGGCAGGCACCCAGTACGCGCCGCATCCCGGCGGTTACGTCAATGCCGCCGATCTGGTCGCCGGCATCAAGCGCCTCGGTGATTTCGAAATTTCGGTTTCAGCCTACCCGGAGAAACATCCCGACAGTCCGACGGTCGAAGCCGACATCGACATGCTCAAGGCCAAGGTCGATGCCGGCGCCAGCCGCGCCATCACCCAGTTCTTCTTCGAGAATGACCTTTATTTCCGCTATCTCGACCGCGTACGCGCCCGCGGCATCGATATTCCGATCGTGCCGGGCATCCTGCCGGTGCAGAACTTCAAGGCCACCACCGGCTTTGCCAAGCGCTGTGGTGCTTCGATACCGGCGTGGCTTGCCGAGCGTTTCCACGGCCTCGACCAGGACGCCGCCACGCGCAAGCTGATCGCCGCTGCGGTCGCCGCCGAGCAGGTCTTTGACCTCGTCGATCGCGGCGTAACGACGTTCCACTTCTACACGATGAACCGCGCCGATCTTGTCTATGCGATATGCCACCTGCTGGGCCTGCGCCCCGCACCGCAAGAGGTGGCGTGATGGCCGGCAACACGCGTTCCACGTTCATTGATCTGCTCAGGCAGCGCATCCTCGTGCTCGACGGCGCCATGGGCACCATGATCCAGAGCCTGAAACTCGACGAGGAAGGCTATCGTGGCGCGCGTTTCGACGCGTGGAACCGCGAGGTGCGCGGCAACAACGACTTGCTCAATCTCAGCCGTCCGAACGCCGTGCGTGACATTCATCTCGCCTATTTCCGCGCCGGCGCCGACATCGTCTCAACCAATACATTTTCATCGACTGCAATCGCCCAGGCTGATTACGGCATGGAGGGTATCGCCTACGAGCTCAATCAGGCCGGCGCGACGCTTGCGCGCGAAGCGGCGACGCTGGCCGAAAAAGCCGACGGCCGCCGCCGGTTCGTAGCCGGGGCTCTCGGGCCCACTAACCGCACGGCGTCGATCTCGCCGGACGTGTCCAATCCGGGCTTTCGTGCCATTACGTTCGATCAATTGCGCGCCGCCTACCGCGAACAGGTGCGCGGGCTGATCGATGGCGGTGCCGACCTCCTATTGATCGAGACCATTTTCGATACGCTCAATGCCAAGGCAGCGATCTTCGCCATCTCGGAGATTTGCGAGGAACGCGGCCTCGATCTTCCGGTGATGATCTCCGGCACCATCACCGACCGGTCGGGGCGTCTGCTCTCGGGCCAGACGCCGGGCGCGTTCTGGAATTCCATCAAGCACGCCAGGCCGGTGACCATCGGCCTCAACTGCGCGCTCGGCGCCCGCGAGATGCGCGCCCACATTGCCGAGCTCGGACGGCTGGCCGACACCTACATCTGCGCTTATCCGAACGCCGGCTTGCCGAACGAATTCGGCTATTATGACGAAAGCCCGGTGTACATGGCCGAACTGCTGGGCGAATTCGCCGAAGCCGGTCTGGTCAATATTGTCGGCGGTTGCTGCGGCACCACGCCGGAACACATCGCGGCCATCGCCAGGGCCGTCGCCGGCAAAGCGCCACGCGCTATTCCGGAGGTACCACGGCAGTTGCGGCTGTCGGGGCTTGAGTCATTCGCGCTGACGCCGGAAATCCCGTTCGTCAACGTCGGCGAGCGCACCAACGTCACCGGCTCCGCCAAATTCCGCAAGCTGATCACGGCCGGCGATTATCCGGCCGCCCTGTCGATCGCGCGCGAGCAAGTCGAAAACGGAGCGCAGGTGATCGACGTCAACATGGATGAGGGACTGCTCGATTCCGAACAAGCGATGATCACATTTCTCAATCTCATTGCCGCCGAACCCGATATCGCGCGCGTCCCGGTCATGGTCGACTCGTCGAAATTCTCGGTGATCGAGGCCGGACTAAAATGCCTGCAAGGCAAGGCGGTGGTCAATTCGATTTCACTCAAGGAAGGCGAGACAGCGTTCATCGATCACGCGCGCACGGTGCGCCGTTTTGGCGCCGCAGTTGTCGTGATGGCCTTCGACGAAAAAGGGCAGGCCGACACACTTGAACGCAAGACTGCGATTTGCAAACGCGCCAATGACATCCTGGTCAATCAGGTCGGGTTCCCGCCGGAAGACATCATTTTCGATCCGAATATCTTCGCCGTTGCCACCGGCATGGAGGAGCATAACGGCTATGGCGTCGCTTTTATCGAAGCGGCGCGCTGGATCCGGCAAAACCTGAAGCATGCGCATGTATCGGGTGGCGTCTCGAACCTGTCGTTTTCCTTCCGCGGCAACGAGCAGGTGCGCCAGGCCATGCATTCGGTGTTCCTGTATCATGCGATCAAGGCCGGCATGGACTTAGGCATCGTCAATGCCGGCCAGATCGCGGTCTATGACGATCTCGATCAGGAATTGCGCGAGGCCTGCGAGGACGTCGTTCTCAACCGGCGCGCTGACGCGGCTGAGCGCCTGCTGGACCTGGCCAAGAAATTCCATGGCGCCGGACAGGAGGCGAAGGAGGCCGACCTCGCCTGGCGCGAGCAGGCGGTCGAGAAGCGGCTTGCACACGCGCTGGTGCATGGCATCACCGATTTCATCGAGGCGGATGTCGAAGAAGCGCGCGTCAATGCCAAGCGCCCGCTCGACGTCATTGAAGGCCCGTTGATGAGCGGCATGAATATCGTCGGCGATCTGTTCGGCTCGGGAAAAATGTTCCTGCCTCAGGTGGTGAAATCGGCGCGTGTTATGAAGCAGGCTGTTGCCTGCCTGATGCCCTTCATGGAGCAGGAAAAAGACGGCCGCCAGCACGGCGGCTCGAATGGCAAGATCGTGATGGCTACGGTGAAGGGCGACGTGCACGACATCGGCAAAAACATCGTCGGCGTCGTGCTCCAGTGCAACAACTACGAGGTGGTCGACCTCGGGGTCATGGTGCCGGCGGCGAAGATTCTCGAAACCGCCAGGGAGCACAAGGCCGATATTATCGGGCTTTCGGGGCTGATCACGCCGTCGCTCGACGAAATGTGTCATGTCGCGGCCGAAATGGAGCGGCAGGGCTTTGAACTGCCGCTGATGATCGGCGGCGCCACCACCAGCCGGGTGCATACGGCGGTGAAAATCCACCCGAACTACCGGCGCGGACAGGCCGTCTATGTGAACGATGCAAGCCGCGCGGTCGGCGTCGCCCAGACGCTGATGTCGGTCAATGCGCGCCCCGGCTATGTAGCCGAATTGCGCGGCGAATATGCGCGTATTGCAGCCGCGCACGCGCGTGCGCAGGAGGATAAGGCGCGCTTGCCCCTCGCCGCCGCGCGCACAAACGCGATCAAGCTTGACTGGTCGGGCGCCTATCAGCCGCCCAAGCCGGGCTTTATCGGCATAAAAATCTTGAGCGACTATTCGATCAAGGAGCTGATTGACTATATCGACTGGACGCCATTTTTCTCGACCTGGGAATTGCCCGGCAGATTTCCCGCCATTCTCGACGACGAAAAATTCGGAGCAGTTGCGCGTTCGCTCTATGAAGATGCGTGCGCAATGCTGGACAAGATCGTTGCCGAGCGATGGTTCAAGGCGAACGCAGTGTTCGGCTTCTGGCCGGCCAATGCCGAAGGCGACGATATCCAAGTTTACCGCGATGAGGCGCGGGCAGAACCGATTGTCCTGTTGCATGCGCTCCGACAGCAACTCTCCAAGCGCGAGGGCCGCGCCAATGCCGCGCTCAGCGATTTCATCGCGCCACGCAACAGTGGACTTGCGGACTATATCGGCGGTTTCACCGTCACCGCCGGCATTGGCGAGGACGAAGTGGCCGAACGTTTCAAGCGCGCCAACGACGACTATTCCGCAATCATGGTGAAAGCGCTGGCCGATCGATTGGCCGAGGCTTTCGCCGAACGCCTGCACCAGCGCGTGCGCAAGGAGTTCTGGCGCTATGCTGCCGACGAAAACCTGAGCAATGAGCAGCTGATCGCTGAAAAATATCGCGGTATCCGGCCGGCGCCCGGTTATCCGGCCCAGCCCGATCACACCGAGAAGGGCACGCTATTCAAACTGCTCGACAGCGAGCGCATTGGCGTGAAGCTCACCGAGAGCTTTGCAATGTGGCCGGGCGCGGCGGTTTGCGGGCTCTATTTCAGCCATCCGCAGAGCACCTATTTTGGCGTCGGCAAGATTGAACGCGACCAGGTCGAAGATTATGCAAAGCGGAAAGGTTGGACGGTCGCTGAATGCGAGCGCTGGCTCGCGCCAATTCTCAACTACGATGTGCACGCCTCGCCGAGCATTGTGGCGGCGTAGCTGTTCCCCGGACGCGTCGCAGCACGAAGCGTAGCGCAGTGGTGCGACGCAGATCCGGGGCCGTTACGACGCCGGGCCTCCATCGGAACGATCCCGGGTCTGCAGCGCACCGTTCGCCGTACCGAGGCGAAGACGCGCATAAACGCGCTTATGGCTCACGCTGCACTGCGCCCGGGACAAGGCCATGAAATAAGCACCGGAGAGACTGCTCCCCGGTGCTTGATTCCTCACCCGGTTTTACACCGGCAATTATTGGTTTGGCGTCGTCGTTGACTTCCTGAACTCAGAATGCCCCCAGCAAAATCGCGCCAACGAAAGCAAAAACGGCGCATACCGCCAGCACATTGAGCTTCAAGGCAAGGTCCACGGCAGTGCCTCCCTTGTTGACGTGATGAGACGCTAGCACACAACGCGAAGGCGCGGAATTCGTCGCGTGCGGGTCAGGCAAAATTGGGGCGAGCGGGCATGCGCCGCGCACATGACGACCCCAACCGCTTGATCGCGCTTTGCAAAAAATCGCTGGGGATTAAGAATTTCGGCACCGCAAAATTCGGTGGATGGTATTTCGATGACAAATCAACGACAATCGAAAACAAGCTGTTCGCAAATGCGAGGACGCTTGGGGTCGCCGCTCGCAAAAAATTCTGTGCCGGGAGGATTCAAATGCGATGTTCGCGCCAAGCCCTTTTGGTTGCTGCCTTTTGTGCGGTGGCGATGCTCGCCGCAGGGCAGGTGGCACAAGCGCAAGCATCCGCGCAGTCGTGGCCGCAACGTCCGGTCCGTTTCATCATTCCGTTGGGGCCCGGTTCAGGCGTTGACATCACCGCGCGGCTGGTCGCGGACAAGCTTTCAGCAAAATGGGGCCAGCCCGTGGTCGTCGAAAATCGACCGGGGGGCGATGCCTTTCTCGCCATTACCGGAGTGATAAGCGCACATGACGATCATGTGCTGCTTTTTTCGCCGGCGTCCAGCTTCACCGCGCACCCGCTGCTGCACGACAAGCTGCCTTACGATATCAAGGATCTCGTACCGATCGCACGCGTCACCAATACGCTGATTGCGCTCGGCGTTCCGACCGATCTCAATGTTTCCACGGTGAAGGAGCTGGCAGCCAAGATAAAGTCAGAGCCCGGCAAGTTGAACTACGCGTCCGTCACCGGCGCCAACGACCTTCTGTTCGCGGCGTGGCTGAAGACGGAAAAGCTCGACATGGCCAAGGTCCCGTACAAGGATGCAGTACAGGCGATCAACGATCTTGCCGAAAACCGCATTCATGCCTTCGTCGGGGCTTACGCGATCATGCGGCCACGGGTGCTGGCCGGTAAGGTCAAAGTGATTGCCTTGACCAATCGCCAGCACGCGAAAGCTTTGAATGATATCCCCACCGCTGCGGAAGCCGGATACAAGTCGCTGGAGTTCGACGGTCTCGTCGGCCTGCTTGGTCCGCGCGACATGCCGCAATCCGTTCGCGATCGTATCGCCGCAGATATACGTGCGGTCGTGAACGATCCCGAGGTCGAGACAAAACTCAGCGCCACCGGACAAGTGGTCAACCCGGGCTCGCCCGCCGAATTTATGACTGCGCTCGACGATCAGCGCGCGACCGTGAAGAAGATTGGCGATACGCTCGGCATCAAGCCGGCGCAATGAGACAGATCCGGCAAGGATTCCTTATCCTTAACGAATTCCCCCGCCACGAGCGTTGAAGCCTCGTTAAAGAAACTGCTCGCATTTTTGCGGGCATGAAGGGTGGCGTGGGTTTCTGTCTCGTCGGCGCAAGCGTGCTGGTGGCTCTCGCCGGTTGCGGGCGCAACGCTTTCATGATGGGCGAGCGGGAGGCGTGGCGACACGAGGCCGAAGTCGCGTGCCTGAAGTCGGGCGTTGTCAAAGCCGGCACAGGCGTCGTGCGCATGGAGCCAATTGAAGGGCCAGGCATGTGCGGTGCCGATTTCCCGCTCAAGGTTGCGGCCTTGGGCGAAGGAAGTCCGATGATCGGCTACGCCGACGATCCGCGTCCGCCTGGATCAATCCCAAATGCATCGCCGCAAATGCCGCACTGGCCGGTCAACGAGCCGCGCTATACCCCGCCGGCCGTGGTAGCGCCCGTACAAGCCGAACCGCTGCCGGCCCAATCGATGCCGGCCCCGCGCATGCGCTGGGTGCCAGGACCGCCGCCGGCGGAGAAGCCCGATTACTATTCGCCGGCTGGTCGGCCGATTTCGCTGAGCCCACCAGGTGTCGAGCCCGGTGTCACGCCGAGCGCGGCACCGTTGCCCGATGACATTCCGGATGATGCCATTCTCCCGCCCAGCCGCGCGCGCGCGAGCTATCCTCCGCAGCGTGCTTATGGAGTCCCGGTTTATCAGGCGCCGTTACGCACGTCTCCGGCGCTCGGTCCGCAACGCGCGCCGCGGACGACCGGTGCAATCGGCCCAGCAACGCTGACGCCGCCGGCCACGCTTGCATGTCCGATTGTTTCCGCACTCGATCGTTGGGTCAACGATGGCGTGCAGCCGGCCGCGATGCGCTGGTTCAGCGCACCAGTGGTCGAGATCAAGCAAATCGCCTCCTACTCGTGCCGCAGCATGGTCGGATCCGGGACGTCGCACATTTCGGAACACGCCTTCGGCAATGCCATCGATATCGCGGCTTTCACGCTCGCCGACGGGCGGCGGATTTCGGTGCAAGAAGGATGGCACGGCACGCCCGAGCAGCAGGGCTTTCTCCATGACGTGCATCTTTCCGCTTGCGACAATTTCACCACCGTTCTGGCACCTGGCTACAACGCCGCCCACTACAATCACATCCATGTCGACCTGATGCGTCGCCCGGACGGCGACCGTCCATGCCGGCCAGAGGCAATTCCAGGAGAGGTAGCTGTGGCAAAGGCGCGTGCGCTCTACGCGGGCCGGCAGCGCGGCCCAGCCTATACCGGCTCGATTGCGAAGACGCGCCGCCCGCCGGCGGCAATACCGGGCGAGGACGGCTATATTCTGGAAGGAGACATTACAACTCCGGCCACGGCCGTACATCGCGGCGGCGCAGATTTTGAATTCGAGGAAGACGGTATCACCGGTGGTCTCGCTCCATCGTCATCCGGGCGCGCAAGGAAAACACCGGCCGGCGATGACCCCTTGGCCGCGCGCTGACGCCACACGCTTACACCAGTGCTTCGATGAGCATCGCGGCGAACAGGATCAACCCGGCATCGCGGTTGGACTTGAACAGCATCAGGCAATGCGCCGGATCCCCGATGTTGAGTTGCGTGACCTGCCAGGCCAGATGTCCGGCGAATGTGATGATTCCAAGCGCGAAGACGAATCCGCCGCCGGCCATGAAACCCGCAAGCGCGATCAGCACAACCGCGACAGCATAGAAGCTGGCCAGCATCGGACGTGTCCGCTCGCCGAACAGCAGCGCAGTCGACTTGATCCCGATCAGAAGATCATCCTCGCGATCCTGATGGGCGTAGATCGTGTCGTAACCGATCACCCAGCAGATCGATCCGGCATAGAGCAGAAGCGCCGGCCAATCGAGGCGCCCAAATGCAGCCGGCCAGCCCATCAGCGCGCCCCAGGAAAACGCGAGACCTAGAAAGATCTGCGGCCAATAGGTCACGCGTTTCATAAACGGGTAAATGACGATCACAAGAATTGAGGCGAGGCCGGTCGCGACGGTGAATCGGTTGAATTGAACCAGCACCAGCAAGCCGATCAGCATTTGCGCCAGCATGAAAACGGCGGCCTGCGCAATTGTCACCTGCTTGGAAGGAATCGGTCGCGAACGTGTACGTTCGACCAGGCCATCGAGATTGCGGTCGACGAGATCGTTCCAGGTACAGCCGGCGCCGCGCATGGCGAAGGCGCCGACAAAAAATAGTACGATATGCCACAAGCTCGGAAAATGGTTCTCGTGCATACCGGCAAGACCCACCGACCACCAGCACGGCATCAGTAGCAGCCAGGAGCCGATCGGCCGATCGAGGCGAGCCAATCGCAAATAGGGGCGGCTGAAGGGTGGCGCGAGACCGTCGACCCAGTTTCCGGTCGCATCTGCGACGCGTCCGGTGCTCTCGCTCATTTTCCGAGCGGGTTGCCGGTTAGAGTGTCATAGGTGCCGCGGCCAGTCTTGATATTGTTGGAGTTGGGCACGGGGTTTGAAAGTACGTCGCTCAGGGTGGGGCCCTGTTGCGGCTGCGGTGCTGCGGCGGCGCGACAGACTTTGGTACGAATGTCGGATGTCTGAGCAAGGCCTTTCTTCAGACCTTCCGTGACTTGAGACGGGATGCCGCACCACACCGCGTTTTCGCTGGCGTATTTGAGCAACTTCGCCTGGGCGGCGACGAACGCGTTGAACAGCGGGCAAACCTCGTTAGGCGCGGACTTGCGCTCGCCCGCGGCTTTGATCGCAGCCGCCTTCTTTTCGGCATCCTCGCGAAGTTTGAAGAACTCCTTGACGCAAGCTGGCTCCTGCTGCGGCGGTGGCGCCTGCTGGAATTGCGCATGAGCCGCACCCGCGCACAGCGGGAGCAGACACGTGACGAAAATTGCGCTGCGCCGGCCCATGAACTCAGGTCCTCTTGCCCGCCCCACTATATCAAACGGGCCTTGTGGGTGGCTTATAACAACCGGAATGCGTCGGGAAGGCGGCAATATCGCTTTCGGCCGAAAAGTCTCGCGAAATAGCGCCTGACCGCGTAAACCGGTGCCGACCCGCAGTCATCGCCCCGATTGTTCGATGCCGCACTACGACTTTCGCACGACCCGTCTCTATGTCGATGTGCCGCTCGCTTCCGGCAGTGAGATCGCGCTCGATCGGGACCAGGCCAACTACCTGCTTAATGTGCTTCGGCTCGGCCGCGGGGACACGATATTGCTGTTCAACGGACGCGACGGAGAATGGCGCGCCACCCTTGCTGCGGCCGGCAAGCGCACCGTTTCAATGGCCGTCGCCGCGCGGACGCGTGCACAAACGCCGCCGGGGAATCTGCATTTCATTTTTGCGCCGCTTAAACACGCGCGACTCGACTACCTTGTGCAGAAGGCGGTGGAAATGGGCGTCTCTCGCCTCCAGCCGGTGATCACCCGGCACACACAAGTCGCGCGGATCAATCTCGGTCGGATGCGCGCCAACGTGATCGAAGCTGCCCAGCAGTGCGGCATTTTGGCAGTGCCGGATGTCGCCGAGCCCATGCCGTTCGAGAAGATATTAGCTGATACCGACCGCCTCCTGGTTTTTTGCGACGAGGATGCCGAGGTGAAGGACCCGCTGGCGGCGCTCACGGCGGCGCGTCTATCTGCGGGGGCGCCGCTCGCGGTCTTGATCGGGCCAGAAGGCGGATTTGCCGAGGATGAACGCGCGGTTCTGCTCAAGCGGCCAAAAGTGGTGCGAATCGCGCTCGGCCCCCGCGTTCTGCGTGCGGATACCGCCGCGGTGGCGGCATTGGCTTTGATTCAGGCGGTTCTGGGGGATTGGCACAGCCCGGCATAAGGGCTAGTTGAGGCGTAATCTTGTGAAACAAGGAAGCGGCAGCCTGGAAAAAGCTGTGCTAGAATTACTTCAGACTTTGGGGGGTCCCTTTATGACGCGCCAGCCTCTTTGCCTTCGCTCCTTGGTGCTCGCCGCATTGTTCGCCATCAGCGCTGGCGTGCCAGCCGGTGCAGCAGGGTTATTCGAGAAACTGGTTTACATGATCGGCCCACGCTATGACGGCGTGCTGCCCCCATGCGAGGCGGCGCTCAATACCATCGCGCACCGTTTCGCGCAGAAGGAAGGCCGCTTCTGGAACTCTGATCTACAGATCCTGGGCTTTGACAAAATCCGGGAAACTGCATTCCGGCCATGGGCGCCAGAAACGATCCCGCGCCGTTATTGCAGTGCCGTGGCCATGGTCAGCGATGGCCGGTCGCACGTCGTGCATTACTCGATCGCCGAGGATGCCGGGATGGTTGGAGCGAACTGGGGCGTCGAGTGGTGCGTGGTTGGGCTCGACCGTAACTGGGCCTACAATCCCGCGTGCAAGATGGCGCGACCCTGAAGCGTGCCGTTGATCACTATTTATTCTAAATCGTTCTTGAAGCGTTCCCGTTTGTGCGGTACCTGAATCAGGGAACCGTTGAGCCACATCAATTTCCGGTTTGTTCTCGCGCTTGTCGGGTAAGACATGATGAGTTGTTGTCGCGTTCGCCGGCTGACGCGAATTACCGCAATTACATTCAGCTTCATATTTATTTATGCGAGCACATTGCTTGCACAGGAGCGGCGGCAAGGCGAGCCCGGCAACTTCGATTTCTACGTGCTGGCGCTGTCCTGGTCGCCATCCTACTGCGAGGCAGCGCAAAATCGCGCGTCGAACCGGTCACCGGACCGGCAATGTGGCGGCCGCCCTTTCTCTTTTGTTGTGCACGGGCTGTGGCCGCAATACGAGCGTGGGTTTCCCTCCTATTGCCAGGTGCCGGCACCACGGCTGGACCGCAACATCGTTGGCCGCATGCTCGATCTCATGCCTAGCCCGCGCCTGATCTTTCATGAGTGGGACAGGCACGGAACCTGTTCCGGTCTTTCGCCGCACGCTTACTTCGAAACGGTGCGCAAGGCCCGGGCATCGGTAAAGATCCCAGAGGACTATCTCGAACTGGACAAGCCGATCACCGTGACCCCCAACGAAGTGGCCGCAGCGTTCGTCAAGGCCAATCCGGGCCTTTCACGCGCCGCGCTTGCTGTTTCGTGCGACGGCAAGCGTTTGACCGAAGTGCGCGTTTGCCTCGGCAAGGACTTTTCCTTCCGCGATTGCCACGAGATTTCGCGCCGCGCTTGCCGCGTCGATAAAATTGCAATGCCAGCCGTGCGCGGCGGATAAAGCCGCTAAAGTGACATTGGCTCGTCGACGAGCCATCGTGCGGAGCTGCCAGTCGGACCGTGAACTACAACCACGAATTCCACGCCGGCAATTTTGCCGATGTGTTCAAGCACGCTGTGCTCTGCCGCATCTTGCAATATCTGCGTGGCAAGCCGGCTGCCTTCCGTGTGATTGATACTCATGCCGGCGCCGGCCTCTACGATCTCACCAACGAGACAGCGACCCGCGGCGGCGAATCGCATTGGGGCATTGAGAAGCTTGTGTCAGCACAACTTCCTGAGGCAGTTGCTGCGCTGCTTGCGCCCTATCTCGAGGTGATCGCCGCACTCAACGACCGCGGTCAACTCAGGATCTATCCCGGTTCGCCAGCGCTTGCGCGCGCCTGGCTGCGCCCGCAGGACCGGCTCGTCGCATGTGAGGCAGTGCCAAAGACGGCCGCTTCGCTGATGCGCAATTTACGCGGAGATCCCCGCATCAAGGCGCTGACGATCGATGGGTGGACTGCGCTGAACGCCTACGTGCCGCCGAAAGAGCGTCGCGGCGTAGTCCTGGTCGATCCGCCATTTGAAGCTGACAATGATTTCACGCGTCTTGCCAGTAGTTTGGCCGCGGCGCACCGAAAATGGGCGACCGGCATCTATACCCTTTGGTACCCAATAAAAGGGCGCGGCGAGCCGGATGCCCTTGCAAAACGGTTGCGGCGGCTGGCTTTGCCGAAAGTTCTCCGGGCCGAACTGCTGGTGGCCTCTCTTGGCGACCCATCCCGGCTCAATGGTGCCGGAATGATCCTGGTGAACCCGCCATGGACGCTCGAAAACGAGCTTTCCACCCTGTTGCCGGCCCTCGCAGGCATCCTCGGACGGCAAGGGAAGGGCCGATTTCGGCTCGATTGGCTCGCCCGGGAAGGCCAATCCGCCTCCCACTGATCTCCTGGCCTCTTTCCACCGGGGCGCAGTTGGTGTGTAGTTCCACGCTGGCAGTGACGTTCCGCCTCCTGTGGGGGCCGGCGGAGTTGACTGAGGCCGCCTTTGGCCGACGCTTTCCCCGATTGTGAATGTCCAGCCGAACTGTCGTGCGCGGGGCCGGCAGCGGAGCAGTGGGGAGAGGAGTTTTGCCGATGGCGCAAACGGGTGTCGTGAAATTCTTCAACGGTGAACGGGGCTATGGCTTCATCAAGCCGGACGATGGCGGACGCGACGTGTTCGTCCATATCACCGCAGTCGAGCAGGCTGGGCTGAAAGGTCTGAATGAAGGTCAGCGCATCAGCTTCGATGTTGAACCGGACAAGAAGGGCAAAGGTCCGAAGGCTGTAAACCTGGTCGTCACCGGCTAATGATCACGCGTTCTGGCGCGCGATCCCGTTACATTCTTACGATCCGCGGATTAAGACTCCGCATAACGGCACCGCATTTATTTTCTTAGCTTTGGCCTACGTTAGCGAGTCGCAGCAAAAAGCCCCGGAAAAGCTCCGGGGCTTTTCAAATCGCCTTGCACAAAATCAGAAGCGGTAGTTCAGGCCAGCGCGCACCAGGTTTGCACGGAAGTCTACGGCAGCAGAATTGTTGAGATCGACGTAGAGGTATTCAATCTTTCCTGTCCATTGTCCGGAAATTATCCCTTCTACTCCGACGCCAGCTGTCCAACCGACTTTGGTATCGCTGCTGCTGAGGAAGCCAGCGACATTTGAATGAATACCGCCGTACGCGAGACCACCCGTTACGTAAGGCATGAAACGGTCAAAGGCATAACCGATGCGGATACGCGCGGTGCCGAGCCAATCGTTTTTTGTTTCGCAGCTGGTCACCCCGCAACCCGTACTGCCACCGATATTGCTCCAGTCAATATCCGTTTCGAGGCCATAGACGCCTTGGCCCAGCTGCCAATTGTAACCGATTGTGCCGCCGACGAAGCCGCCGGAGATGGCAAAGCTGTTGCCGCTCCACTCAGACTGGCCCCATCCGCCGCCGCCATTGATGCCGGCATAGAAGCCGGTCCAGTTGTACGGAGCATAAAAGGCCGGCGCGGTCATCGGCGCAGCGTCGCGCCGTAGGATGTCCGCTGCACTTGCTGCTCCCGTCATCGTCACGAGCGCGACGCTTGCTGAAATCAAGCGGTTCATAGAAACCTCCGTCCCACCTACATACCCACCAGATCATTCGTGCCAGAAAAAGTATTCAGAATTGCTTTCGCGTTTGATACGATCGAGCGATCGACAATTGTGGTGAAAAATCACTTAAGTAAAAAATTTCTGATGGACTCGAAATGTCATGCGCTTCGAACGTGCCCGCAAATAGAAACCCCGGGTGTCCGCCCGGGGGTTTTGGTTCCGTAAGACGGAGCGGTCAGAAATGATAATTCACGCCAAAACGCAAATAGCTCGCTTGCAGCCCGTTGTTGACTCCAGTAATCGAAAACGCGCGGCTGCCGAGATCCATGTAGAGGTACTCGACCTTTGCTGACCAGTTGGGCGTAAAACCGACTTCCATGCCAAGTCCGCCAGTCCAGCCGAAGAGAGTCTTGCTTTCGTCTATGTTGCCAAGTTGTCCATCAAGCCCGCCGTAGGCAAGACCAAAAGTACCAAAGAGCAGCATGTTATTGATCGCGTAACCGGCACGGCCGCGTACTGTGCCAAACCACGGATTGGAAAACTTGTAAGGAGCGAAGGTGTCGTCGGCTCCGCTGATCTGGATATCGGCTTCGGCGCCGAAAACAAACTGGCCAGTTTGCCAATTGTAACCGACTTGGCCGCCACCAGCGACGCCCGCCGGATCGAGACCGTTGTTGGTGACGTGGCCCCATTCGTAGCCGAAATTGAGACCGGCATAGAATCCCGACCAGTTGTACACGCTGGCAGGCGGAGGATAGTAAGGCGCCGGGCTGCGCGGTAGATCAGCTGCAACAGCGCTGCCTGTGGCTGTCGCGGTCGCCACAGTCATAGCCAGGTTCCTCAGCTTCATCTTACCCTCCACTCAACTTCCGTCCCGGCTTGCGTGCGGATTCGGCAAACTCTGGAAGCAAGCGCGCCGGGCATCGGCGAAAGGTCGCCAAGATCGTGAAGGATTTATCGGGCCTTTTAAGTTAAACGGTTATGAATCGGTAAGGCTTGGCGGCCGTTATCGCTAAAGAACTCTTATCTGCGGGAGCTTTTCCTCAACACTATTTAGCCCGCATTTACTATAACGACGAGGAAAAGTACGGCGTCGCAGCGGCAGTGCATGACGCCGGCCAATAGGAGAAAAATTGTAGAGGCTCCCGGGACATGGCGGACGACATCGCGAAGAACGCACCGCGCACTGCGTTGGTCACCGGCGGCGGCCGCCGCATTGGTGCGGCCATAGCGCTGACGCTCGCTCGCGCGGGCTATGCGATCGTTCTGCACGCCAATAGTTCACGTGAGGATGCAGAAAAACTGGCCATCACCATAGCGAACGCAGGAGGACGTGCGAGCGTTGTGCTCGCCGATTTCGCCGATCACGAGGCGGTGCGTGGACTTGTGCCCGCGGCGTCGGTGTTCGGCAAACTGACGCTTCTCGTCAACAATGCCGGCGAATTTGAACCTGACGACATCGAGACACTCTCGGACGCGCGTTTTCAGCGCGCCATCGCCGTGAATCTGGCGGCGCCCCTTTTTCTCTCTCAGGCATTTGCCGCGCAGGCCCCGCCAGACGTTGACGCGTCGATCGTCAACATCCTCGATCAGCGCGTGTTTAAGCCTACGCCACGATTTTTCTCTTATACTTTGAGCAAGAGCGCACTCTATATGGCCACGAGCACGCTGGCCCAGGCACTGGCGCCAAAGATCCGGGTCAACGCTGTCGCGCCGGGGCCAACATTGCCGAGCCCGCGCCAGACCGGGGCGCAATTCGCCGCACAGGCCGAAAGTCTGCCGCTCCGGCGCGGGCCGCGGCCGGAGGATATTGCGGCCGCCGTGCTCTATCTCGCGCAAGCCAACAGCGTCACTGGCGTCACGCTTCCGGTCGACGGCGGCCAGCATTTATCCTGGCGCACTGCCGACAGCGAGGTCGTGGAGTAGCATGCGCCACTGGGCGTACTATCTTGTTTCCCATGAACGGAACGAACAAAGACATCGATCCGGCAAGCGAGTTGCATGAGGAGGACGAAGAGCCTTCGTTGCCGGAGCTGGAGCTTGAGACCGCGCCGGCCGGCACGCTCGCCGCGGGGCGCATGGCGATCATGCGGTTCGCCAAGTTGGCGCCGTCCGCGCCTGGTGTGTACCGCATGATCGACGTGCAGGGTGACGTGCTCTATGTCGGTAAGGCCAAAAACATCAAAAAACGGGTTACCGCCTACACGCGTCCTACGGGGCAAGACAACCGCATTGCTCGCATGATCGCGGCGACAGTGGCGCTGGAATTTGTTTCGACCAAGACAGAAACCGAGGCGTTATTGCTTGAGGCAAATCTGATCAAGCGGTTGCGGCCACGGTTCAACGTCCTCCTGCGCGACGACAAGTCTTTCCCTCATATACTGATCACATCCGACCACTGGGCGCCGCAAATCCTCAAACACCGCGGCGCGCGGACTCGGCCGGGGCACTATTACGGTCCATTCGCCTCCGCAGGCGCGGTCAATCGCACGATCAACGCACTTGAACGCGCATTCCTTCTGCGCTCGTGCTCGGATTCGTATTTCGAGGCGAGGACGCGGCCGTGCCTGCTCTACCAGATCAAGCGCTGCTCGGCGCCTTGCACGGGTGAAATAGACTTCGCCGGCTATACCGAACTCGTGCGCGAAGCCAATGAATTCCTCTCCGGCCGCAGTCAATCGGTGCAGAAGGAAATGGCTGCCGAGATGGATCAAGCATCGGCTTCACTGGACTTCGAACATGCCGCAATTTACCGCGATCGCCTGTCGGCGCTGTCCGCGATCCAATCCCGTCAAGGCATCAATCCGCGCACCCTCGAAGAGGCCGATGTCTTTGCCGTTCATCAGACTGGCGGCTACTCATGTGTCGAGGTATTTTTCTTCCGCACCAGGCAGAACTGGGGCAATCGTGCTTACTTCCCGAAAGCTGACCGAGCGATCAGCCCCGGTGGGGTATTGAGTGCATTCCTCGCGCAGTTTTACGACGACAAGCCGCCGCCGCGCTGCATCCTGGTATCGCATGAATTCGAGGAGCGCGAGTTGTTGGCGCGGGCGCTGAGCACAAAGAGCGAGCGGAAAGTCGAAGTGTCAGTACCACAACGTGGTGAACGAAAGGACCTGGTGCAGCATGCACTGGCTAACGCCCGTGAGGCGCTCGCCCGCAAGCTGGCTGACACATCCTCGCAGCAGAAGCTGCTTGGCGTGCTGACTGAGACTTTTGCGCTGCCACGCGCGCCGCGCCGCATCGAAGTTTACGACAACAGTCATATCAGCGGCAGCAACGCTGTTGGCGCCATGATCGTTGCCGGCCCGGAGGGATTGAGAAAAAACCAATATCGGAAATTCAACATCCGTTCGGCCGATCTCACGCCAGGCGATGATTACGGAATGATGCGCGAAGTCTTACAACGGCGGTTCAAGCGGCTGCTGGAAGAAAACCCGCGCAGCTCGGTGGGCGGGGTGCTTGCCGCTGTATTCAAGGGCGACGATGAGGACCAGCCGTGGCCCGATCTGGTACTGATTGATGGTGGGCAAGGTCAGCTCAAGGCCGCCCAGGAGACCTTAAGCGCGCTCGGGGTCACCGACGTGCCTTTGGTTGCGATCGCCAAAGGCCCCGATCGGGATGCTGGCCGGGAGACCTTCTTCATGGCGGGTCGGGACCCATTCAGACTGCCACCGCGCGATCCATTGCTCTATTTCATCGAGCGGCTGCGTGATGAAGCCCACAGATTCGCGATTGGCTCACATCGTGCGCGACGAAAAAAAGATATTCGAGAGGCGGGCTTGCAGGAAATTCCAGGGATTGGTCCCACCCGCAAGCGAGCACTGCTACGGCATTTTGGCACTGTGAAAGCGATTGAACGCGCCAGTTTGCCTGATCTTGCCCAGGTCCCGGGAATTAATGCGGAGACCGCGCGAAAGATATATGAGTTCTTTCACGAGTCGTCGGCTCACTAGACGGAAAGCAGTAATGATCATTCGGCGGCAGGAAGACGTTACCAAAGCGGTGACGGAAGCCTTCAAGAACACGCAACCCCCGCGGCTACGCGAAATTCTCATTTCGATGGTGGAGCACCTGCATGCTTTTGCGCGCGATGTGCGCCTCACCGAGGAGGAGTTCGAGCAGGCGGTTCAATATGTTGTGCGGCTTGGGCAGAAGACCACCGACACTCATAATGAAGCGGTGTTGATGTCAGGTTCGCTGGGCTTCTCGACGCTTATTTGTTTGCTGAACAACGGCAACAAAGGACAGACCGAGACCACTGCCAACCTGCTCGGTCCGTTCTGGCGCATGAATTCGCCGAGCACCGAAAATGGCGGATCGATTGTGCGTTCGCCCACGCCCGGGCCTGTGCTTTTTGTCAAGTGCTGGGTCAAGGACCAAAAGGGCAAGCCGATCGAAGGCGCCGAAGTCGACGTCTGGCATTCCTCACCCGAAGGCTTTTACGAACAGCAGGACCCCAAGCAGGCATCAATGAATTTGCGCGGCAAGTTCCTGACCGACGCGCAGGGTCATTTTGGCTTCCGCAGCGTGAAGCCGGCCGGGTATCCGATTCCGGTCGACGGGCCGGTCGGTGATCTTGTCCGCGCGACAGGTCGCCACAACTATCGCCCCGCCCATTTGCACTTTCTGATCTTTAAGGAAGGCTTCAAGACCCTGATCTCACAGGTGTACGTCAGTGATGATGACAAGCTGGAAACCGACGTACAGTTTGGCGTTACCCGCGCACTGGTTGGCAATTATGTGCGACACAATGGTCCGGCTCCGGCAAACGACATGAAGGGGGGGTGGTATTCGCTCGATCAGACTTTTGTGATGGAGCCGGGGAAAAGCCGCCTGCCCAAGCCACCGATCCAGTAAAGTTTCGTTATCAGTGGGGGTTTGTACGGCGACGCCGGTTGACCTTGCCGCGGTGTGGGTGTTCTTTTCCCGCATGAATGCCATCAGTTCCCGGCCGCTGCCGGCGCACCCCTTTGCGCTGCCGAACCTCCTGACCTATGCGCGTATTGCCGCCGTTCCCGTGGTGGTAGCGTTGATGTTTTGGCAAAGCATTTTCGACGGCCCGTTGTGGCTGCGCTGGGTGGCGCTGGCGATTTTTATCTCGGCCGGGGTGACCGACATTCTCGATGGCTACTTGGCACGCACCTGGGGACAACAATCCTCGCTCGGGCGAATGCTCGACCCAATTGCGGACAAGCTGCTTGTGGCGTCCTGCCTGCTGATGCTGGCAGCGGAGGACACCATTCGCGGCTGGAGCCTGCTGGCTGCGGTCGTTATTCTCTGCCGCGAGATCTTGGTGTCGGGCTTGCGTGAATATCTCGCGGAGTTGCGAGTGGGCGTGCCGGTAACGCGCCTCGCCAAGTGGAAGACCACCGGGCAGATGGTTGCAGTTGGATTTCTCATCGCGGGCGAAGCCGGTGATCGAATTGTTCCCGTAGTCACTGAGGTCGGCATTCTCTTGCTGTGGCTGTCGGCAATCCTCACGCTCTACACCGGTTGGGACTATATGCGCGCCGGCCTGCGCTATATGATTGATGAATGATGCTGAAAGTGCGTTATTTCGCTTGGGTGCGCGAGCGCGTCGGCAAGCCAGAGGAAACAATCGAAGTGCCATCGGAAATCGTCACGGTTGGCGAGCTGATGAATTGGCTTGCCTCGCGCGGCGAAGAATATGCCGACACCTTCAAGAACCGGAATGTCATTCGCGCCGCTGTTGACCAGCGGCACGTGCGAGCCGACGCTGCGATCAAAGGTGCCGGAGAAATCGCCTTTTTCCCGCCTATGACGGGCGGATAGCCTCGCCATCGCCGGCGGGCTACATTAAGAAAATGACACCGACTGTAAGATTGCAGCGCGAGCCGTTCGACGCCGCAGCAGAAGCAGCAAAGCTCGCACGCGGCCGCAGCGATATCGGGGCGCTGGTTACATTTGCCGGAATTTGCCGTGGTACCGAGGATGGCGAGCCGATCGCGGCGCTTACGCTCGAGCACTACCCGGGTATGGCGGAATCCGAAATCCAACGCCATGTCGCGGAGGCGGCTGGCCGGTGGCCCTTGTTGGGTGTCACCGTTGTCCATCGATATGGACGCATCCTCCCTGGCGAAGACATTGTATTGGTTGTGGCGGCATCTTCGCACCGTGACGCGGCGTTTGCCGCGGCTGAATTCCTGATGGACTATCTGAAGACCCGCGCACCATTTTGGAAGCAGGTCGAGAAGGCCAGCGGAACGACTTGGATCGATGCCAAAGCCGTGGATGATACGGCAGCCAAGCGTTGGACTTTGCCGCGGCGGGAACGTGAGGCGGCGGAATAGTCAGGCGGGATGATGGCTGGAGGGAGATATGGTTCCGATCGTGGTAGCAACGGTCACGGTCATCGCTGTTACTGTCTGTCCAGCGCAAGCTGCGGAGGTTTCTTACTTTGAAGTGCCGCGCGGTGCGCATCCCCACGATGTCGCGCCCGCGCCAGATGGCAACGTCTGGTATACGGCGCAGTCCCAGGGTGCGCTCGGGATTCTCAATCCGAAAACCGGACAAGCGACACAAATTTCACTCGGTAAAAGCGCCGCGCCGCACGGTGTTATCGTTGGACCGGATCGAGCCGCTTGGATTACGGAAGGTGGACAGAACGCCATCGCTCGCTTCGACCCGGCAACCAAGACTGTAAAACTCTTCGCGCTGCCAAAGGAATTTCCCGACGCCAATCTCAACACCGCAACCTTTGACCAAAAAGGCATTCTCTGGTTCACGGGTCAGAACGGCGTCTATGGCCGCATCGACCCGGCGAATGGGAAGGTCGAGGCCTGGAAAGCGCCGAAAGGCTACGGGCCCTATGGTATTACGACCACGCCGAACGGCGAGGTCTGGTACGCATCTCTTGCGGGCGATCATATCGCCAAGATCGATACCGTTAGCGGTGATGCGCTGGTAATACCGCCGCCAAAGCCGGGCATCGGCCCTCGGCGCATCTGGTCCGACTCCAAAGGCCTTTTATGGGTGAGCTTCTGGAGCAGCGGCGAACTCGGCCGTTACGATCCGGTGAACAAAGCCTGGAAGGTTTGGGGCCTGCCGAAGAGCAAGGGCGGGTGCTACGCGGTCTATGTCGACAACAAGGACAAAGTCTGGGTCACCGACTTTCTCGCCAACGCGATCCTGCGCTTCGATCCCTCGACCGAGACATTCGAAAGTTTCCCGAGCGACAGACGCGGTGCATCGGTGCGACAATTGCTTGGCCGGCCGGGCGAAGTATGGGGCGCGGAATCCGGTACAGACCGATTGGTTGTCGTGAAGGATTGATCGCGGAAGATCAGATGCCGTTCAATTCAGCCGCCAGCCGCCGCACCATTTTGCATCTCATCGGTGGAGGCGCGGTTTTGGCTGCTGGACTTCGCCCCGGTTCGGCGGGCGAAATACGGATCGGTCGCCTGATCGATGAGGCGCGTGATAAGGGCTCGATTTCGCAGAAAATCGACTTTATTTCTGCGGCTTTGCGCGGAACGCGTTATCAGGGCGCTACGCTGATCGGCGGACCACTGCGGCCGGAACAATTTGTGGCACGCGACGACGCGTTCGACTGCGTGACTTTCTGCGAAACCGTCTTGGCGGCCGCGATTTCCAGCAACCCCGGAGAGTTCGATGCAGCCTTGCGCACCATCCGTTACCACGACGGTGTCGTGAGCTGGCGTGAACGCAATCACTATTTCTTCGAATGGGGCCAGCACAATATCGAAAATAAGATTTGTCAGCCAGTCACGATCGATCGGTCAGTCAAGATCGAAAAAACTGTTTATTGGCACAAGGAACTTGGCAAACGGCGGTTTTCAATCGTCGTGATCCCGCGGGCCGTTTTCCTCTCCAGCAAGCCGATGCTCGCCAAAGGGGACATTATCGGCTTTATCACGCAGCGGCCAAATTTGGATTATTTCCACGTCGGTTTCATTGCCTTCGGCGGAAAGGGAGACTTGTTGCTGCGGCACGCTTCGCAAAATCACCACCGGGTACTGGACGAACCTATGGACCGGTTCGTCGAAGTGAATCGCGTGCGCTACGTAACTCTGCTGCGGCCGCAAGAATCGGCTGCAGTTTTGATGAAAGGATAAAATTTCTAAGCTGCTGCGGCCTTTGGCTTCACTTCCGCTGTGTAGTCGTCCATCAACGTCTTGGTAATGCCGCCGGGATTGAAATTCCAATGGGCGATCTCCGCAACCGCGGTTACCTCTGCCGCTGAGCCGGTGATGAAGCATTCGGAAAAGCCGGTAAGTTCGTCCGGCATGACGCGCCGCTCGATGACCTCCAGGCCACGCTTGCGCGCAAGCCCAATAACGGTCTGCCGCGTAATGCCGTCAAGGAAGCAATCAGCGATGGGCGTATGGATCTTGCCGTCCTTGACAAAGAAAATGTTGGCACCGGTGCATTCAGCAACTCGGCCTTGCCAGTCCAGCATCATGGCGTCGGCATAGCCTTTTCGCTCGGCTTTGTGCTTGGAGATGGTGCAGATCATGTACAGGCCGGCAGCCTTGGCGAGGCATGGCGCAGTCTTGGGATCGGGTCGGCGATAGTCCGCAAGGTCGAGGCGGATACCTTTCAGGCGCTGCTCGGGGTCAAAATAGCTCGGCCATTCCCAGCTCGCGATGGCGAGATGGATTTTATTGCTCTGCGCGGAGACCCCCATCATTTCCGAGCCGCGCCAGGCAACCGGGCGGACATAGGCTTCCTTCTTGCCGTTCTTGTCGACCACGAGTTTTTTGGCGGCATCGATCTCGGCCACGGAATGCGGGATCTCGAAATCAAGGATCGTGGCAGAACGCTTCAAGCGCTCGGAGTGCTCGGTGCTCTTGAAGATCTTGCCGCCGTAGGCGCGCTCCCCCTCGAACACACAGCTTGCGTAGTGCAGGCCATGGGAGAGCACATGAAGGTTGGCCTCGTTCCAAGGCACGAGCTTGCCGTCGTACCAAATGACCCCTTCGAGGCGGTCATACGATTGGGCAGCCATAATCTCCTCCTTCGCCATACACGGCGGGTCGTCCTGCCGCTGTGATGGCGCATTTTCCGCGCCTATTCCAATACTTTGCGTCACCGGGTAACACCCGGTATGACTTGGGCAACCGGTCCGGGCAGCCGAGCCACAAAGGGTCATAAGCCCGAAATCGGTACGATCCTTTCGTCTGTACCGCCGTTTTTGTAACATAAAAACAAAATATGTCAACATGGCTGACATAAATGTGAACAGCAAAGTTACCGCCGCCGGTACGGGCCTTGCCGAACGTCCACTCTCGGGAACCGCGCCGGCAACCCCTGGGGAGCCGATCTGGGACATCATCGAATTGCTGTTCTTCGCCTATCGCGATTTTGTGGGCGACCCGGATGAAGTGCTCCTGAAGCTCGGCTTCGGCCGCGCTCACCACCGGGTGCTGCATTTCGTCAACCGCAATCCCGGCATGAAAGTTGCCGAATTGCTTGAGATCCTGAACATCACGAAGCAATCGCTCGGACGCGTGCTCAAGCAGTTGGTCGATCAAGGCTACGTTGTGCAGAAAGAAGGCGCGCAGGACCGCCGCCAGCGGTTGCTGTATGTGACCTCGAAAGGCGAGACGTTGGCGCTCAAACTTGCCAACTTGCAGACGCAGAGAATCAACCGCGTGTTTGGTGAACTGGGGCCCAACGCGCACGAGGCGGCCCGTCGCTTCCTCACGTCCATGATCGATGCCGATAACCGTGACGGTGTGCTGGGCCTGATTGCGCGTGCCGATCGTGCGTCGAAGACGCGTGGTTAATGCACGAACCCGAAAACGGGCGACCGGTCTTCGGGCAGAATCGTGCGCAAAAAAAAATTGAGACGGGAATAGGGAGAACCCCTCGGCGATGATGCTGCCCGCCACGCTTCCCGATGATGCGCCGCATCTGCTGGTGGTCGACGACGACCGCCGCATACGTGATTTACTCTCCCGTTTCCTGGCCGGGGAGGGTTACCGCGTGAGCACGGCGGAAACCGCAACGGATGCGCGCGCCAAGCTCAAGGGGCTGAGCTTCGATCTGCTTATTCTCGACGTCATGATGCCGGGCGAATCGGGCTTCGATCTCGCTAAGGCAATCCGCAGCGATTCCAATGTTCCGATCTTGATGTTGACGGCGCGCGACGCAGCCGAGAGCCGTATCAGAGGTCTTGAGATCGGTGCAGACGATTATTTGTCGAAGCCTTTCGAGCCGCGCGAGTTGTCGTTGCGCATTGCCAATATCCTCAAACGCGCGCAGCCCGCGCAGCAGCCGCCGGTGGAATCAGTTCGCTTCGGGCCATTTGTCTATCATCTCGCGCGCGGAGAATTGCGCAAAGGCGAAGAAGTCATCCGGCTGACCGATCGAGAACGCGAAATGCTTCGAATTCTGGCCGCTACACCCGGCGAGACCGTGCCACGATTATCGCTCGCCGGAAATGGCGGTTCAGTCAGTGAGCGGGCGGTTGACGTGCAAGTCAATCGCCTGCGGCGCAAGATCGAAAAGAATCCTGCAAATCCCCTGTTTGTGCAGACGGTCCGCGGCATCGGCTACCGGTTAGTGATCACGTCATGACCAGCCTCGATATCAGCAATGGTGTTCGTACCGCGCTGACGCGATTGCGCGAAGCCTGGGAGTGGTACGATGCCATTCCGCCTGTGCGCAGAATCCATAGCGCGCTCGGGCAAGTCGCCGATGGCTGGCGCAGGGTCAGCCGTTGGTTCAACAGCGTCATGCCGAAGGGACTATACGCGCGGGCGCTGCTCATCATCATCGCTCCTATGGTGATCCTGCAATCGGTGGTCGCCTTTGTCTTCATGGAGCGGCACTGGAATGTAGTCACTCAGCGGCTTTCGGCCAGTGTCGTCCAAGACATCGCGGCGCTGATCGATATTTATCGGGGCAATCCGCAAGATGCCGATCAAACGCAGATCCGGCGCATTGCGCAGGACCGGCTTGGCCTGGTGATCGATTTTCTGCCTTTGGCGGACATGCCGCCACCTGGTCCTAAGCCATTCTTTTCATTGCTGGATCAGGCGCTTGCTGAGGAATTGCGCAAGCAAATCGGACGCCCCTATTGGATTGATACCGTCGGCAAGTCGGCCTTGCTGGAAATTCGTGTTCAGCTCGACAACACTGTGATGCGGGTGTTTGCACGCCGCAGTGCCGCCTACGTGTCGAACTCGGAGATCTTCCTGCTGTGGATGGTGGGTACATCGACCGTCCTGTTGATCGTCGCCATCATTTTCCTGCGCAACCAGATCAAGCCGATCCTGCGGCTCGCTGACGCGGCCGAAAGCTTCGGCAAAGGGCGCGAGGTGCCAAACTTCCGCCCACGCGGCGCGCGCGAGGTGCGGCGAGCAGCGGCCGCGTTCATCGAGATGAAGACCCGCATCGAGCGCGCAATGGAGCAGCGCACGGCAATGCTCGCGGGCGTGTCGCACGACCTTCGAACTGTGCTTACACGCTTCAAGCTCGAGCTCGCCTTGATCCGTGAAACGCCGGAAGTCGACGCCATGAAGAAGGACATCGACGAGATGGCGCGTATGCTTGAAGCCTATTTGGCCTTCGCGCGCGGCGACAGTGGAGAATCAGCAGCCCCGACCGACATGGCCGCCTTTCTCGATGAACTCCGGCTCGACGTCGAGCGCCACGGCCATACTGCAACGGTTGTATTTCATGGTCCGCCGATCGTTACCGTACGTCCCGCCGCCTTCAAACGCTGCCTTGCCAACCTGGTATCGAATGCAGCGCGCTTCGCGCCATCAATCGCGATCACCGGTCATCGTGATCACCGCTACCTCACAATCACAATCGATGATGACGGGCCTGGTATCCGTCCGGACTTGCGCGAAGAGGTGTTCAAGCCGTTCCTGCGACTCGACGATGCGCGCAATCAGGATGAAGGCGGCACCGGGCTGGGGTTAGCGATTGCACGGGACATTGCGCGCTCACATGGCGGCGACATCACGCTCGGTGACAGCCCACTTGGCGGATTGCGCGCGACGGTAAGAATTCCAGTCTAGCGCGTGATCCCGAAAAGTGGGGGCCCATTCTCGGACTAATTGTGCGTAGCGAATTTTAGGCTGCCTCTGCTGCTTCTGCATCACGCATGCGCCGGCGGCGTTTTCCGCGCAACACGCACTTTGGAATGGTACAGAGATCGTCAACGAAGCCAGCCCAGCGTTCAGCGCTCGCAAGGCCGCGGTCGAGAGCCGCCATTGTGCGATCAAGTCCTTCGTCTTCGTCGTCGATCCACACGGCGAGAACGCGCGCGAACATCAACGCTGCACCCTGCGCCCGCAATGCGCCTAAGGGGCCAGATGCGCCAATTCCGGCGGCTTCCAGCATCCAGCATTGGGATCGAACCGCCATGGCGTTGAGCGCGAAAGCGAGACCCGGGTTGCGGCGGGCCGAGCGCATGATCGAGCGGACAGCTTGCTTGTAGGAAGCAAGCGCCTCGAGGCGCCGCATCAATACATCGAACAAGCGCTCGCGCGCCGGCTCCTCGGCCATGTCGGCGACGTCGCCGGCAAGGACCGCGCGGTCAATATCCTTGATGTGGGCCGCGAGCATGGCGAGCGTAGAGCCAAACTCGGTGCGCAATTGTGAGAGCTTGAGCCCGGCACGGCCGGCTACTTCAGCCAGGCCGATTTCTTCGAAGGGATATTCTGCGAGGAGCGCCATCAGGGCATCGACCGCCTTGTCGCGGTCGCTCGTGCCGCGCGGCGGAGCCGCTGGTGTGGCCATGCGTTCGGGCTTGCGCTTGCGGGCCATGACGGCCTCCCGTTGGGATTGATCTCTACCTCAATCTAGGTCCGCAATGAAGGTTGTTCTAGGGCAGGAAACTAGCCCGCCAGTGCGCGCGAGCGGCGCGTGGCGGCGGCTACAGCTCGGGTCAGCAGCTCGTCAAACCCGCCCGGGCCCATGAGAACCTCCAGCGCCGCGGCGGTGGTGCCGCCGGGGGAGGTGACGTTCTGCCGCAGCGTTGCCACATCGAGATCTGAGCGATGCAAAAGCTCGGCTGAGCCGGTGATCGTCTCGCGCGCCAGCTTGGCGGCGAGGTCGGTGGACAGACCGGCAGCAATTCCGGCCTTGGTCATCGCCTCCGCCAACAGGAACAGATAAGCGGGCCCGGAACCGGACAACGCGGTCACCGCATCCATCAGCACTTCATCGCTGACCCACTCTACCTTTCCAATGGCCGCGAGCAGACCGGAAGCCTGCTTGCGCTGGCGTATCGAGACATTGCTGTTTGCAACTGCCACGCTGATCCCGCGCCCGATCGCCGCGGGTGTGTTCGGCATAGCGCGCACGACTGCCGTGCCTGCCGGCAATGATTTTTCCAAAAATGCGATCGTGCGGCCGGCCATGATCGACAGCACCAACGTCGTCTCGGCCACGTAAGGAGCGAGCGATGGCACCGCTTCCGGTGCAGTTTGCGGCTTCACCGCGACGACCACTGCAGTGGCCGTAGTAATCTTGCCCCTTGGATTAATTTTAAGGCCCCGCCGTGCCAGTGCTTTGAGCGCCTTTCCCGGCTGCGGTTCGATGACCGTGACCTGTTTGGGCTTTAGTCCGCGCACCAGCCAGCCGTCCAGCATCGCGCTGCCCATCTTGCCGGCACCAACGAGGACAAGTATGCCCCGAAATTGAGTCAGGCTCTGCGCGTTACGTTTGGCCATGGCCGATCACCGGCCTTATGCCTCGCCCGAGGTCTCGAACATGGCGGCATCGAGCGCCTCACGCGCATTTTTGCCGGCCCAGACCACGAATTGGAAGGCGGTGAAATAGCGCTCGCAAGCTTCGAGTGCGGTGCCGAGCAGCGCCTCGCATTGCTTGCCTGAGGCTTCCGTGCCCCCCGCCAACACCAGCGCGTGGCGGAACATCACGATGCCTTCGGCGACCCAATGATCAAAATGTCCGACCCAAAGCCGTTCGTTAATCAGCGAGATCAGCACCTGTACTTCCGGGCGCCGGCGCTCTGGCACCCGCAAATCGAAGGCACATGCCAGATGCAACGCCTCGATGTCGCTCATCCAAGTGTAGGACAACTGATAGTCAGTCCAGCGCCCGGCGACTAGGATCGTAATTTCGTCGTCGCTGGCGCGCTCGAAAGACCAGTCATTGCCGGCCGCCAGCCGTTCCACGACATCGAGAGGATTGATCCGCGACTCTTCCGCGTGGCTTGTCAAGGACATGACGTCTCCGCTTTGCCGATTGGAGCGAGGGGAAACGCACGCCACCGTACGCGCACGGCACGGGGAAGACCCGAGATGGGCCCGGAGCGCAGGATGACGCAGGGGTTACGGGATGCCTTGACGGCGAAAGCGAATCACCAAGCGATTCGACTATAACCCGCCTGATTCCGCCCGCCAAAGGCATCGTCAAGTGCCAATCAGCCG
>Ga0187777_10000363_pt1 | contig 32440 bp, 32 predicted proteins | sample 1015_Q2_SP5_10_M_FD_132416 | JGI IMG/M metagenome (GOLD analysis project Ga0187777, IMG submission 132416) | Tropical peat soil microbial communities from peatlands in Department of Meta, Colombia - 1015_Q2_SP5_10_MG | ecosystem: Environmental > Terrestrial > Soil > Wetlands > Peat | place... | reverse complement strand
GCGTCGACGAGCGCCTGCCGGATGGCGGGGTCGGTCGGCTCGTTCGGGTCGCCCTTGCCGAAGTCGATGACGGCGACGCCGGCGTCGAGGAGCCGCCGCCGCGCCTCCTCGAGCCGGACGAACGGGTATGTCGCCATCTCCGCGAGCGTCGGTGCGATCCGGATCGCCACGGGTCAGACGCTATCGAGGAATGCGCGCAGGGTCGTGAACGAGCGCTCGAGGCTCTCGATCGGCACCTGCTCGTCCTGCCTGTGCGCGTACGCGGTCGCGCCCGGTCCGTAGTTGATCGCGGCGAGCCCGCGCTCCGCGAATTGCGCGACGGGCGTCCAGGCCTGCTTCGGCGCTACCTCGGGCACGAGCTCCCGCAGGCGGACGGCAAGGGGAGAGGCGAGCCCGGGTGGCGCCGACGGCGAGTTGGCGAGGATCTCCATCTCGCCTTGCGGTACGAGCAGGTGGAGTCGCTGCTCGGCCTCGGCCCGTGACCGGCCCGGCGCGTAGCGGAAGTTGAGCTCGGCGCTCGCCGTCGCCGGGATGACGTTGGCGGCGATTCCGCCTTCGACCCGGACGACGCTGACGACCTCGCGGTAGACGAGCCCGTCCTGCTCGATCTCGACGGGCTCGAGTCGAACGACGGTCTCCAGGCCGCGCACGAGCTCGTGGACGGCGTTGAGGCCGGTCCACGGACGCGCGGAGTGCGCACTCTCCCCGTGGAACGTCACCTTCGCCTGGAGGTTGCCGAGACAGCCGGCGTGCAGGATGCAATCGGTCGGCTCGAGCACGACGACGAGCCCGGCGCCGGCAAGGAGCCCGGTGTCGAAGAGGGCCGGCAGTGGGCTTTCGTCCACCGGCACCTCCTCCCGGGTGAAGAAGAGATAACGCGCGGGCGCCAGCGCGCGCGCCAGCTCCAGCATGACCGCGAGACCGCCCTTCATGTCACTCGCTCCGAGCCCGTGCACGGCGCCGTCCTCGATCCGGCCGGGGACGTTGCCCTGCGCCGGCACCGTGTCGAGATGGCCTGCGAGCACGACGGGCGCGCCGGGCTCGCCGTAGAGGAGCACCTCGCCGTCGTCGTAGAGCGGGCGGCCGGGCGCGAGCCGTCGGACGAGGGCGACGAGCTCGGCCTCGCGGCGGCTCTCGGAGAGGACGTCGACGAGCTGCAGCGTCCTGGCAGCGAGATCGGGAACGGGCACGGCAGAGGTCATAATGACGACCATATGGCGGCGCGACAGCCCGATCCGACGCCGGGCCTCGAGCCCGAGCGCGGCTTTGTCCTGGCCGTCCTCGCTCAGGGCGTCGACCCCGACGACGAGCTCGCCGAGCTGGAGGAGCTCAGCCGCACGGCGGGCGTCGAGCCCGTCGCCCGGCTCGTCCAGCACCGCACCCAGCCCGACCCGCGCACGTACGTCGGCAAAGGGAAGCTCGACGAGCTCAGGCAGGCGTACGGGAACGCGCGCGCGGAGGTCCTGATCGTCGACGACGAGCTGGCGCCCTCGCAGCAGCGTCTGCTCGAGAATCAGCTCGAGGCCCGCGTCGTCGACCGCACGCAGCTGATCCTCGACATCTTCGCCCAGCACGCGGTGAGCGCCGAAGGAAAGCTCCAGGTCGAGCTCGCACAGCTCGAGTACAACCTGCCGCGGATGCGCGGCATGTGGCAGCACCTCGAGCGTCTCGGCGGGGGCGTCGGCACACGCGGCCCCGGCGAGTCGCAGCTCGAGTCCGACCGGCGCATGGCGCGGCGGCGGGTCTCGATCCTGCGCGGCCGCCTGGAGAGCCTGCAGAAGCAGCGCGACATCCGCCGCAAGGAACGGCGGCGCACGGAGACTCCAACGGTCGCGCTTGCCGGCTACACGAACGTCGGCAAGTCGACGCTCCTGAACGCCCTCACCGATGCGGACGTCTCGGTGCGCGACCGCCCGTTCGAGACGCTGGACCCGACGACGCGCGGCTTCGAGCACGACGGCCGCCGCTACCTCGTCACCGACACCGTCGGCTTCGTCCGGCGCCTGCCGCACCAGCTCGTCGAAGGCTTCGCAGCGACGCTCGAGGAGACGCTCGTTGCCGATCTCGTCCTGCACGTCGCGGACGCGTCGGCGCCGGAGGAGAAGCTCGTCGAGCAGATCGCCGCCGTGAACGCCGTACTCGAGGAGATCGGCGCCGATCGCCTGCCGGTCGACCTTGTCATGAACAAGATCGATGCCGTCGACGTCCTGCATCGCCGTCGGCTCGCGAACCGCTATCCGGATGCGCTCCTGGTCTCCGCGATCACCGGCGAAGGGCTAGAGGAGCTTCGCGTGCGGGTCGCGGACCGCTTCGGCGAGCGCTACGAGCCGGTTCGCCTACTGCTTCCGTACGGTGAAGGCGGAAAGCTGAACGAGCTCTACGCGCTCGGCGCGCCGATCGAGCAGCGGGAGGACACGAGCGAGGGCGTGCTGCTCGTTGCACGGCTGCCGCGCCGTGAGATCCCGCGTTTCGCGTCCTACCTCGTCGCCGCCTCGGAGCCGGAGCGCGCGACGTCGGGCGGTACGTGATCGAGCTTCCGATCCGCCGTCTGCGCGACGACGCCGTCCTGCCGAGCCAGGCGTACGCGGGCGACGCGGGCCTCGACCTCGCCGCGTGCGAGCGGGTCGAGCTGGGACCGGGGGAGCGCGCGACAGTCGGCACCGGCCTCGCGGTCGCCATCCCGGAGGGGTACGCGGGGTTCGTCCAGCCGCGCTCCGGGCTCGCCTCCCGGCACGGGATCACGATCGTGAACACGCCGGGCCTCGTCGACTCCGGCTACCGCGGCGAGCTGCGGGTCGTGCTGCTGAACACCGACGCACGGGAGGCGTTCGTCGTCGAGCCCGGCATGCGGATCGCCCAGCTCGTCGTCCTGGCGGTGCCGGGCGTCGAGGGGATCGAAGTCGACGAGCTGCCCGAGAGCGAGCGGGGCGTGCGCGGGTTCGGCTCCTCGGCGGTCTGATGGCGGCGGAGCCGCGGATCCGCGTCTCGGCGCTCCTCCGCTGGGAGGACCGCATCTTGCTCTGTCGCCACGAGAAGGCCGACCGCGGCGAGTACTGGCTCCTGCCCGGCGGCGGCGTGAACTCCGGCGAGACCCTCGTCGACGCGTTGCACCGGGAGCTGGCCGAGGAGGTCGGGATCGTGGACGAGATCCCGGTCGAGGGTCCGGTCGCGATCGTCGACTCGATCTCGCCGGAGCGCACCTTCACGGCGAAGCACGTCGTGCACATCGTCTTCGCGGGCGATCTCTCCGGCCGCTCGCTCGAGGCAGTGACGTCGAACGACGCGGCGGTGCGCGGCCACCGGCTCTTCCTCCGCGACGAGCTCGACGGGATCGTGGTGCACCCGCCGATCCAGCGCTTCCTCCGCCGCTGGCAGCCCGGCGATCCGGCCGCGTACCTGGGCGCGCTCTGGGCGCCCTGACCGATCGATGAACGAGGGAGACCATGACAACACTCGAGGGCCGGCCGAACACCGCACTCCTCGTCGTCGACGTGCAGAACGGCGTCGTCGACGGGGCTCACGAGCGAGACGCGGTCGTCGCGAACGTCGGCAGTCTTGTCGAGAAGGCGCGACGGGAACGAGTCCCGGTCGTCTGGGTGCAGCACTCCGACGACGGCCTTGCGCGGGGGAGCGACGACTGGCGGATCGTCCCCGAGCTGGCTCCCGCCGCCGCCGAGCCGCTCGTCGAGAAGAGCTACGGTGACTCCTTCGAGGGGACCACCCTCGAGACCGTGCTGTCGGGCCTCGGAGTGGGGCGACTCGTCGTCGTCGGAGCGCAGACCGACGCGTGCATCCGCTCGACGCTCCACGGCGCGTTCGTCAGGGGATACGACGCCACCCTCGTCAGCGACGCCCATACGACGGAGGACCAGACGGCGTGGGGGGCGCCGCCGCCCGACCAGGTCATCGCGCACACGAACCTGTACTGGACCCACCAGACGGCGCCGGGGCGGACGGCCGGAACGGTCGCGACCGGGGCGTCGAGTTCGGCGGCACGTCCTGAAGCCTCTCCACCGACGGCCGGCGCCGTCCCTCAGTGCGATGATCGGCCCGGCCCGCGAGGTCGATCACGACGTCGGCGCCCATGAATCGCCGTTGGGTCGAGTAGTCGCTCGCAGCGACGCAACGCCATGCCGGCCGTAGTCGCCGATGGGCACGACCACCTCGCTAGCAGCTAACGGAGTCTCCAGACCTCGACGTTTCCGCTGACGTCTGGCATTGCCAGCGCCTCGACGTAGCGTGCGCGTAGGAGCCGTCGGCTGTCGGAGACGAACGCGTCCCAGCGTTGGGTTGCAGGCCGATGGAGAGCGTCCCAGGATGCCGTTCTTCGCTGGGACGATCGTCACCTCCGTCGCTGCATCCCCCACGCCGACGTTTGGTCCAGCCCCGCGTGTGCGCGTGCTTTCGCCAGCCGGCGGCTAGAACCGTCCGCCGCGACTTCGCGCGCGGGCGGCCGAAAGCTCGTGCGCCTGCGCCTCGAGTGCGTCGGCGAGCGGCGCCAGCTCGGGCGGCTCGCCGCCGCTGCGGTGCGCGAGTGCCTGCGCGAGCAGCCAGTCGGCGAGCCGCGGGTTGCGCGGCAGGAGCGGGCCGTGCAAATAGGTGCCGATCGCTCGCCCGACGCGACAGCCCTCGTAACCGCTCTCGCCGTCGTTGCCGAACCCGGTGACGACACGGCCGAGCGGCTCCGCATCGGCGTCGAGCAGGGTCCTGCCGGCGTGGTTCTCGAAGCCCGCGATCGTCGTGTACGCGCCCGGGTCGAGCTCGGACTCGATCAGGATGTCGCCGATCATGCGCCGCTCGCCGGCGACCGTGTCCATCGGCAGGAGGCCGACGCCGGGCATCTCCTCGCCGTGCTGGCCGCGGTAGCCGCGGCCCAGCAGCTGATAGCCGCCGCAGACGGCGAGCAGCGCGGCTCCGCCGTCGAGCACGGCCGCCCGCAGCGCCTCCGCCTTCCCGGCGAGGTTCTCCGCGACGAGCAGCTGCTCACGGTCCTGGCCGCCACCGAGGTAGTAGAGGTCGTGGTCGCCGGGAGCGATCACATCGGCCAGCCCGAGCTCGGCGACGTCGAGCCGGTGGCCGCGCCAGGCTGCGCGCGCGGCCAGCACCGCGATGTTGCCGCGATCGGCGTAGATGTTGAGGTAGTCGGGGTAGAGATGGCCGACCCGGATCGTCGTCATGCGGCGCGCTCCCAGTAGGGACGGGCGAGGCCGCGCTCGGCGACCAGCCGCTGCAGCTCGAGCATCGCCGTGTACGTGGGAAGGACGACGAGCTCGTCTCCCTCCGGCGTCAGGGCCAGACCCCGGTCGAGCGCACGCTCGAGATTCGTCTCGACCTCGATCGCGCTCTCGTCGAAGCCGCCGTACTTGAAGCGCAGCGCGAGCTCGGCCGCGCGGTCGCCGCTGACGACGAGCCGCTCGAGCCCGGCGAGGAGCGGCTCGAAGTCGACATCCCAGATCCAGGAGACGTCGCGCCCGTCAGCGATCGCGTCGTTCAGGGCGACGACGGCGAGACGCGGCGACCCACCGTCGACGAGCGTCCGCACGACCTCGTTTGCTCCCGCCGGGTTCTTGATCAGAAGCAGCAGCAGCCGCTTCCCGTCGACGGGGATCCGCTCGAAGCGACCGAATGCGGCGCTGAAGCGGCCGAGCCCGGAAACGACGTCGTCGAGCGTTGCACCGAGCGCGCTTGTGAGCGTTGCAGCGCCGACGGCGTTGTAGACGTTGTAGAGCCCCGGCAGCGCAAGCTCGATCCGGCGCGTGCCACCGGGAGTGACGAGGTCGAAGGACGAGCGCTCGAGCCCGTGCAGCTCGACGGAGCGGCCGACGACGTCGAGTGCCGGCCGCCCGTGCCCGCAGGCAGGGCAGCGGTAGTCGCCGAGGTGACCGACATATGCCGCGGCGTACTCGTACGGTGTTCCGCAGCGGAGGCAGTACTTCGAGTCGGCCGCGTGCTGGAGCGCGGGACGGGCGAGCCGCGGGTCGTCCAGCCCGAACACGGTGGCGTGCGTATGCGCGTGAGCGAGATCAGCGACCTGTGGGTCGTCGCCGTTCAGCACGAGCGCTGCATCCTCCGGCAAGCGGGCCACGGCGTCGCGCCATCGCTCCGCCACGAGCTCGAGCTCCCCGTAGCGGTCGAGCTGGTCGCGGAAGAGGTTCGCGAGCAGGACGGCCCGCGGCCGGACCCTGCGCATCACCTCGGGGAGCGCGCCCTCGTCGACCTCGAGCAGGCCGAGATCCGCGCCCTGCACGGAGAGCAGGGTCGAGGCGACGCCGGAGACGAGGTTCGCGCCCGAGCGGTTGTGCGCGAGCCTGAAGCGCGGACGCAGGATCTCGGCCGCCATCGCCGCCGTGGTCGTCTTTCCGTTGGTCGCCGACACGACCGCAACACCCGCCGGCAGCCTGGCGGCGAGACGGTCGATCGCTCCGGGATCGAGCTTCGAGAGCAGCTTGCCGGGCAGGGTCGTGCCGCCTCCGACGCCGGCCAGCCGCGAGAGAGCCGCGACGGCGCGTGCCGCGACGATCTCGGCGGCAAGGGGGACGGCGGGGCGCACGGCTCCGAGCGTACGCCACGCGAGGGAGGGCACGCGGGAGCCCGCGTATCCACCGATCGAGTGATCTTGTGATCGGTGACCCTTCCGGGTGAGGTCGGAGCGGCGCGAGCGACGTAGCTTGCGACTCGCGTCACGGAGGAGAGGGGAGAGGGCTCATGCCGTCCAGTCGGGCAAACGGTTGCGCCAACCGCGTGTGTGCGTTGTCGGGGCGCGGCGGTCGCCACGTCGCGGCGATCGTCGCTCTCGTCGTGGTTGTGCTTGCGCTGGCCGCGACGGCCGCCGCGGGCACGAAGGACGCCGGCCACGGCTTCTGGGGGTTCGACCCGCAGGGCCTCGGGCGAACGAATGCGTACATCCCGGATTCGCTCGCGAGCGCGATCCGGCAGAACCCGCGCCAGAAGTTCGACGTCATCGTCGAGGGCGTCCAGAAGCCGGAGGGCGGCGGCCAGACCCGGGTGAGTGCCGGCGGATTGAGGAGCGGGCTGCTCGGCGCCCAGGGCGGCGCGAACGCGATCGGGTCGACGCAGATCCACCGGACCTACCGGTCGATCGACGGTCTTCACGCATCGCTTTCGGGGCAGCAGATCACCTTCCTCGCGAAGCTTCCGTACGTCGCGGCGATCGTCCCGAACGACACGGTTCAGATGAGCTCGCTCGGCTCGCAGCTCTCGAGCTCGCTCTCGAATACGCAGCAGTGGCCGTGGGCCATCGGTGCGCCGGCCGACTGGTCGTCCGCGGCGACTCGGCTGCGGACGCCGACGATCGCCGTCGTCGACTCGGGCATCGACGCGTCCCGCGGCGATTTCGGCGGGCGTGTCCTCGGGCAGGTGAACCTGACGAGCCTGACGCCGAACTCGCCTGGTGACGGCTACGGCCACGGCACCTTCGTGGCCGGCATCGCCGCCGGAGCCGCCGACGGCTACGCCGGCGTGTCTCCGACGTCGAACCTCTTCTCGATCGACGTGATGGACGACCAGGGCGAGGCGACCGTCGCCGACGTCATCGCCGCCTGCGACTGGATCCTGGAGAACAAGAGCACGTACGACATCCGCGTCGCGAACTTCTCGCTCCACGCGGCGAGCCCGGCGAGCCTCTTCTTCGACCCGCTCGACCAGGCGGTCGAGAAGCTCTGGCTCAGCGGCGTCGTGGTCGTTGCTGCTGCGGGCAACTACGCGGTGGACGGCCAGGCGAGCGGAGTGCTGTTCGCACCCGGAAACGACCCCTTCGTGATCACGGTCGGGGCGGCCGACATCGCCGGCACGGTCGACCCGTCCGACGACACCGTCGCGCCCTGGTCGGCCTGGGGCTATACGCCCGACGGATTCCTGAAACCCGATATCTCGGCGCCGGGCCGCTACGTGATCGGGCCGGTGCCCGACGACTCCGGCCTTGCGATCGAGCGTCCCGACCACATCGTCTCTCCCGGCTACATGGAGCTGAGCGGGACCTCGTTCTCGGCGCCGATGGTCTCCGGTGCCGCTGCGATGCTGCTCGCCGAGCACCCCGGCTGGACGCCGGACCAGGTCAAGGGCGCGCTGATGGTCTCGGCGACGCCGACGCCCGCGGCGGCACCGGGCTCGCTCGGCGTCGGCGAACTGAGCGTCGGGGCGGCGGAGCAGGTGGCCGACCCGCCCAACCCGAACGCCGGCCTCGACCAGTTCCTCACCACGTCGGCAGACGGCACGACGACGTTCGACAGCACCGCGTGGCAGACCGCTGCGCAGGCGAGCGCCGCCTGGAGCGATGCAGCGTGGAGCGACGCCGCCTGGAGCGACGCAGCGTGGGCCTCCGCTGCGTGGGGCGACGCGGCCTGGAGCGACGCAGCGTGGAGCGACGCGGCGTGGGCCGACGCGTCGGGCAGTGACGCCGTGCTCCCCGTGGCGCAGACGGCCGCAGGCCCCGGCGAGATCGCGCAGGTGGAGGCGGCACTCGGCCTCATCAGCCCCGCCTGCGATCCGCTCGTGACCGCCTGCACGGCGCCCCCGGCGACGGGCACGACGCCATAGCTCTCGAAGCCGCCACCGGGCGCGTGGGACGGCTTCGGCAAGCGGTCGGAATGCTCCGAACGGGGGATGCCGCAGTTAGTGCCGATTCCTACGCTGAGCGCATGGCGCTGCGGCCACGACTCCCCGCGCCCGCGGGGCCGACACTGCGTTTCGGCCCGTTCGGGCGGCCACGATGAGCGCGATACCCGAGAACCTGCCTTTGGACCTTGGTTCGGAGGTACGGCTGCCGACGCCCCCGCAGCGGCCCGGCGGCCTGCCTCGCTCGGCCCGCATCTACCTCACCGTGCTCGGCGGGGCGACGCTCGCGGCCGCCGGCAGCTTCTACATGAAGGTGCCGGACATCCGCAGCGGCTGGGGCACGCTCGCGATTCTCGCCGCGGCTGCGACGGTCGCGCACACCTTCCCGGTGAAGTCGCCGCGGAACTCGATGTACCACACCTCGATCGTCTTCATCGTCGCGGCGGCGCTGCTCCTGCCGCCGGAGCTGCTCGTCCTGATCCCGCTCGTGCAGACGATTCCGGAGTGGCTGAAGGAACGGTATCCGTGGCCGATCCAGGGCTTCAACATCTCGAACTACACGCTGGACGCGCTCGCAGCGTGGGGGGCGGCGCACCTGATCGAGGTTCACGGCGCCGGTCTGATCGGCAACGGTGGCGCGCGCTTCGCCGTCGCGGGCCTCGCCGCGTGCGTCGTGTGGGTCACCGTCAACCACATCTTCCTCAGCATCATCCTCAAGCTCGGGCGCAACCACACGTTCCGCGAGACGGGGATGTTCTCGGTCGAGAGCCTCTCGATCGACCTCGTGCTGGCCGTCCTCGGCGTGTCGCTCGCCGCCTTCTGGGGCTGGAACCCGTGGCTGATCTTCGCCGCCCTGGCGCCGCTCGTGGTCGTCCACCGCTCGCTGAGCGTGCCGCAGCTCCAGGCGGAGGCGCGAGTCGACCCGAAGACGGGCCTGTACAACGCGCGCTACTTCGCCACGACCCTTGCCGCCGAGATCACGCGCGCGTCCCGGTTCGAGCGCCCGATGTCGCTGATCATGGCCGACCTCGACCTGCTGCGCGACATCAACAACAGCTACGGCCATCTCGCCGGCGACGCGGTGCTCCAGGGGATCGCGGAGATCTTCCGCGCCCAGCTGCGCCACTACGACGTCCCGGCGCGGTTCGGCGGCGAGGAGTTCTCGATCCTCCTGCCGGAGACGCTGCCGGAGCAGGCGCTCGAGATCGCAGAGCGGATCCGCCGCGCCGTGGCCGAGCGCGAGTTCGAGATCGAGACGGCCGCGGAGCCGATCCGGGCGACGGTCTCGATCGGCGTGGCCGGCTACCCGAAGGACGGCCTCGACGCGAACGAGTTGATCCACCAGGCCGACCGCGCCGTGTACCGGGCCAAGCTGCAGGGGCGCAACCGTGTGCTCGGCGCGAGCAGCGAGCCGCTGCTGATGGCCGCCGAGCGCGGCGCGAAGCTGCACGCGGTCCGCGAGGACGGCGATCACGTCGTGCCGCTTCCCGCGGCGGAGCAGATCGACCCTGGGCAGGAGCGCCGGCATCCGAAGCCGCACGCGATCAGCGGTCCGACGTTCTTCTCGCTCCCGCGCCGACTCGCCGTCGTGGTCGCAGCGGTGACGGCCGTCGGCATCGCCGCAGGCACCGCCGGCCTCGTCTGGGGGCGCAGCACCGACTACGTCGGCCTGCTCGCGGTCCTCGCCCTCGTCGGCGCCGGGCAGGCGCTGTCGTTCGAGCTCGCCGAGGTGGAGGGCGCAATCTCGGTCAGCGCCGTCGGCTCGCTCGCGGGCGCTGCGCTGTTCGACTACCGCGCCGCGCTGCCGCTGGCGATCGTGACGGCGGTCGTCGACTGGAGCGCACGCCGCAACTCGCTGCACCATGTGGTCTACAACGTCGGCACGCTGTCGCTCTCGTCGGTCGCGGCAGCCGGTGTGTTCTCGATCGACTTCACCGGGGGCAGCGCGGGCCACCTCGTCGCCGCGGCGCTCGGCTTGATCGGCGGAGCCGTCTACTTCGGCGTCAACATGGGCCTGCTCAGCCTCGCCTCGGCCGTCGAGGGGCACGAGAGCCCGTGGCGGATCTTCCACGAGCGGTTCTCGTGGCTGCTGCCTCACTACGTCGTGTACGGCTTCATCGGCGCGGTCATGGGCATCGCCTACAACGCCGTCGGCCTGTACGCGCTCGCGGTCTTCGCGGTGCCGCTGCTGCTGATGCGCAAGACACAGGAGGCGTACCTCAAGCACACGCAGAAGTCGGTGCAGAAGCTGCGCGAGGCGGCGGAGACGATCCAGTCGCAGAACGTGTCGCTCGAGCAGGCGAACCGGCTGCTGCGCGAGCGGTCGACCGCGGCGATGGAGTCTCTCTCGGCCACCGTCGACGCGCGCGACTCGTACACCGCCGGGCATTCACGCCGCGTTCAGCAGCTCGCGCTAGCGATCGGCCGTGAGCTGGGCCTCTCACAGGCCGAGCTCGACCTTCTCGGTCATGCCGCGCTCTTCCACGACATCGGCAAGCTCGCGATCCCCGACTCGATCCTGCTCAAGCCGGCCAGCCTCACGGGGGAGGAGTGGGCGCTGATGCAGCGCCACGCAGAGGAGGGGGCGCGCATCATCGACAGACTCGGCTTCCTGCAGGACGCGGTGCCCTCGATCCGGCACCACCACGAGCGCTTCGACGGCACCGGCTACCCGGACAGGCTCCGAGGCGAGGACATCCCGCTCGGCGCGCGGATCATCCACGTCGCCGACGCGCTCGACTCGATGCTCACAACCCGCATCTACCGGGCCGCACGCCCCGTCCAGGACGTGCTCGCCGAGGTCAAGAACAAGGCCGGCAGCCAGTTCTGCCCGCGCTGCGTCGGCGCGCTCGAGCGCATCCTGCCGCTCGAGTCGATCATCGGCGACCTTCCCGCCGAGCAGCTGCAGCGCGAGCTCGTCCGCGCCTCCTGAGTGCCCGCATGAAACGCTGCGCGTTTCATGCGGCGAAGAGGGGTTCGGCTTCGCGGAGCGGGCCGCGGGCCGAGCGGCGGCCTCTTCTCGGCTGAAGCCGGGCGACGGCTCGAGGTAGCGCGTGCGGTGGTGCTTCGCATCCCCGCACGCGTGCGTCCGGCCCGCGCGAAGGCAAGCCGACTGAACGCCTCCCTCGTCCCGCACGACTCGACTTGCGGATTTCCCAACCTGCTCTACCATTCTTGGTCATGCCCTCGAAGCGCCGCTTTCGGGCGGTGGCCGACATCGACCCGGGCGCTCTCGCGGAGTTCCAGGCCGGGATCCGCAAGCGCTACTCCGACGAGCAGATTCTCGGCGAGCTGCGGGCGAGCGCCGGCCGGCTCGGCCGGTCGCCGACGATGCGCGAGTTCGCGAACGACCCCGAGACGACCGTCCATCCCCAGACGGTGATCGAGCATTTCGGCTCGTGGAACGCAGCGAAGCGCGCGGCCGGGCTCGTGCCGAGGCGTTTCGCGACCCGGGAGGAGCTGCTCGGCCTGCTCCGGGGGCTGGGGGAGGAGCTCGGACGGCCGCCGGCGGCGCGCGACATCGACGAGCACAAGGGTCGTCTGCCGTCGAAGTCGCTCTACTGGCACACGTTCGGCTCGCTCTCGAATGCGCTGCGCGAAGCCGGCTTCGACGTGCCGGTGGGGGAGGAACGGCTCGAGCGCGCCGTCGGACAGGGCGCCGAGCTCGCCCGCCGGCTGGGGCGGCTGCCGAAGTTCGCCGACTGGGCCGATGCGCGCCGGACGGACCCGTCGCTGCTGACCGAATGGCAGGTCTACCGCATGCTCGACGCTCGACGGGGCGCCTGGTCGACGTTCCAGTTCCTCGTGCGGGAGCGGCTCGACGGGCAGGGCGTGCGCGTCTCGTCCGACGGCCGCCTCGTCTAGCCAGAGCCGCTTCTAGCCGGCCGCGGCGGCGAGCACGGCGAGCCGCTCGAGACAGGAGACACCCTCGGCGGGGGCGCGCACCGGTGGAAGGTCGCCGCTCTCGACAAAGCTCAGGTCGGGCCGGAAGCGCTCGAGACGGACGATGCGCGCGTCACGCAGGACGGCGAAGGTGCCGTCCTGCAGTTCCCGCTTGCGCAACCGCACACGGGCGTAGCGCTCGACCACCTCGAGTGCCTGTCTCGTCGAGGCGAAGAAGAGCTCGTGCCGGCCGGCTCCGAGCCAGAGCGGCCGGCCGATGCCGCGCGCGGCGTAGATCGTGCCCGGCTCGCGCTCGTCCAGCCAGGCGGCCGCCATCGAGCCGACGAGCGCCTCCAGCGCCCGCGGGTCGTTCCGCGAATGCGCGGCGAGGGCGAAGATCGCCTCCGAGTCGACGGTCATCCTCGGCTCGGCTCGCGCGCAGCGGTGCGGTGCGAGCAGCGTGTCGTCGTTGACGATGATTCCGTTGTGGATGCCGACCACCGGTCCGTGGCGGACCGGATGGTTGTTGGCGTTGATGGAGGGGTGGCCCTTCGTGTAGTCGCGCACGTGCACGAGCAGCTCGGTTGCGGTCTGGGGGACCTCGATCCGCTCCAGCAGCATGCTGGCCGGCGTGCGCTGCTTCGTCACGGAGGGATAGCTCTCGCCCGGGCTGCGATGGGCGTAGCCGACCGCGTCCGCGCCGCGCTCGGCAATGCCTGCGAGCAGCGACTGGGCTGCGAGCGTCCTGTCGACGCCGCTTTGGAGCGAGAGGCTGTATCCGGCGATGCCGCACATGTGGAGATCCTCGGAGACCCCGGACGTCGCGACCCGTCAGGGCGGCGGCGCCTCGTTTCTCTATGGACGAGTCTTCGTGGTCGAAGTTAGCCAGGACCTGTTTTCGGCATCTTTCTTCGGCACCTGCGGTTTCGTCCCTCGTCCGAGTGTTGACGAAGTCCTCAAGGCCCATCCGAGGGACGCCGATACCGGTGACAATGGAGCAGCGGCCGCTGCCAGAGTCCGTCCTTTCGAGTGCAGCCGAGGAAGTCGAGGCTCGGCTCGAGCTCGTTCCCGCGCTCGGGGATCCCGAGCCTGCAGACGGCGCCGAGGGCACCGAGCCGGCGCGGGCCGAGGGCGAATCCGAGGAGGTCGAGGCCGAGGACGCCGAGGTCGACCTCGACGAGCTCGAGGCGCTCGAGGGTGCGCTCCAGATCCAGGATCCGCTCAAGCTCTACGTGCGCTCGATCGGGGGCGGCCCGCTCCTGACCCGCGCCGAGGAGCGCGAGCTCGCCCGGCGCAAGGACGCCGGCGACGAGGCGGCGAAACGACAGCTGATCGAGGCGAACCTGCGCCTCGTGATGTCGATCACGCGCAACTACACGAAGACCGGCGTCCCGCTGCTCGACCTCATCCAGGAGGGGAACCTCGGGCTGATTCGCGCGGTCGAGAAGTTCGACTACCGGCTGGGATACAAGCTCTCGACGTACGCCACCTGGTGGATCCGCCAGTCGGTCACCCGCGCGCTCGCCGACCAGGGACGGACGATCCGCCTGCCCGTCCACGTCGCCGAGCAGGTGCGACGCCTGCTCCGTTCGCGCCGCCAGCTCGCGCAGAAGCTCAACCGCGAGCCGACGCTCGAGGAGCTCTCGAAGGACACCGGCGAGCCGCTGCAGCGGGTGCAGGACCTGCTCGAGCTGGTCGAGGACCCCGTCAGCCTCGATGTGCCCGTCGGCGACGGGGAGAGCCTGTACGGCGACCTGATCGAGGACGTGCACTCCGACCAGCCCGACGAGCGCACCGCCGTCCGGCAGCGCTCGACGGAGATCGCCCGCGCGCTCGCGAATCTCAATCCGCGCATGCGAAAGGTCCTCGCGCTGCGCTTCGGCCTCGACGGCGAGCCGCCCCAGACGCTCGAGGAGGTCGGCGTCGGGCTCGGCATCACGAGAGAGCGCGTGCGGCAGCTCGAATCGCGCGCCCTGCGCGAGCTCCGCATCGCCGCGCCGGACCTCGAGCTGTACCTGCGCGCCGAATAGTCAGCCCGAGACGACGACCTGCATCTCGCTGAGGCCGGCGAGACGGCGCAGCGATTCGAGCTCGATCTGGCGGACGCGCTCGCGCGTGAGCCCGAGTCGGCGTCCGATCTCCTCGAGCGTCTTCGGCTCCTGGTCGACGAGGCCGTAACGGAGCACGAGCACCTGGCGCTCGCGCTCGGGAAGCGCCTGCAGGGCGGTGGTGAGCGCCTGGCTGCGCAGCAGCACCTCGACCCGCTCCTCGGGGAGGGGGTCGGTGCCGGCGACGAAGTCGCCGAAGACGGCGTCCTCCTGGTCACCGACGGGCTGGTCGAGCGACGCCGACGCACGCGCCGCGGCGCGCACCTCCCACGCCTGCTCGACCGGCAGGGAGGCCTCGGCGGCGATCTCCTCGAGCGTCGGCTCCCTTCCGAGCTCCATCCAGAGCGTCCGCTCGGCCCGGTTCATCTTCTGCATCCGCTCGACGATGTGCACCGGCATGCGGATCGTCCGCGCCTTGTCCGCGAGCGCCCGCGCGACCGCCTGGCGGATCCACCAGGTCGCATAGGTCGAGAACTTGTAGCCGCGCCGCCAGTCGAACTTCTCGACCGCGCGAATGAGCCCGAGCGTGCCCTCCTGGATGAGGTCGAGGAAGGGGAGGCCCTGGTTGCGGTAGTTCTTCGCGATCGAGACGACGAGGCGCAGGTTGGACTGGATCATCCGCTGCTTCGCCGCGGTGTCGCCTCGCTCGATCAGCTTCGCCAGCTCGACCTCCTGCGGCGCCGTCAGCAGGGCGTGCTTGCCCGCCTCGCGGAGGAAGAGCTGCAGCGCGTCGGTCGTCGTCTCGGCCGGCTGCGTCGCCTGAAGTGGGGGAGCGGTCTCCCGCTCGGGCTCCTCGATTAGCTCGATCCCCCTCCGGTCGAGCTCGACGTACACCGCGTCCGTCTCGAGCGGATCGAGATCGAGCGGCTCGAGCACCTCCTGGAGCTCCGCGTACCGCACCTGACTGCTCGTCTCGGCGCTCTCGAAGAGCGCCGCCAGCTCCTCGTTGCCGAGGATCGCCTCGATCTCGACGCTCAGCCTGGCCTCCTCTGACGGCGCTGCCTTTGGGCGGCCTGCACAACGCCTCGGCGAGAGCCAACCACGTCGGGCAGGGTGAAATCAAGTCGCGCCTTCGCGCACGAGAACGGGCGTTATGTCAAGTCGAAGGAGAACCGGCCTGCCCGGTTCTCTAGGATCGGCCCACCGTGCCGCCGCCTCCCCGCAACCCCTTCGCGCGCGCCGTGCGAGGGCTCTCCTGGGCTGCCGGCGGCTTCCGGCCGCCGCCTCCCGGCGCCGTGAAGCGGGTGCTGCTCCGCTGGTACTGCCTCCGCTACCGCCCGCACGCGTTCGTCGAGACCGGCACGCTCTACGGCGACACGACGCACGCGTTGCGCCGTCTGTGCCCTCGTCTCTACACGATCGAGCTCGCGCCGGCGTTGGCGGCGCGAGCCGCCGCCCGGTTCGAGCACCTCGACCGGATCACCGTGCTCGAGGGTGACAGCGGGGAGCTGCTGCCGGAGCTGGTGGGCCGCCTGCCGGACCGGGTGCTGTTCTGGCTCGACGGCCACTTCTCGGGTGGCGAGACCGCCCACGGCTCCACCGAGACTCCGATCGCGCGCGAGCTGGCGTCGATCCTCGCGCTGCCCGAGAGCGCCGGCCACATCGTGCTCATCGACGACGCACGGGAGTTCGTGGGCGGCGCATACCCGACGCTCGGCGAGCTCGAGGAGTCGGTGCGGGCGCGCTGGCCGAGCTATCGGGTCCGAGTCGCGAACGACAGCGTTCGGATCACTCCGCCGTAGGATGCCGTGGTGGAGTTTTCCACAGACTGCACAGTCCGCTGTGGAAATGTTGATTATTCAAAATCCGCAAAGTGCGACATTTTCGTATCGGCGGCCTCTTGCACGGTGCTTGCCGACCTCCTAGATTGACGACTGCGCCGAGCGCGGCGCGGGAGTAGGTTGAAGCAGGGCCGATAGGCACTACGGGGAAGCCCGCAAGGGCTGAGACGGAAGGTCGAGCGGCTCTGTGGACGAAACCGCGACCGGCTCGGCGAACCTTTACCCTTTTTGCATTCCCCGCGACCAGACGTCGGTCTGCTCGCAGCGGCAGGCATCTCGCCCTAGACTCACACCGTGCATCTTCCGAGCATCGACAAGGGCGTGATCGCCTTCGTCTGGGGCGTCGGCCTCGGTGCGTACGTGTACTTCGGTCTGCTCGCGGTCGGATCCTCGGGTGCCTTCGCGATCGTGATCGCGATGCTCGCCGCCGCGGGGATCTGGCTCTTCGTCCGCCTACGCGGCGAAGACGACCGGGCTGCGTAGATCGCGGTCCCTGACCTCGCGCGGCGCGTGCGCCGAGAGCGCGAAGACGAGCTTTCTGGCTAGCTCGGGGCCCAGGGCGACGTCCAGCCGCCGCCGCGCGTTCGGCGTGGCGGGGTCGAGATTCCGGCAGTGGGCCAAGAGCAGTTCCAGCCCTGACAGCCCCTGCGTCTGCGGCAGCTCGGCACTCATCCCGCTTGATCTATCGACGCCGGCGCGGCGCTCCCATGATCCCTCCCGGCAGGGATTGCCGCGGGCGCACCCCCCACTCCCCTTCCTGGCGCCCCTCCCGGCAATGCGTCGGCGGCGCCGACTGCCGCCGGTTTGACGGGAAGTTGCGAGCCTTCCCTTACGGTGCCTGGCACCGTGCCTGGCACCAGGGGTCGGCTCTAGTACGCGATGAGCGAGAACAGGTCGTACGCGGCGAGCCGCTCCCGCCCGTTCAGGAACGAGAGCTCGAGCACGAAGTTCACGCCGACGACGGAACCGCCGAGCTGCTCGACGAGCCTGCCGATCGCCTCCACCGTGCCGCCGGTCGCGAGGACGTCGTCGTGGATGACGACGCGCGCGCCCTTGCGGATCGCGTCCGCGTTCACCTCGAGCGCGTTCTCCCCGTACTCGAGGACGTAACGGGCCGTCACCGTCTCGGGCGGCAGCTTGCCGGGCCGGCGGGCCGGCACGAAGCCGCAGCCGACCTCGCAGGCGATCGCCGCGCCGAGCAGGAAGCCGCGCGCCTCCGCGCCGAGGACGAGATCCGGTTCGCGTTCGGCGGTCCACTCGGCGAGCCCGTGAACCGCCTGCTTCAACGCCGCCGGGTCGAGCAGGAGCGGCGAGATGTCCTTGAAGCCGATGCCCGGCTCCGGGAAGTTCTCGACCTCGCGGACGAGCGAGCGCAGGTCGACGGCCGTCATTGGCCCGCGAGCCGCCGGACGTTGCGCGTGAACAGCAGCTGGGACAGTTCGTGGGCGGCCTCGGCCATCGCCTGCAGGTCCTCGATGCCGGCATGACGCCGCTCGGGATTGCGGGAGCGCAGCGCGGGCGCGACAAGCGCCTCGAGCAGGCCTGCCTCGCGGTCGGCGGCGGTGCGGAAGGCGCGGAGGTGCCGCGGCGCGATCCCGTAGAGGGCGAGCGTCTCGCAGGCCGCCGCGACGTCGACGTCCGTCTCCGAATAGCGCCGCTGGCCCGCCTCGACCCGCGGCTCGAGCAGGCCGAACTCCTCCAGCTCCCGGGCCCGTGCCGGCTGAATGCCTGCCCGGTCGCAGAGCTCGTCGAGGTCGAGCGCCTCCTCGCGATCGCCGAGCCCACCCGAGCGCTTGCGTCGCCGCTTCTCCGAGGCGCCGGCGGCGAGCTCGTCGCGGATCACGCGAAGGGGCAGGAACTCGTCGCGCTGGAGGCGCAGGATCGTCTCGAGCCGCTCGACGTCGTCCTCCGCAAAGAGTCGGTAGCCCCCCTGCGTCCGCTTGGGTGTCAGCAGACCGCGGTCCTCGAGGTAGCGGATCTTCGAGATCGACACGTCGGGGAACTCCGGCTTCAGACGCCGGCAGACGCTGCCGATCGTGAGCAGGCGCTCGCGCGCCGGGGCTTCGGCGGTGGACATCAGCGCTGGAGGTAGGTCAGCCGGTACTTGCCGATCTGGAGCTCGTCCCCGTCGGAGAGCTCCGCGGACTCGACGCGCCGGCGGTTGACGAAGGTGCCGTTCAGGCTCCCCTGATCCTCGATGAACCAGCGTCCGTCCCGCTCGACGAGGACGGCGTGCCGGCGGGAGACGGTGACGTCGTCGAGGAAGATCGGGCAGTCGGGCGACCGGCCGATCGTCGTCCGCTCCGCCTGCGGCACGAACGTCTCGCCCGAGCGGCCGCCGCCGGAGCGGACCACGAGCGCCGGCCCCTGCAGGCCGAGGTCGTCGAGCGTGTCGAAGAGGTCCTCCCCCTCTTCCGCGCTGAAGGTCTCCGTCGTCTCGCCGCTTTCGGCGACATGGAGGAGCGCGCCGCACTTCGAGCAGTAGCTGGCCGCTTCCGGGTTCTGGAAGCCGCATTCCGGGCAGTAGACGTGACTCATGCGCTGGGGCGCTCAGCCCGTCGGCGGCGCCGCTTTGCCGGCGAGGATCTCCGTCAGCGCCTCGACGTTCACCTGGTCGAGCACGCTGCGCCCCTGCGTCTTCTGGAGCCGCGCGACGAGCTCGGCACGGAGGATGTCGATCTTGCCGTGCAGGAGCCGGCGGCGGTACGAGACTTCCTGCTCCTCCTGCGTGTACTCGTCGATCAGGCGCTTCAGATCCTCGTCGGGCAGCGTTGCGAGATCGGGGAGCGGTTCCATCGAAGCCTTTCGTCGGGCGAAGGGTCAAGTTGAAGTTTAGCCTTTGTCGGGGCTCCGTCCAGGTTCGCTCTAGGTTCGCGCCGCCGCGGCCTCGCCCTGCACGATCTGCTCGACCAGATCGCCGAGGCCGGCGGCGAGCTCCTCCGAGGCCGCCACGGTCTCCCCTTCGGCGTAGAGGTGCAGGAGCGGCTCGTTCGGGTCTGGCAGCACCTGCGTCCAGCCGCGTTCCTCGAATACCTTGATCCCGTCCGTGAGGTCGAGCGGCCGATCGGCGAGCCACTCGTTCAGCACCCGCATCACGAGGCCCTTCGCCGCCCAGGGGCACGGCATCTCGTGGTGGACGAGACTCGGGCTCGGCAGCTCGGCGACGAGCTCCGAGAGCGGCCGGTCGACCGCTGCGAGCAGCTCGAGCAGGTTCGCCAGGCTCGCGACCGCGTCGTAGCCGGGCAGGAACTCCGGGAACACGTAGCCGCCGCTGACCGCACCGCCGAAGAGCACGCCCTCCTGCTCCGCCGCCACCCTCGTCAGCTCCTGCAGGGAGGCCGGCGTGCGCACGATCTCGAGCGGCGAGCCCTCGACGAGCCGGTCGACCTGGCTCGTCACCGTGACCGGAAACGCGAGCTTGCCGTGTCGGCCGGAGGCCGCGAGCAGCCGCACGTAGAGCAGGAGCGCCTGCTCGACCGGCACTGCCTGCGCCTCCTCGTCGACGAGGTAGAGACGCTCGCCGGCCCGGTCGAACACGGCGCCGAGATCGGCGCCCACCGCGGGCACGAGCCGCTTCGCCTGGCCGAGCGAGGCCGCGAGGCCGCCCGCGGCCGCGACGTCGGTGTCGCTGGGGAAGGCATGGGCGGCGACCACCTCGATGCCGAGCGGGCCGAGCACGAGGGGCAGTACGTACGACGCGGCGGAGAAGCCGTAGTCGACGACGAGGCGGAACCTGCGGGCCCGGACGGCGTTGACGTCGAGCGTTCCCAGCAGGTCGCTCGCATAGGTCTCGCGCACACGGGCCGGATAGGAGATCGTGCCCACCTCGTCGGCGGCGACACGGCGCAGCTCGCCGCGGGTGAAGTGCTTGTCGACCTCCTTCTGCATCCCCTGGGTCATCTCGATCCCGGGGGGCTCGAAGAACTGGATCCGCACGGCCTCCGGGTCGTTCGGGTTGAGGCCGACGTGGAAGCCGGCGGCGTAGCCCTCGGAGCTGAGCAGATGGCGGGCGACCGCGGCGGGGATCACCCGCAGGTCGGCGATGCCGACACCGGTCGACGAGATGCCGGAGATCATCGCCCGCTTGATCATCCGGCACGCCGGCACCTCCTCGCGCGAGGCCACGATGCGCGCGCCGCGCTTGAGCGCCGTGCCGAGGGCGGTGGCGAGCCGCACGGCGACGTCGGGCGTGAGATCGACGTTCACAAGCCCGGAGACGCCGTCCTTGCCGAAGATGCGCGTGGTGCCGCGCGACTCCCAGATCAGGCTCTCGTAGAGGTATGAGCCGGTCTCGACCTCCTTGAAGGGGTAGATCCGGACACCGGGCATGACCACGCTCTCCGCGCCGACGGTCACCTCGTCTCCGACGGCGACGCCTTCGTGGATGCGAACGTGGGCGCGGAGATCGCAGGAGCGGCCGAGCACCGCGCCCTCGACGACCACGCTGCGGCCGAGATACGTCGAGGCGTCAACGATCGAGCGCGAGACCCGCGCGCGTTCCCGGAGCGTGACGCTCGTCGAGAGCACGGAGTAAGGCCCGACCGAGGCGTCCGGGGCGATGCGGCAGTAGTTGCCGATGAACACGGGGCCCTCGAGCGTCTCGAGGTCGTGCAGGTCCACTCCCTCGCCGAGCCACACGTTGCCGCGGATCCGGATGCCGGGGATGTTCAGGTGCACGCGCTCGTCGAGGGCGTCGAAGTTCGCCTGGCGGAACTGGTCGAGATTGCCGATGTCCTGCCAGTAGCCGTCGAGCACGCATCCGTAGATCGGGCGTCCCATCTCGAGAAGCAGCGGGAACAGCTCCTTCGAGAAGTCGTATGGCCGGTCGGTCGGCACGTGCTTGAGCACCTCGGGCTCGAGGACGTAGATACCGGTGTTGATCGTGTCGGAGAAGACCTGGCCCCATGACGGCTTCTCGAGGAAGCGCTCCACACGGCCTTCCTCGTCCGTGACGACGATCCCGAACTCGAGCGGGTTCTCGACCGATTTGAGACCGATCGTCACCGACGCCTTCTTCTCGCGGTGGAACTCGACGAGGCGGCCGAGATCGATGTCGCAGAGCGCGTCACCGGAGATGACGAGAAACGTGTCGTCGAGCCGCCCCGCCGCCAGCCGGACGGAGCCGGCGGTGCCGAGCGGCGACTCCTCGACCGAGTACCCGACGTTCACGCCGAGCGTCTCGCCGCTGCCGAAGTACGAGCGGATCGCCTGCGGCAGGAAGGCCACCGTCACGATCACGTCTTCGAAGCCATGCCGGCGCAGCAGCTCGAGGATGTGCTCCATGCACGGCTTTCCGACGATCGGAACCATCGGCTTCGGCTGGTTCGACGTGAGCGGCCGAAGGCGTGTGCCTTCGCCGCCGGCCATGACCACGGCCTTCATCGCCGCAGCACGCGCACCGCGTCGCGCATGTAGAGGAGCGTGGCCGCCAGCGCGCCGCCGAGGCCGATCCAGAAGAGCCACAGCGGCCAGCTCGTCGCGTCGTGCGTCACGATGCGGAAGCCGATCGCAGCGTAGAGCACCCAGGTCGACGCCTTGCCGAGCAGGTTGACGTCGAGCTCGACCCCCCGCGGCGCGAGCAAGCGCCAGCCGACGAGCAGCAGCAGGTCGCGCGCTGCGATCACGACGAGGCCCGCCCACGGGAGCCGCCCGTAGACGACGAGCAGGATCACCGCGGCGTCGATCATCAAGCGGTCGGCCAGCGGGTCGGCGATCTTGCCGAAGCGCGACTCGACGTGCCAGCGGCGCGCGAGGAAGCCGTCGATCTGGTCGGTCGCGCCCGCGACGCCGAAGAGGATGCCGGCGGGCCAGCTGTGGGCGCCGCCTGCGTGGACCATGAGCGCGACGAAGACGGGGATCAGCGCCAGGCGGCCGAGCGTGAGGGCGTTCGGCAACTGAGCCAGCGGAGCCGGGACTGCGCGCGTCGCCATCCCGGACAAGTCTACGGGCCGGTCACCCGCCGGAATGGAAGCGCCCGGTCCAGTACGCCGTCCGGGTCAGGTACGCCGTCTCCGCTGCCGCGCCGACGAGCCCCCAGGCCCCGTCGTAGGTGGAGTAGCCGCGGTGCGGTGCGGCGGGCTCGATCTGCGTGCCCTCCCCCCACTCGTTGAAGCTCGTGATCGTGACGATGTCGGGGTGCGCCGCGAGCGCCGCGCTCCAGAGGTTGTCGTAGGTTGCGCCGTTGCGGCGCGGGCTGACGAAGGACGACTCGCCGGCGCGCACGCCGTCGTAGCCCGGGCCGACGCTCGGCGCGCACAGGATGTGCACGAGATGCGCCTGGGCGCAGAGGCGGGCGAACTTCGCGCCGCCGTAGTCGACGAAGTCGTACGTGTAGAAGCCGTCGAAGTGGCCGGCCGCCGCGAAGCCGACGAGCTCGGTGCCGGCGAAGAGGCGCATCGACGCGGGCGCGCCCGCCTTCACCGTCGCCCAGTCGGACGCGGCGAAGTCGCGCGGGTGGTAGACGTAGACGTCCCGGATCCCCAGCGATGCGAGGTACGGCAGGTCCTGCGCGACCGTCGCGGGCGATCGACCCGGGTACGGCTCGAGATGGATCGCAGGCTGGAGGCGGTGGCGGCGCGCCGCTGCGAGCACGAGCGGGAGGCGCTGATCCTCCTGCGAGCCGCGACCCCACCAGGAGATCACCACCTCGTCGATCCCCGCTGCGGCGATCTCCGCCATCTGCTGGTCGACGACGGCCGGGTCGGCGCTCGAGTAGGGACCCCCGGCAGGGTAGTAGCGCGAGTAGACGTCGCCGGGAGGCTGGTGGTTGTTCTGGTTCCAGTGCTCCCACGCACCGTCCCGGGCGGGCGTTCCGTACCACGGGTAGTAGAAGATCGCGACGGTGGCGCCCTGCGCGGCGGCCGGGGCGACGAGCGCCGATGCCAAGCCGATCAAGAAGAGCCGCCGCAGCACGGCGCATATCCTCTCTCGCGTGAACAGCGGTTACCAGATCGAGATCGACGGGTTCGTCAACGCGCACAATCACGCGTTCCAGCGTGCGCTGCGCGGTCGCGTCGAGGGCGGCGACTTCTGGGCGTGGCGCGAGGCGATGCTCGAGCTCGCCCGGGGTCAGACCCCGGAGCGGGTCCGTACGGGCTACGCCGCCGTCTACACGGAGATGCGGGAGGCCGGCTACACCGCGGTCGGCGAGTTCCACTATCTCGGGCTCGACGAGGCGCGGGCGGCCGCCGAGGCAGCGGCAGAAGCCGGCGTCGAGCTCGTGCTCCTCTACGTCGCGTACGCGCGCGGCGGCATCGGGCGCTTCCGCCAGGGCTCGGTCGCCGAGTACCTGGGCGGCCTCGAGGAGCTCCGCGCGGCCGGCCTCCGTGTCGGCGTCGCCCCCCACTCCGTCCGCGCGTGCCCGCGCGACTGGCTCGAGGAGGTCGGGCGCTATGCGGCTGCCGAGGGGTTGCCGCTCCACGTGCACGCGGACGAGCAGCCGCGCGAGATCGACGAGTGCGTCGCCGAGCACGGCCTGCGGCCGATCGAGCTCCTCGCCGAGTGTGGCTGCCTCGGCCCGGCCACGACGGTCGTCCATGCGACTCACGCCGACGGGCGAGAGCTCGATCTGCTCGGCCAGGCGAAGGCGCGCGTATGCGCCTGCCCGACCACCGAGGCGAACCTCGGCGACGGCTTCCTGCCGGTCGAGCGGCTGCTGCATCGCGGGATCCGGCTCTGCATCGGCTCGGACTCGAATGTGCGCATCGACCCGCTCGAGGAGTTGCGCGAGCTCGACGGGATCGCACGCAGGCAGGCCGGCCGCCGCGACGTGTTCGGCGTCGGTGCCCTTCTCTCGATCGGCGCCGGCGAGGGGGCCGCTTCGCTCGGTCTCGGGCACTGGCCTACGATCGCGATCGATCTCTCGCATCCGCAGCTCCGCGGCGTCGAGGAGCCCCTTGCCGCCCTCGTCGCCGGCTGCTCGGCCGACGTCGTCCTCAGGCGGACGGCAGGCGAATGAGCGCGAGCAGCTCGCCGGCGAGGCGCGCGTCGGCCTCGACAAACGGCCGCGCCTCCTCCCGGTAGACCTCGACGAGGCCCCAGGGCAGCCCGCCGAGGTCGAGCCTGAGCATGAGCAGCGCGCCGAAACCGAGCTCCCGCAGGAGCTCCGCCTCGCTCGGGTCGACGTCCGGATCGGTGAGCACGAGCAGGCGCGGACGGCCGTCGGCGATCATCGCCTCCGTCTCGGGGAAGTCGGAGACGAGAAACCCGTAGCCGAGCTGAAGCGTCCGCCCCGGGGGTGTCGTCTCCGCCACGAGGATCAGCACGTCTCCGATCACGCGCGAGATCGTGCAGGCGTCGGCATCGAGCCGCGTCACCAGCTCCCGCGTCGTGGAGACAAGCACGTTGTGGAGACGGAGGTTCGCGGGTTCCGCCACGCTCGAACAGTATGGCGCCGAGACGCCCGACCGCTACGCTCGGCCGCGTGCTGACGCTCTTCTCGATCCCGAAGCCGTTCTCCGGGCGCACCGGCGAGATCCAGCGCAACGCCCTCGCCAGCTGGGCCGCGCTCGGGGAGGGCATCCAGGTCGTGCTCGTCGGCGACGGGGTCGGGGTGGCCGAGGCCGCGCGCGACACCGGAGCGGAGCACGTCGGCTCGACTGCGAGCAGCGAGCGTGGAACCCCGAGGCTCGATCATGCGTTCGCGCAGGTCGACGCGATCGCGCGTCATCCGTGGCGCTGCTTCGTGAACGCAGACGTCGTCTTCCTCGATGATCTCGTGCCTGCGGTCAAGCGCATCGTGGACATCGCGCCGCGCTCGCTCACGATCGGCCGCTGCTGGGATCTCGACCTTTCTGCCGGCCTCGACGTGTCCACGCCGGATTGGGCCACTCGACTGCGCCTCGCAGCACGGAGGGACGGCGTCCTTCGCGGCGCGGCGGCGCTCGACTGGTTCGTCTTCCCCGCCGGACTCTTCGATCCGATGCCGCCGTTCCTCGTCGGACGCGCCGGATTCGACAACTGGCTCGTCTGGAAGGCACGCCGGCAGGGCATGGTCGTCGACGCGACGCACGACGTCACCGCCGTGCACCAGCGGCACGACTACGACCACCTCGCCGGCGGAAAGGACGAGGCCTACTACGGCGACGAGGCCGCCGCCAACCTCGCGCTGGTAGGCGGCAAGAGCAGACTCTTCACGGCACACGACGCGAGCCATGTGCTGCGCGACGGGAGCCTGCGCCGGAACCACGGATCGACGCTGCGGGCTCGTGAGACGGCCCGCAAGGCGGCGTGGAAGCTCGGGCTTCGCTGATGCGCGTCGGAATCAGCCTGCTCACGCTCGCGCCCGGCCGGATGGGCGGCTCCGAGGTCCACGCGCGCTCGCTCTGCAGGGCGCTGGCGCGGGTCGGCGAAGAGGAGTACGAGGCGCTCGTCACGGCGCTCGCCCCCGACGCCGGAGAAGGGCTCCCGACCCGGATCGTCGGGTCGTACCGCACGGGCCGCACCGTCCCGGCGCGGCTCGTGTCGCTCGCGACGGCGCGCGTCTCGCGCCGGTTGCGACGGGAGATGGGGCTCGAGCGCATGGACGTCATCCACTTCCCGCTCAGCGCCATGGTCCCCCCCGTCGACCGGCCGCCTTCCGTGGTGACCGTCCACGACGTCCAGCACCTGGTGATGCCGCGCTTCTTCTCGCCAGGAACGCTCGCATACAGGCGGCTCACGTACGGATGGACGGCCAAGCGGGCTCACGTGATCATCGTGTTCACGTCCCACGGCGCCGAGATGGTCGTCGACCATCTCGGCGTGTCACGCTCCAGGGTCGTCGTCGTCCCGTCCGGCGTCGACCATGCGCGCTTCTCGGCGCCGCCGGCGGGTACTGCTCGTGAGCCCTTCCTCCTCTATCCCGCGAACGCATGGCCGCACAAGAACCACGGCGTCCTCTTCGAGGCCTTTGCGCTGCTGCGCCGGGAGCGCCCGGAGTTGCGGCTCGTGCTGACCGGCGCCGGCCACGATCCGGCAGCCGCGCCGCCCGGCGTCGAGGTTCGCGGCTACGTGACGCAGGAAGAACTCGTCGAGCTCTATCGTCGTGCGGCGGCGATGGTATTCCCGAGCCTCTACGAGGGCTTCGGACAGCCGCTGCTCGAGGCAATGGCATGCGGCTGCCCCGTCGCTGCGTCGGGCGTCTCGTCGATTCCGGAGGTCTGCGGTGGCGCGGCGCGGCTGTTCGACCCGACCTCGGCCGAGGCGGTGGCCGATGCCGTCGCGGACGTGCTGCGCAGCGGCGAGACCTGGGCGGCACTCGGCCTCGAGCACGCCGCCGGATTCTCGTGGGAGCGGACAGCCCGCGCCACCGAAGCCGTCTACCGCGGGCTCGCCTAGCACCCGACTACGCTTGGCGCATGGAACCCGGCGCGGAGGCGATCCGTGTGGTCGCCATCTTCCCCGAGCCGACGCCGTATCGTTCGCCTGCCCTCGAGCGGATCGCGAACCTGCCGGAGATCGATCTCTCGGTCGTCTACGCAGCGAGGACCGTCGGACGCCGTACGTGGCACGTCGACCTGGAGCGGAACGCGACGTTCCTGCGCGGGTTCGGCATCCCCGGCGTGCGCCCGCTGCTGCGCCACGACTATCCCGTGACGCCGGGGGTCGTGCAGCTGCTCGAGCGGCGCCGACCGGACTGCGTGGTCCTCACCGGCTGGAGCATCTTCGCGTCGCAGGCCGCGGTTCTCTGGTGCACGGCACGCCGGGTTCCGTACGTCCTCCTCACCGAGAGCCACGACCATGGTCCGAAACCGTCTTGGCGCAGGGCGGTGAAGGAGTCGATCGTTCCCCGGATCGTCCGCGGCGCCGCCGGTTACCTCGTGACCGGGACGCTCGCAAGACGGTCCATGGTCTCCCACGGTGCGGATCCCGCTCGCATCCACGTCTTCGCGAACACGGTCGCCACGGAGCGCTTCGCCGCCGAGACGGAACGGCTGCGACCGAGCCGTGCCGCCTTGCGGGCCGCTCTCGGGCTCGACGGCGACGACGTCGCCGTCCTGACGGTCGCCCGCCTCGCACCCGAAAAGGGAATCGACACGCTGATCGAGGCGGTCGCAGCGGCCGACGACCCGCGACTTGCCCTCGTCGTCGCAGGCGAGGGGCCGGAGCGCGACACGCTCTCGAGGCTGGCCGCCGAGCGCGGGGTGCGGGCGAGTTTCGCCGGCGACGTTCCGTGGGAGCGAATCGTCGAGGTCTACGCGGCCTGCGACGTCTTCGCTCTCCTCTCGCGGCACGAGCCGTGGGGTGTCGTCGTCAACGAGGCCGGTGCGTGCGGGCTGCCGCTCGTGCTCTCGGACCGCGTCGGAGCGGCGTACGACCTCCTGCGCAACGGCGAGAACGGCATCCGCGTTCCTGCCGGCGACGTACCCGCAGCCGCCGTCGCGCTGCGGGAGCTCGCCGACGACCCGTCGCTGCGGGAGCGGATGGGCGCGGTCTCGCGAGAGCTCGCGCTCGGGTGGAGCTATGAGCCGAGCGTCGATGGCTTCCGGGCGGCGGTGACCGGCGCCGTCCACGGTCGGGACTGAACCCCCTGCGCACGAGCCTTGCCGGGCGGTTCACCCTTTTCGGGGTTGCCCAGGCTGTTGACAAAGACGATAACTAGTGACAACAGCCCGTTCGGCCCGGTCGGCCGCAGCCCTCAACCCGGACGCGCTGTGAGACGAAGACGCTGGACGGCCTGCTCCCAAGGTTCGCGGCGGATTTCGCTACGGGTGGCCCGCTCCTACGCCAAGCGGGCCACCCGTCCTTTAGGTGAGCCACTTCCGCAAACGCACATCATGCAGGACTTTCCTGCTTGCAGGCCGTGCGGATACGACAGTGGGCCGGAGCGGGCGTACGTAGCGCGGAGTTCGCGCGTGGCCTTCTGACCTCGTGGCCGAGAAAGGCCACGCGGTCATCGACGCAGCGGCACACCCGCTCCGCTCCTGATGATTGTCCGTCGAGATTCGATGGCCCCCACCCAGACGGAGGGAATGGCCCCTGCCGATCGCGCGGCAGGCAGGCGTCTCCGCGAAGGACGAGGACGAGCTCCGGCGCGCGTAGCCGTGCCCGGTTCGTCCACGCAGCCACGAGGCCCGCAACGTGTGCGGGCACGCGGCGGCGCTCGCCGCGACTCGTGCAGCTGGCGCGACCTCGACACGCAGACGTATCGATCGGGGTCCGATGCCGCGGATGGGGGACGCATCTCACCCGCGCGCGCCTACCGTTCAGGCTGGCGTGTCTGCGGCCTCGCTTCTCAATCGACGGCTGGTGGTGCTGGTCATCGCTGCGGCGGTGTATGTCGGCGTGTTTGCCGGCCTCGCCGTGTGCGCGGGAAACGGACTCGGGCTCGGCCACTGCTTCTACGTGCCCATTTGCCTGGTCGCCCTCGTGACCGACACCGTCTACGGGACGCTTGCGGGTGTCGCGGCGGCCGGCCTCTACCCGCTGGCGGTGATCCTCGCGCCGGGACCCACACCGCATCTGCTCACCGAGTCGAGCGTTGTCCGGCTCGTCACGTACACGCTGGTCGGCGCGCTCGTCGGTTGGTACGCGAGTGCGAACCGAACGCTCGTCGCGCGGCTCCGCGACCATGCGACACACGACTTCCTCACGGCGCTCGGCAATGCGCGCGTCTTCGACGAGGAGCTCGCGCGGCGCTGCAGGGCGGGGCGGGCGTTTACGCTCGTGCTCGCCGACATGGATGACCTGAAGCGGGTCAACGACACGCACGGGCACGAGGCCGGCAACGCTGCTCTGCGCCGGGTCGCCGAGGTTCTCCGCGACCACACCGGCTTCCACGAAGTCGTCGCTCGGGTCGGCGGCGACGAGTTCGCCATCGTCACCGAGCTGCCGCGGGACAGGACGGCGCTCTTGTGTGCCCGCATCTCGCGCGCGCTGGCAGCCGAGGACCTCCATCTGAGCTTCGGCACGACTGCCTATCCGCAGGACGGGACGTCCGGCGTCGAGCTGTTCCGCAAGGCCGACGACCGGCTCTTCACCGCGAAACTCCTGAGTCGGAACCGCAAGAGCGTCATCGCGCTCGCCTAGACCGTCTGGAGTGCCCGGCGCCTCGCTCGTGAGTTGATGCGCGGCGAGGACTCCCGCAGCCTGCACTCCGCTGTCGTCTGAAAGAGAAAGCCCCGCAAAAGCAGGGCTTTCTATCGGGGCGCCGAGATTCGAACTCGGGACCTCCAGTCCCCCAGACTGGCGCGCTAACCAGGCTGCGCCACGCCCCGTCGCGCGGTACACCGTATCGCAACCCGCCCCGCGCGCAGCCCGGATGCCGCGCACGATCCGGGCTTCCGCTGATGCGCCCGGCCGGCGGCCGTGGCCAGATCGGTGCCACCAGAAGGAGGAGCCATGGCTGCGATCGCTTCCACCTACCGCACCGACCTCGAGCGCCTGGTGCGCGAGCTCAGGCGGGCCGCCCGCACGATTCGCGCGGGAACGCTCGCAGAGCGCGATGCCACGCGGCGGATGCTCGTCGCCGCGGTGCAGCACGACCTCGAGCCACAGGCCCGCGTCGACGAGCACGGGCTCGAGGCGTTGCACCTCTGGACGAGTACCCTCCAGTCGGCCGACGTCAGCGACGTCGACCTTCTGCAGGAGCTCCTGTACGGGATAGACGCACTCGTCCGCGTCCACCTCTGGCGCGAGACGGGGCTGCCGCTCACGCCTCCGGAGCCACGCTCGGCCAGCGACGTCTGACGCGAACCGGGGTCGCCGCGGCGGCCCCGGGCCCGCCTACTCTCCGAAGCGCCGGTAGAGGCGATCGATCAGGTCCGGCATCGTCTCGAGCCGCTCGGTGATCACGCGCAGCCGAAACTCGCGGAAGTGCTCGGGCTCGACGCCGAGTGCCTTCGCAAGCGTGCGCACGACGTCGCTCGAGGGCACCGGCCGGTTGCCGTGCACGAGATGGTTCAGATAGCCGGCGGAGAGCTCCGTGCGCGCGGCCAGCTCGCGGTACGTCACGCTCGACTCGGCCATGAGCGTCTCGATCGTCGGACCGAAGGGCTCCTCGCTGAACCGCTTACGCCGTGACATTCCACCCCTGCTCGCCGAGTTCACCGACATCTAACCGCTTCTCGGCGCCGGACGCGCGGTCGCGGACGTCCACCCTCCCATCCTCGAGGCTCCTCTTGCCGGCGGTGACGCGGGTCGGGCAGCCGATCAGGTCGGCATCGGCGAACTTCTCGCCGGCCCGCAGGTCGCGGTCGTCGAGAAGGACGTCGTAGCCGGCGGCCGAGAGCGTCTCCGCCGCCTGCGCGGCGATCTCCCCGGCGCCGGGCAGCGCGACGACGTGGACGTCGTACGGCGCGACCTCCTGCGGCCAGGTGATCCCGTTCGCGTCGGCGTGCTGCTCGATGATCGCGGCCATCACCCGGCCCGGCCCGACGCCGTAGCTGCCGCCCAGGAGGGGCTTCTCCTTCCCGTCCTCGTCGAGGAACGTGGCGCTGAGCGGCTCGGCGTAGAAGCTGCCGAAGTTGAAGATGTGGCCGACCTCGACGGCGACACGGAAACGAAGCGCGCCACCGCAGACCGGGCAGCGGTCGCCCTCCTTCGGCTCGCGAAGGTCCGCGAAGCGCGGCTCGTAGTCGCGTCCCGCCTCGACCCCGCGCAGATGCCGGCCGTCGCGGTTCGCGCCCGCGACGAACTGCCCGTGGCGCATCGTCTCGTCCGCGACGATCTCGCCCGAGAACCCGACGGGGCCGAGCGAGCCGCCCTGGGCGCCGAAGGCGGCCTTGATCTCGTCGTCGGTCGCCGGCCGCGACGCGCCGGGGAGGGCGTCGTAGAGCTTCATCTCGCTGAGGCGGTCGTCCCCGCGCACGAGGGCGAGCACGAGCGTGCCGTCCTCCTTGACGACCGGCATCGCCTTCGACGTCGCCGCCGGGTCGACAGAGAGGAGCTCTGCGAGGCCGTCGATCGTCGTCACCCCCGGCGTCTCGATCTCCTCGGGCGCGGGCAACGCGTCGGGGAGCTCCGGCGCCCGCGGAATCGCGTGGGCGATGTCGCCGTCGGCGGCGTAGTCGCCGTTCTCGCAGGTCACGAGCACGTTCTCGCCCGAGCCGGCGGGCGCGAGGAAGTCGACGCTGAACTTTCCGCCCATGATCCCGCTCTCGGCCTGGACGTCGTAGGTCTCGAGGCCGCAGCGCTCGAACATCCGCTTGTACGCGCCGCGGTTCGCCTCGAAGCTCTGCCGCACGCCGTCCTCGTCGCGATCGAACGAGTATGCGTCCTTCATGATGAACTCGCGCACGCGCAGAAGCCCGCCGCGGGGCCGCGGCTCGTCGCGGTCCTTGACGGAGAAGTGGTACCAGAGCTGCGGGAGCTGCTTGTAGGACTGGATCTCGCGCGCGTGGAAGGTGACCGTCTCCTCGTGTGTCATCGGCAGGATGAACCGGCGCCCCGTCCGATCCTCGAGGTGGAAGATCTCGGGGATCGCGATCCGCCCGGTCGTCTCCCACAGCTCGGCCGGCGTGAGCACCGGCATGAGCATCTCCTGCCCGCCGATGGCGTTCATCTCCTCCCGGATGATCTGCTCCACCTTCCGGTGGACGCGCCAGCCGAGCGGCAGGAACGTCCACACGCCGGCGCTGACCTGGCGGATGTAGCCGCCGCGCACGAGCAGCTTGTGCGACATGGCCTCCGCGTCGGCGGGGTCGTCGCGGAGCGTCGGAAGGAAGAGCTGTGAGGCCCGGGCGAGCATGCGTTGTCCCCGCAGGCTACTCCAGCGGAATGAGGCTTGCCTCGGCCATCGCGAGCGCCGCCGGCTTCGCCATCTTCAGGCGCTTCGGCCGGTGCATGCCGTCCGCGATCCACCTGTCGATCTCGAAGAAGAGCTCGTCGATGAGGATGTCGGACGAGACCTTCTTCAGCACGCGGCCGTGCGCGTACACGAAGCCGACGTCCCGTCCACCCGCGATCCCGAAGTCGGCGTCGCCGGCCTCGCCCGGGCCGTTCACGGCGCAGCCGAGCACGGCCACCTCGAAGTGCTGCGGATACGCGTGCAGCCGCTCCTCGACCTTCTCGGCGAGCGTCTGCACGCCGACGTTGTCGCGCCCGCAGCTCGGGCAGGCGATCATGATCGGGCCCCGTTCGCGGAGTCCGAGCGCCTTCAGGATCTCGAAGGCGGTC
>Ga0187777_10000362_pt1 | contig 32446 bp, 27 predicted proteins | sample 1015_Q2_SP5_10_M_FD_132416 | JGI IMG/M metagenome (GOLD analysis project Ga0187777, IMG submission 132416) | Tropical peat soil microbial communities from peatlands in Department of Meta, Colombia - 1015_Q2_SP5_10_MG | ecosystem: Environmental > Terrestrial > Soil > Wetlands > Peat | place... | reverse complement strand
GCTTTTCTGGCATAGTCCTGCGGCAGCGGCTCGAAGGTCCAGGCGGTGTCGGCTCCCAGTTCGTTCGGCACGCCCAAGGTGCCGAGCAACTGTTGTGACTCCAGGCTGCGTGTAATCACCAGCGATTCGTTCGTGTAGCGTCCGCACATCCACTGGATCAGATCATCCATGTGCCCCGCGTCGCCACCGTACGCAACGGACAGTTTATTCTCTGCGGAAGCAAGCCCCAGGGAACCGATCATCATGGTCGTCAGCGCATTCGCAAATTTGCTCTTGAACATCGAGCCTTCGCAGGCAATCACGCCGTGATTGCCATGCACCTCTCGCCATAGAAACGGCGGATAGACGTCCGGCAAGTGCACCTGCCTGGTTCCGTCAAAATAACCCTTGGTCCGGTCGAAGTTCTGCGTCATCACGCTGAAATCGACATTCCCCGGACCAAGCACGTGCCGGATCTGCCGGATCATTTCCTGCACGCGCACGTCGCTGCCCGTGTTGCGCGTTCCGTTGTACCCCGCAAACAGCAGCTTCAGTTTTTCGCCGGGCGTCCAGCGCTCGCCCAGGCCAAACATCCAGCCGAAGCGCCGCAACTCGATCAGCGCGCTAACCCACATCACCAGGAGAAAATCCGTCATGCCACGGCGCTCCCTGCGGTTTTGTTTGCCTGGCCGGCCGCTCCTTCAGGCCATGGCCTCGCGGGATATTTGAATTTGTTGGCGCGACTGAACCGCAGCAGCGGAAACGCATAGCTGGAGAATTTCGCCGGCGCTTCTCCCATTTCCTGCACCACGCGCGAATTATCAAACACGGTGTTCCAGTCCAGATATGGCCAAAACACTTTCAGCAGCGAAGCGCCGTAGCCCACAGTTCCGCCCTTGAACGCCAGCCAGTTCACTGTTTTTGAAAACGGCCCTCCCAGCCACGGCTGATAGCTTGGCTTGCTCCAGCCGCCTGCCGCAGCCAGCGCGTCCGTCAGTTCCTTGTACGTCTGAGAACCCGTTCCCGAGGACAAATGATATATCCCGTAATTCGGCTTTTCCATCTGATGAATCTTCACGATCGCGCCGCCGACGTAATTGGCCGGCACAATGTCAATCTTGTCGTCCGGCCGCAATGGCAGCACCGGCAACCGCGCCAGCATGTCGAAGGCCTGCACCATATCGAACTGCGTGGTCTCCGGCTTGCGGCTGTCTCCCATCACAATGGCCGGTCGGAAGATCGTGTGCGGTACATCGGGAAGCAGCTGGTGCACCATGTGCTCGCAGAACTTTTTCGTCCGGGCATAAGGATCGTAGTCGGACCTCGACCAGTCGATCGAATTATCTTCGGTGACGACTTCGTTCTGTCGTTTTCCCGCCACCGCCACCGTCGACACATGCGAATAACGCCGCAGCCCATGATGATTCTGTGCCCGCCGCGCCAGTTGAATCACTTCCAGCGACCCGCGCAGATTCACATTAAGACACTGTTTTTCGGATTTGCGGTTCAACGATGCCGCGCAGTGCAGGATCGAGTCGGTCGAATCCACCAGCGCGCGATACTCGTCGTCGCTGAGCCCAAATCGCTCGCCGGTCAGGTCCCCGCGAAAAATGCGCACGCGGTCATTCAAATACGCAAGGAATTCGGGAAACTCCAGATGCAGTTGCAGGGATTGCCACAACCGTTCGCGCGCCTCTTGTTCTGTCTTGGCGCGCACCAGCACGTTCAAGCAGTCCCGGTGCCCGGTAAACAGCCCCGCTGCCAGGTAACTGCCCAAATAGCCCGTCGAGCCGGTGAGGAATATGGCCATAGAAGATATTTAGAGGGTCGGAGCTTCAGCTTGTCCAGAGACACGAGGGGCTCCGGCATTCTCTGCCGGCAAAATCCGGGCTTTAGCCCCTGAGGAAACTCCTCGCACCTGTTCCATGGATTCAGACAGCTCCTAATGCGTCGCCGCCGACGCGCCCTCCGGAGGCACCGACCAATCCAGCACACGTCCTTCTCTTGTTTCCAAAGGCTTGCCTTCCATCAGCGGATAGCACCACCGTCGCAGCGCCGGTATGTGGATGTTAATCCAGTAGTCCCACCAGTCAATCTTTTCCGGCGCAAAGTCGAAGAGCTTCCTCTCTTCCGGACTCAAAGCCGTCGAAAGCAGCCGCGCGTTCTCGCATTCGAACACATGCTGGTTGTGCAGAATAAACGGCTCGTACAAATCGATCAGCTTTTGCGCTCGGCCCAGATCGCGCTCCGCCTTGGCCAGCGGAGGCTTGCTAATGTGCAGCGTCGCGGCCGCTTTGTTGATCCGCGATACGACGGCCTTCTGCATCGGAATCGACAGCCGCTCGTAGCGCTGCTTCGATACCGGAATCGTCTCCAGCTTCACCTTCAGCCAGTGCTCGATTCCCTGCTGTGCCCGGTAATGTTTGCGATGCGCCAATCCCGTCAGTTCGATGGAGCGGCCCATGTTTACCGGATTGATCGCGGATGTCGCCAGTTGATACAGCCGTGCGTGCTGACGCCGCATCAGCGCCGCCGCAATCAGCGTCATTCCGCGCGTCACCATGTCCACGGGAATCACGTCCAGGCACTTGCGCTCATTCGAAGGCAACTGCCGGAAATTCGTTCCCAGCAGATAAGAAAGCGGCCCGGAAGTATTAATCCCTTCGTTCCAACCTGTAAACGGCGTGCGCTCGGAGCTCTCCACAATGGAGGGCCGCACGATGGCAATCGGCAAATCCGCGCCCTGCCGAGCCAGGATCGCCTCCCCCAGGCTTTTCGTGAACGTATACGTGTTCGGCCAGCCGAGATGCTGCGCGCGCTTCATTCCTGCCCGAACCAGGCGATTCCTGGCCCAACGTGCCCGGTTGCGTTTCAGGACGCCATCCAGCTCTTCCGGCATCACGTTTGAAGTGTCTTCGCTCCGGCCCAGTGCTTGGCGCCGCAGAGCCTTCGTAATGTCGTCGCTCTCCGAGCGTTCTTCAATCCGGCGCGCCATTTCGCGCAAAGATGCGATTTCTCTCTCCGGGTCGAAGTCCAGATGGTTCGCGGGGTTGTAGTTTGGCTGGAGTTCCTCAATCACTCGTCCATCGCGCATTCCCACTACGTAGCAGGTCGAAAGGTGCATCAGCGCCGCGTGATTGCACTTGCGTTGAAATTCCACCAGGTGAATCGTCGAATCGATGTTGGAGGAAATCGCGTCTCGCAGGTCTGGATTGAAGTCCGTCAGCCCCGCGCTGCTCACAATCAGGTCCAGAGTCCGTCCCAGTCGCGCCTGCGTTTCGGCGTCAAGTCCAAGGCCAGGCAGGCTGACGTCTCCTTCCACTACCTCCACTTTGTCCCGCAGAAATGCCGCCAGATTCGCGCCGTAAATCTCGTGTAGCCCATCGAAAGACGGCGACTCCTCGACAATCTTCTCAAACCGCCGCTGTGCCGAAGTCGTCCGGTTCCGGCGAATCAGCAGCGTGATTCTGCCAATCTCGGGTATCTTCTCGAGCAAATCGACGAGCCAGACTTTTCCAATGAATCCGGTCACGCCAATCAGCATTAGATGCTTTCCCGCAAGGGTTTCGCGTACCGGCAAGCGAGACACGCGCGGCGTGCTGCTCACCAGCTGGACCGGCGGCTCATCCTCAATCGCCGGCCTCGCGGGAGCCATCACGGCGCTCTCCAGAAACTCGGGATGTCCTTCCCAGTCCAGTTGCCACAGCAGCTTCTCTTTGGAGATATGCCCGTCCGCGGACCCGCTGGCAAGCCAGGCAAACGGCCCGCGCGGCCGGACCACAGGATCCTCCAACCGCCCCGTGGTCACGCCGTCGCGAAATTCCAAACGGTTCGCCAGGAATCCTTCCACCGCAAAGAATTCCGCCATCGGCCGCATGATATGTTCCAGCAACTGTCCAACCAGCACGACGCGTTCCCCGCTTCGCACCGCGTCAACCAGCTTCTCAACTGCCTCGCGGCGCATCCGCGGCTTCAGCTCATACTGAAAATATTCCTCGCCTAGCAGGTCCAGGCGATCCTTCGTAATTCCGCGCAACACGCTATGCAGAGCCCGCGTCGCAAACGTTCGGCTGATGAGGTAGTAAACGGGACGAAGCAGGGCTAGGCCCAACATACCCGCCCGGCGCACCCACCGCTCCAGAAAGCTCTGGCTATTCCAATTGAAAAATCCCACGCTGCGCATCGCGCTGATCTCGAAGAGCGATCCCTCGACGCGCCAATAGGTCACGCCGGACACACGCTCCGCAACACTGCGATCCGATTTAGACGAAAGATCAGGCATCGTTTCTGATGATTCTCGTTCAGTTTTGGAAAGCAATCCCCTGCTATCGCGCCTTCCAGGCGGTCAATCCCTCATTTAATTCCTTCTGGGACAATCGCTTGGCCCGGCCTCGGCCCTTTGAACCGGTCGGCCCGCTCCTGAAGCGTGCGGCCAACCCTGGATTTACAAAATTATCATCCCCAACCACTTCCCGCAACCGGCTGAGGGCGCTTCGTCTGTCGGCATCAAGGGAATGCAACACACACCCGCGGTAACATATGGTTCGTGGAACACTCTTTCAACTGCCCATACTGTGGGGAAGAGATTTCGATGGTTCTCGATCTTTCGATTCGTCGCCAGACCTACATTGAAGACTGCGAAGTCTGCTGCAAACCCATCGAGATCACCTACAGCGTCGAAGACGAAACACTCGTTGGTTTCGAGGCCAGAACGCTCGACTAGATTTTCACCGGGCCTATCTCAAAGCGCTAAGAGCCCACGGGAGCCAGAACTGGCTGATGCGTGCTCGTGCCCGCAGCGGTTGGGTATTCCTTGCGATGGACTTCGCTGGAAAGCAGCACTGGCCTTTGCAGCATCACGTGCTTTAGCGCTTCGATTTCCGGTTCGTCAGGACCCAGAGGCAGCTTCACCTGGCCGCGCTGTGCCACAGACCGCAGCATACCCATGGCAATCTCAAATCCGTCGTAGGCGGACTCGCCGTTGCAGGGATGTACGCAGCTCTCGTCGTCCAGCCACTGCGCAATGTCCTCAACGTACGGCGGCATCTCCAGCTCGTAATTCATGCAACCCGGGCCACACATCTCGCCCTGGTGCGTCCGGGTGACGGCTCTCCAGCCGCCGCCAGTCAACACTTCGGCGAAGCCCTCGGTTCCGTAAACGGCGATGCGGTTCTTTCGCCACCAGTAGTCGACTTCTGGAACGTCGGGCGCTCCGGCGCCGCACTCCAGGATGCCCCGCACGCCATTTTCAAACTGAATGAATCCTCCGATGTAGTCGGGCGAAGGATGATTATCGCCGAGTTTCCCGCGCCCCGCCGCCTGTGCCATCACCCATTCGGCGGGAGCGTTGCGGTTGTACCAGCGCATGTAGTCCACAAGGTGTGTAAACAGATGCAGGAACCATCCGCTCGAGTAGGCATGAATCGTGTGGACCCGGCCAATCGCCCCGCTGTCCACAATCTCCTTCACCTTCCTGTAGTGCTCCCCATACCGGTGCTGGTGCGATACCACTGTCTTCACTCCGGCAGCATTCACCGCCCTGCGAATCTCCATTGCTTCGTTCATGGAGAGGGCCATCGGCTTTTCGTACGCAATCAGCTTTGCGCCGCTGGCAATGCCGGTGCGGATCAACTCCAGCCGGATGCTAGGAGGGGTGCAGAAGCAGAAAACATCCGGCTGGAGTTCTTTTGCAAGAGTAAGGGGCTGCAGCGAAGTCTTCTGGACGCCAAGTTCCGCCGCGGCCTTGGCCAACTGTTCGGCGCTCGAATCGGCAATCCCGGCTAATTCGAAGCGCGGGTTGTTCTTGAAAGCGATGGCATGGTGTTTGCCCCGTTTGCCGACACCAACAACCATGACCCTGTAGACTTTCTTCGTGCTCATGGTATTTTCCTCCTGGCTATCCCTCACCAGCCGAACTTTCGGTCCCACTCCTTCAGTGTCTCGATGGTGTAATCCACTTCCTCCGCCGTAAGTTCCGGGAACATTGGCAGCGAAACGCACTGCGCGGCGTTGCGCTCGGCACTGGGCACGCGAGGATGAAGATCGGCCAGCTTGCCCCAGGGATAGCCCTCTTGCTGGTGAATCGCGATGGGGTAGTGCTGTTTGGCGTCGATGCCGTGATCGACCAGGAACTGGGTCAAATGGTCGCGCTTGTGATGCTCGATCACGTACAGGTGATAGACATGACGATAGCCCGGCATTTCCTTGGGCAGCTTGAAGCTCGTGCCCTTCAGTCCCTCGGTGTAGCGCTTTGCCCAAGTGCGGCGCTTATCGGTCCAGCCCTTGATGTGCTTGAGCTTCACGCTCAGAAACGCGGCGTGCAGATCGTCCAGCCGGCTGTTGAAGCCGAAAGAGTGCACCGAACGCTTGACGGAGCCATGGTTGCGCAGGCGCCGAACCACCTGATCAATGTCGTCTCGATTGGTGACGATCGCGCCGCCGTCGCCAAATGTGCCGAGGTTCTTCTGGATGATGAAGCTGGTGCAGACCGCATCGCTCAGTTCGCCCTGCTTGAATCCGTCGCCATAAGCATCGATGGACTGCGCGTTGTCTTCCACCACCCAGAGTTTGTGCGTCTTCGCGATCGCGCTTATCGCCTTCATGTCCGCGCAATGGCCGTACAGGTGGACGGGCACGATTCCCACGGTGCGGGGCGTAATGGCGGCTTCAATTTTCGAAGGGTCGATGTTGTTCGTCGCCGGGTCGGAATCCACGAATACCGCTTTCCCTCCCGCAATCCAGATGGCCTCCGCCGTGGCAAAGAAGGTGTTTGCCGTGGTGATGACTTCGTCCCCCGGCTTGATCCCCAATGCAAAAAACGCCAGCCACAGCGCATCGGTGCCGGAGTTCACCCCGACGGCATGTTTCATCGCAAAATACTGCGCTAACTCTTTTTCAAAACGGCCCAGCGCGGGGCCCATCACGTAGGCTTCGCTCTCCAAAACCGCGTGAAAGGCGTCGTCAATTTCCTTCTTGATGCTGTGATATTGACGGCCGTGGCCGTAGAACGGGACTTTTACTTTCGGCGCTGCCGTTACTGCTGGCATAAAACCTCCTCGAAGATGCGGAAGGCAATGCTCCGCTGGCGTTCATCGGAGACCGGGCGGGGCGGATTTCAGCGATTCGACTTTGACCAGATAAGCTGAAGACTTCCCGGTTTCTGATTACTTGTCTCTGGGTTGTTCCGTCCCGTGATGGGAATGCACATCGAGGAGACAAGCATCCGTTTTATATCCCTATTGAAACGTTTCAGCGGTGACCCGGGTCACATGCGCCCGCATAGCGCGTGGCAGGAAAGACTTAACCGTGGAGAGTCGCCCAGAATGGGTGTTCCAAACTGAATCGCAAACAAAATTCTCTTTACACTTCGTTGACAAACATAGCTCTTACAAACTTCTGACAAACCAGGGACACTCCCCGCGAACCGCGATGCTAGTCTGCCGGGCGACCTCGAGTCACTCAGGAAAAATTAGGAGAAGCATCATGATCAAGCTGCTACTGCGATCCTCTATTGCGCTGGTCTGCCTCACTGTTTATGGCGGACTTGCCACCGCTCAAAATGTCTGGTTCTTACGGCATAACTCCGTTCTGGATTCGCTCCAGAGCACCACGGACTCCACAATTCCCGGCAACGGCGATCTGAATCCCTACGGTGTGGCCTTCGTTCCCGCTGGTTTTCCTTCCGGCGGCAGCATCTCGGCGGGTGACGTCCTTGTCTCTAACTTCAACAACAACGCGAACCAGGAGGGAACCGGCACCACCATCGTCAGCTTCTCCAAGACCGGCCAGCAGTCTCTCTTTGCAACCTCGCCTCTCATTGGACTCTCCACCGCTCTTGGAGTCTTCTCGCGCGGCTACGTCATCGTGGGGAACGTCCCGGTGACTTATACGTCCACCACTTCCACACCGGGCCAAGGTTCGCTCCAAATCTTCGACCGGAATGGAAATCTTGTAACCACGCTCAATGACCCGACCCTGCTGGACAGCCCCTGGGATCTGACGATCAACGATGAAGGGGCAACGGCCCAGGTTTTTGTCAGCAACGTGCTGAGCGGCACGGTGACACGTCTGAATCTTGCATTCGGCAGCGGCGGCATAACCCTGGTCAGCAAGACCCAGATCGGCTCTGGCTTCGGTCATCAGATCATTCCCGCAATCGTCGCTGTGGGACCCACCGGCTTGGCCTACGATCCTTTCCGGGACACCCTGTACGTGGCCTCCACCGCGGATAACGAGATCTTTGGCATCGGCGAAGCCGGCAAGCGCGCCGGCAGCGCGGGTACGGGCTTTCTCGTCTTTGCCGATCAAACGCATCTGCACGGCCCGCTGGGGCTCACTCTCGCCCCGAACGGCAACTTGATTAGCGCTAACGGCGACGGCGTGAATGCCGGAGGCACGCAGAACCTTCTGGTGGAGTTCACCAAAGAGGGAAACCTGGTCGCAACATACCAATTGGACGGCGGGAATCCGGGCGCAGCATTCGGCATCGCCAGCACATTTTCCTACGGGAAAGTGCGTATCGCCGCTGTCGACGACGACCTGAACACTCTCACCATTTGGAACCTGCAGTCGCCTTTCTGAACGAGGCTGCGGGAATCAAATATCAGGGAGCGCTGTGGCCGCCGCAGTGCATCACTCCAAGGAACTTGGTCCACGGCCCCACAGCCTCCCTGTATTGATAGGCCATAATTCGGGAAATCTGGTGCAAATGCGTCAAGTCATGCGCAGCCCAGGTCGCCAGCAGCTCAGACAGCGTCACGACTCCCAGCACGGGATGCTTCCCTCGCCGCTCGAGGTCCTTTGCCTGCAGGTTCAGTCTCCGCAATTCGTCCAGATTCTCTGACCGCAACCGTACGAATTCATCCAGCAACTGCCCGAGCGTCTTACCCTGACTCTCTCTCATCTGCGCAAAACGGTCGAATCGCTCAAACGGCTTTGTTTCCCCATGTTCCAGGATCATCCTCACCCGTGGTATCCAATCCGTTCGTTCCCCGTGGTTCAGATGGCCGATAACATCGAACACCGTCCAACTGTTTTCCCCTTCATTTCGAGACGTCCACGATTCCGGTAAATCCCGCAGAAGCACGTTGAGAGCAGCCGGCGTGCGGCCGAGCAGCGCAATCGAATCCAGCAGGTCATGAGGCATAGTCGTCCCCCCCAATCACACACCAACACTCTGCTGGTGTGATGCGATTCTTCGAATTTCGTTATCTGCGCCGATTACGTTGACGTGGTGAGGTTGGGTGGCAGTGCCCTGAGCGCAAGCGAAGGGTCTGCGGCGGGCATCTTCTGACCTTTGTAGTAATCGGTCTTTTGTAGTGGCGGATCTTCAGACCCGTGCCCTTCTCTTCTCCGAAACCAAAAACTATGAACTATAAACTTACAACTTCTCTCTTACACGCCCCAACCATACTTCTCCGCGTGCTCGAACGTCCGCTGCATCTCCTGGTGCAACAATTCCAGGAACCCCGCCGTGCCAACCGCCTTCGTCCCGGGTTCGCTGATATCCCCGGTCCGGTAACCCGCTCCCAGCACGCGCGTCACGGACTGTTCCACCCAGTCCGCCTCCAGGCCTAGCCCGAAAGTATCGCGCAGCATCATGGTCGCGCTCAGGATCGACCCAATCGGATTGGCCGCGTCCTTTCCAGCCAAGGTCGGAGCCGAACCGTGGATCGGCTCGAACAACGGCGCGGTCGTGCCGAAGCTTGCCGAAGGAATCAGCCCAATGGATCCGACCAGCGCTGCCGCCGCATCGCTCAGGATGTCCCCAAACATGTTGGTGCTGAGAAGAACATCAAACTGCGTTGGCCGCAGCGTCAACTGCATCGCCGCGTTGTCCACGTACATATGCTCCAGCTTGACCGCCGGAAAGACCGCCCCAACGGAAGTAACCGTCCGCCGCCACAACTGCGAACTCGTCAAGACGTTAGCCTTGTCCACGGAGCAAAGCCGCCGCGAGCGGCTTTCCGCGCGCTGAAACGCAAATGTGGCGATGCGCTCGACTTCCGGCGTGGAGTAAGACTCCGTGTCGAACGCGCGCTCCGTTCCGCCTTCCACCACGTTGCCCCGCTCGCCGAAATACATTCCGCCCGCAAGCTCGCGCACAATTTCGATGTCCAGATCGCCCAGCCGCTCCGGCCGCAACGGCGAAATCCCCCGCAGCGGTTCGATCAGGCGTACGGGCCGAAGATTCACATACAGGCCCAGTCCCTTGCGCAATCCCAGCAGTCCTGTCTCCGGCCGTTTGCCCACCGGCAGAGAATCCCACTTGGGTCCGCCCACGGCGCCAAGAAACACGGCGTCCGCTTTTCGGCAGGCATCCAGCGTTTCATTCGGTAGAGGATTCCCGGTCTTGTCGATCGCCGCGCCGCCGATCGGCATTTCCACCATTTCGAATTGATGGCCAAATTCGCGCGCGCACTCCTGCAGCACGCCCATCGCGGCCCGCGCCACTTCAGGGCCGATTCCGTCGCCCGGCAGCATCACAATCTTCTTTTTCAGCTTCATCAGCCGACTCCTCGAATCCCCTCCGCGGATCAAGCAGCTGGCGACGCCGAATTCGCAATCACGTTGCGGCGAATCACTTCGTGCGCGATCGTCATCAGGTCCCGTGGGCGCACATTCTTGGCCGCATCCGCAAACGCAGTTACACGGCGATAGCACTCCGCCAGTTGCTCATCGCTCGGCTCATAGCCTAGTTCCCGGAGCGATTCCCGCAGCGCGTGACGCCCGGAATGCTTCCCCAACACAAGGGAACGCGAAGGCACACCCACAGTTTCCGGCGAAATAATTTCGTAGGTCAATGGATTCTTGATGATCCCGTCCTGATGTATACCTGCCTCGTGCGCGAACGCGTTCGCGCCGACCACCGCTTTATTCGGCGCTACCGCTGCGCCCGTGATTTCCGTGAGCAGTCTGCTGGATTTATACAATTCGTCCAGCTTCAGCTTTGTCGCCACGCCAAAGCTTTCCTTGCGCACCGCCAGCGCCACCGCCACTTCTTCCAAAGCCGCGTTGCCCGCGCGCTCGCCAATTCCATTGACCGTGCACTCGATTTGCCGCACGCCCGCCTTCACCGCGGACAGCGAATTCGCCACCGCCAATCCCAGATCGTCGTGGCAGTGCGCGCTCAAAATGATGTGGTCCGGATCGCCCAGATGTTCCCGCACCTTGCGGAACATCTGTCCGTACTCTTCCGGCACCGCGTATCCGACTGTGTCCGGCAGGTTGAGCACAGTAGCTCCGCCCCTCACTGCCGCCTCGCAAGCCTTGCACAGAAAATCGATGTCCGTGCGGCCAGCGTCCTCCGCGGAAAACTCCACTTCTTCCACGAAGCCCTTCGCCAGCTTCGTCATCGATTCGATCGCTTCCAGCGCCTGCTCGCGAGACATGTGCAGCTTCACCTGAAGGTGCAGGTCGCTCGTGGCAAGGAACACGTGCATGCGCGGCGTCTTAGCCGGTTTCAGCGCTTCCGCCGCCGCCAGGATGTCGTCTTTCCTCGCGCGCGCCAGCGCCGCGATCGGCACGTCGCGCACTTCTTTGGCGACGGCGACGACTGCCTCCAGGTCGCCCTTGGACGCAATCGGAAATCCCGCCTCGATCGTGTCCACGCCGAGTGCGGCTAGTTGCTTTGCCATCCGGATCTTTTCCTGGGTGTTCATGGAAAAGCCGGGGGACTGCTCTCCATCGCGCAGGGTAGTGTCAAAGATGCGTACGTGGCTCATGCCGTGCCTCCAAACTGTTCATCCAGTTATGCATAGTCCCAACTTCTAGTCCAATTTATCTTCATTCTGTATTTGATAATTTTGCCTTATACTAGGTTGGGGATAGGGAAAAGCCGCCACCCTAATCCATTTTCCGGAAGTCTGTCTCGGTCGGCTCCGTCCGAAGCCCCCGAATTGAGGGTTCAACTATGGATCTCGCGGAATTGCAGGTTTTTCTTACAGTTGCCAGGGAGGGCAGCTTCTCTCGCGCCGCGGAGCGCCTCTACCGCACCCAACCTGCCGTCAGCCTGGCCATCCGCAAACTTGAGGATTCGCTTGGACAACCCCTCTTCGTTCGGGGAGCCCGGCCTGTTCGCCTCACGGATGCAGGTCTGCTTCTTCGTGAATATGCCGACCGGCTGCTGAACCTGCGCGACGAGGTCAAGAAAGGCTTGATGGACCTGGAAGGCCTGAAACGCGGTGAGCTGGCCCTCGGTGTGAACGAAAGCTCCATTCATGCGCTCCTTCCGGCGCTGGCCAAATTTCGCGAGGCTCACCCGGGTGTTCAGGTGCGGCTCCATCGCATGTTCTCTCGCGATATCCCCCACGAAGTCCTGAACTATCGGCTCGATCTCGGAGCGGTCTCCTATGTGCCCCGCGACGCACAGCTGCTGGCCACGGAAATTCTGAAGGACGAGCTCACCTTCGTCGTTCCTCCAAAGCATCCCCTGGCTAAGCGCCATGAAGTGGACGTGGAAGAACTCGGCAAAGAGATGTTCATCGCTCACATCGTAGAGTCGCCGTTCCGCCGCCGCGTCATTGAACTCTTTGCTAAGCACCGCACGCCGCTGAACATGCCTTTGGAAATGCCCACCATCGAAAGCATTAAGCGCATCGTTCAGATGGGCTTGGGCGTCGCTATCGTCCCCCGCATGTGCGTCAACTGGGAAATCGAGCATGGCACGCTGAAGGAGCTCAAGATCCGTCAGCTCAACATGCCACGCCATCTCTACATGATTTCCCGCCGTGGCGCGCGCCTGCCCCACGCCGCCGCCGAATTCATGCGCCTCCTGAAGTCGGAGTGAGCAAGCCTGCCTAAAACCCGCAGTAAAAAGCAGGGCATCCTGAGTTCAGCTTTGGTTGGTATTCGGGCGAGGAAAAATCAATCCACAAAATCGAGGGTCATGCCTTCGTGTCTGTACAGAAATCCCACGAACTTGGCGTAGTCCGGGGATGCCACATTGTTGTACACAGTGCTGTAGTTCCCGTGATTGGTGACGTTTAGAGTGTAGGCCCCTAGACGAAAGTGGTGCCCATTTCCGCTTTTGCCTTTGAGGAACGGGACCTTAAATGTGCGGTAAGCCTTCAGGTCCAGTGAGAAGAACTCCGGGAAGCGGTGCCCATTCGGCGTGCCCACGTACTGCTGCGTAACGTTCACCGCCGAATAGGGGAACCCGGAGTGAACGTCTACCAGCGGACTGAACGTGACCTTCCATGGCAACGCGAAAATTCCCCAGGCAACCACACGATTGGGAATATCCGAAGGCAAAATGCCATAAACGTCCTGCCGTATCACCGGGGCGGCAAACGGAATCATCACACTTGAGAGGCTGTTTAGATCCCCTCTTGCCTCGCTCCATATGTAAGACGCTTTCACCTGGTCGCTTTGACGAAAATGGTAAAGTGCCGATACTTCCACCTCGTGATACATGGAGGAACCGGTGTTCGTGAGGCCCAGGAAAGATTCGTCGCCCGCTTTTGCCGCCGTGAAGGGCTCGGCCATGAATAGATAGCTTGTGTGGCTGTTCAAGTAGCTCAGTTCAAGCTGCAGATTCTTCCGCAGTTCCCGAACCATGCCGGCATTCCACGTGAAGTTCCGAGGCGTGGTATTCGGCTGAGCGGGCAAGACCGGAGAAACCAGCGGGTTCAACCCGGCCGTGTAAACATTCGTGTAGGTGACCGGAGGCGCTACCGGCACGCCACCGGTTCCGTACTCGGTGACTGTTCGTGTGGGGTTTTCCGCCCAACTAGCCGCCAGCAAAGGCAACACGCCATAAAAAAAGCCTGCCCCGGCCCGAATCACCGTCTTCTCGTCCTTACCTGGTGAGTAGGCTAGCCCCAGCCTCGGCGCCAGTGCCGCTGGCCAACCGGACGTTTCCGTGCTCAGCCGCAACCCCATATCGACGCTCAGGCGCGAACTCATTAGCCAATGGTCCTGCACGAACTCCGAAAAAAAGCTGTCCGATGGGCTTTGAGCGGTTGCCGACGTGAAATCGATCCTTTGCGCTAATGAACTATCTCCGTTCAGGATTTGAATGGGACGCGATTCTGTTGTTCCGAAAAAACTCCGCCAGTCAATATCCGCCCCCACCCGGATTTCGTGTGAACCGAGCCACTGCTTCTTCGACAATTCGTAATTCGTCAGGAACTGAAACTCCTTGCCTCGCCGGGACCACGTATTGAAGTAATTCCCGCCGTATCCTTGCGGCGTGATTACCATGTCCGCGATGCCTTGCCCCTGAGCATTGCTGTCGAATCGTGTGTATTGCGCCACTGTCGAAATGTCGCTTCCAGACTCGAATTGGTATCGGTCAGCCACGGTCACAGCCACGCCACTTTGATTCAAATTGTTCGACGCGGGCTCCGGAATCAGCGCGCTGATGTCGAAGTGCTCTGTTCGCAGGGGAAACGCGTTCACCGTCATCGTCAGTATGTGATTCTTGGCGAGAATCGCCTCCAGCGTGGTAAAGGAATTGAATCCCTGGCGCTTGGTGATGTCATTCGGCCACGGCAATCCCTCCACCGTCGTTTTCTTCATCTCGTACTGAAATGCTTCCGAAAGCAGCAATTTGTGTGGAATCAAGGGAACGTCAAAAGAAATCGCGGGTGACGCCCCGCCAAGCCCCGCCATATGCCCGTTTTTGCCCAAAACCGTGATCCCCATTTTGGTTACATTGAAGTCCAAGCTGTCGGCGGGAGGTTTGGTTTCGATCGTGGTCAGCCCACCCGAAAAACTGCCTAGGCCTGCGTCATAAGGAGTCTTGTACACCGCGAAGGACTCCACTGCGTCCGTCGGCACAGTAATTCCGAAGCTCCCGGTCACGGGGTCCGTGTTGCGCGTGGAATTGATGATCAGAAGGCTCTGATTTTCGTCCGAGCCTTTGAACACCAGTTTGCTGTCGAGTGTCTGCACCACACCCGGTGTAATCGGGATAACCTCTTTCACTTTTTCCTCTGCAGTGGGCAGCGTGACCAATTGCGTGTTCGTCACGACGGTGATCGGCGCTGACGAGCTTTCTGTGGAGATAATTGTCGCGTTTTCGCTGACCTCCACTCTCTCGGATACGGCATCGACTTCTAGGATGAACTCCAGAATTCTCTGTTCTCCCGCCTTCAGAATCACCGCCTTTTGTGATCTCTTGAAGCCCTCGCCTGCGACGGAAACCGCGTAGTCTCCCGGTTCCAGATCGCGGAATTCGAAATGGCCGTTTTCGTCCGTTTCTGCTGTTGCCTGAGTATCTGTAGTTCCCTTCCGGACAAGTTCCACTTTCGCCCCCACCAGGGCTGCTCCATTTTGCGTGGTGACCGTCCCCCGAAAACACGCCATCGGACCGTTATTGGTTTCAGCCGGAGTGTTCGCGGAGAACACAACGAAAAAGGCGAACAAAAAGAGAATGACGATAGCCAATCGCGAAAGCGATTGCCGCCGGGTCTCCGCCGGCGCGTAGTTGTTTGCGCGCGCAAGCCTCAAGAGGCGCGCGTGACCTGGGGACTGATGCATTCTTTGGCTCACACGATTTTCAGAATAGGCGAACGTGCCCGGATTTACTGCCTAATCCGGCACCAGAGTTTCCTGCCGATAACCTGACCGGAAGGCCATACCCCGCTGTTTCAACACGCTGGAATGTCTCATCGCTGGGCCATATCCGGATAAGATATGACCGCGGCTTGCCATGTGCGGAACTCCGCCGAATCCGATGGCGCGATTTCTCGGCATGCTGGCGGGAGCCGCTTCAGACTCTTCTTGATTTCTGAGAGGCGCCTTTCGTCCGAGCTTGTGACCCCGAAGAAATCGGTCAGAAAACTCCCTGTACTTCCATTTGTTCCCGCCGAACGGTCAAAAAGTTCCACAAAGGCTTTTGGCGAAAACCCGGCCGCAGCCGAAACATATAGCGCAAAGCGGTCTGCCGCATACTGATGGATCGCTTCCTGTCTTTCGATGATCAGAACGGCCTTCCGCAGCTTCTTTCGATCCTGGTCGATGCTGCCCAGCATCTGCCTGAATTTCACTTCAATGTCCTTCCGGTCGCTGACGGCGTCAACGCCCAGAACCTCATGAAATAACTGGCTCACGACTATGGCGTTCTGGTGCATTTGAATGTGTCCAAGCTCGTGGCCAAGTAACCCGGCTAATTCGTCGTCATTCCTCAGCAACGCCACCATTTTTCGCGTGATATAGATCCGATCCGGACCGACGCTGAAAGTATCGGCTTCAGGCGTGTCAATCAGCAGGACGCGAACCCGCGTTAGATTGCCCTGGAATTTGGCGAAAACCCGGCCCGCCACGCCGTTGAGATGAGCCTCGAGCCCGTCATCATGAATCTGGTGGTATGCGCTTTCTACCTCTTCTCCTTCAATGTCGCCGAGTGCCCGTTCCTGCTCAATACTGAAAATGTTCGCGGCGGTCGGAATCTTCAGCGCAAGGGTAGCCGGGCACGACTGTTGCGCCTGAACTCTCCACCCAGCAAAAATCGAAAGGCCATAGAAGCAGACGGCAAGGAGAATAGGCAACCGAATGGGAACCGTGCGCATGGATGTCTGCCTTATGCTTTCCGCACAGCGTTTAAAGGTTTTGAAGGTAGCTTCGATGCCCCTGGATAAAAGGTTCTTCTGTTACAGACAATTCTACCCTTGTCTCAGAATCGGACCACTACAGTAAGTCTGCAGATGTGCCAAAAACATATATGTGACCGAGATCACCATTTTCGCCAAAGGTGCAAGCCCGGCTTGTTTCTTGATCTGGGACTCCCTCCGAAATATTGGAGGCGCGTTCGTAGTTGACGATTATGCCCGACCGATTTCTTAGGAATGTTCCAACCTCACTTGCTCATCCAGCGCGGCAAGAACCCATGCCTGCAGCACATCGCGGGACTCCGGCGCCATATCGCCAAACACCACACCTGCGCCCGTGGCCCGCACGTAAAGTACTTCCGCCGAGGTTTCGAAAGACTCGCCCGAGCGAAAAATCTTTAACCGCAAATGCTGCTGCTCCTTCAACGGCGCGGAAATTTCCAGGAAGCATCCTCGCAGACTCAATTCCATCACGCGAGCGGGAATGCTTTCGTGCGCACTTCCTAGCATGACCCCCGCCGCGATATTGATAGGAAACCTCAGACCACGCTGTTCTTGGCTCATGGCGCGAGCATAACATCCCCATCTACCCCTCCGAACCCGCTCACGCGCCCAAGTTCCCTCCTGATTAACTCGCCCACCGGACAGGTCCTGAAGTCATGTGCCTTTTATTTGCCATCTGACGAAAAACACTCCAGCCGGTAAAGCAACTTGATCGGAAAGCCGCCTGTCCACGCGTCACTTTGCAGCGGATTGCGCTGTGGTAATCTTCGCCTAATTGACTCGAATTGCGCCTTTCCCAAGGCGCCCGACGGAGTACCGCGCCATGCTTATGCCCCTCATCTATGAGTACCTATTCCCCGCCATGTGGATTGTTTACGTGGTCTATTGGTGGGCCATCTCGACGAATGTGAAGGCCACCAAGCGCCAGGAATCTTCAGTCTCCCGGATCACTCGCCTTGTTCTGGTTCTTCTCGCCGTGGCGCTCCTGTGGCCGTCTCGTTTTCCCATCGCCGTTCTCAACGGTCGATTTCTTCCTCCCGGCGTGTGGTGCTTTTGGACCGGCGCGGCAGTCACTCTGTGTGGTCTGTTCTTTTCCGTGTGGGCGCGCCATCGCCTGGGAAGGAACTGGAGCCAGGCCGTCACCCTGAAGGAAGGCCACGAACTCATCACCAGCGGGCCATATGCCCTGGTTCGTCACCCCATCTATACCGGGCTTCTGCTGGCTGTGCTTGGATGCGCGATAGCCCGTGGCGAATGGCGAGGCCTGGTCGCTTTCGCTATGGTGTTCGGTGAACTTTGGCAGAAGCTTAGGCTTGAAGAAAAATGGATGCGCGAGCAATTCGGCGAATCGTACTTAGCCTACTGCCGACGCGTGTCCGCCTTGGTGCCCTTTATAAGAAAAATAGCGGGCGGGAACAGCGAGATTCGGCTTCCGCCCGGCCACTGACGCTTACTGCTTTTCGTACACGAGTTCCGTGCTGTATTCCTTGCCGTCGACGGTTTTGCCTTTCGACTTCACAACTGCCGTTTTTCCATCCTTGGACACCTCTGCCGTCACTTTGCCCACGTCTTTCCCGCCCTTGTGCAGTGTCCCTTCCACTTTGTGCGAACCCACGCGCTTCAGGGTGATAGCGTCCGCCCCGGCCGGCGATCCCGTGCCGGTGATGGCTGCCTCAGTTCCGTCGTAGTAAGTAACAAAGCTATAAGCGAACGTCTTTCCATCCGCGCTGACGCCCTCAAAGCTGTATTTGACCCCATTCCCCTGAACGGCAATGGTTCGCGTCTGGCTCTTTGGCGCGGGCGCTGTTTCGTATTTCGATTTTGCAAGGTCCAGCTTCCAGGTCCCAAGAAAAGGATTGTCTTCGGCCGGCGACGGGCGCGCCGCAACAACAAGAACAAGGCAGACCAACAGGAAGAAAACACGTCTCACGAGAATCGCTCCTTTAACGTCGCCTCGGCCCCAGCTTCCGTCATGCCTCGGCGGTGGCGGATTATCCGCTCGTTTAGCGAAAAAAGGCAATCTTTTGTTTCCGCCGGTCCGGACCACCAATGGCCCGTAAGGAACGCTCGCATCCTGCCTGCCTTCTCGTCTATCCTGTACTTCCGGCGGTTTTGCCGCCTTACATTATGATCAGCGGATTGGCCATTTTAACGATTGGGTTCTTCCTCGGCATGCGTCATGCCACGGACCCGGATCATGTCATCGCCGTCTCCACCATCGTCAGCCGCGAGCGCTCGCTCGTCAAAGCTGGACTGATTGGCGCCCTTTGGGGCTTGGGCCACACCATCACCATCGTCCTGGTAGGCGCGGCCATCATTCTCTTTAATATCGTGATTCCCCCCCGCCTTGGCCTGACCATGGAATTTGCCGTCGGGCTGATGCTCATTCTCCTCGGCATTCTGAATCTCTCTGGGGTCTCGCAGTGGCTCAGCGAAAAGTTCTCTCCCGCGCATCCGCGCATCTCCGGCGAACACGCCCACCTTCATGAGCACAATGCGCACGTTCACTACCACTGGCACTCCCACGCGCCTGCCAGGGAGCACCATGGCAATTCCCTTCCCGCGCCAAAGTGGACTGGCAATCCGGTCGCTCATTTGGGATGGTTCCACTCCCTGCGCCCCCTTTTTGTCGGCATCGTTCACGGATTGGCGGGCTCCGCCGCGGTCGCGCTCCTGGTGCTGAGCACAATTCGCGACCCGCGCTGGGGCGTCTTTTATCTTCTGATTTTTGGGGTTGGCACCATTGCTGGCATGATGCTCATCACCGCCGCTTTGGCCTTGCCCTTTTCTTTTGCAGGAACGCGGTTTGGCTGGTTGAATCGTAGCCTGATCGTGGGCTCAGGCCTGCTCAGCCTCTGCTTTGGCCTCTATATCTCCTACCATATCGGTTTCGTTGACGGCCTCTTCACCAGCCACCCAAGCTGGACGCCCAGCTGAGCCTTGCCGACAACTCATACCCCTTCAACGCGAACGATGCCTTCGAGGCGAAGATGCCTCAGCCATCGCATGTTTTCTGTGTGATGAATCCCTTTTTCGAAGCTCTGTCAGGCTTTCTTCGCAACCGCTTCATCCGTGCTCTTGTAGACCGGTAAGAGATTCTGTAGCCCCGCCACAGTTACGACGGCCGTGCTCTGCGCCGAAAGAGCTGCCAGCGCAAATTTCTTCTGCTGATTCCGCCGGCTCACAAATAGAGACACCAGCGCTCCGACACCCGCCGAGTCCATGAAGTTGACGCCGCTCATATCGAGCACCAGGCTCGTCGCCGTTTCGGGGCGCAGTTTCTGAATGAATTCGTTGACGGTTTCCAGACTGAGTTTTCCGGTGGCTTTGTAGATGGTCAGGTCTTCGTTGCTGGACGGCACTTTTTCCAAATCAAGTTTGAATGGTGACATAAGCTTTCAAAGATACTGAAAGGTCCGTGGGCTTACATTAACAGACATTAACACCCGTTTCTTCCTCTTTTCTCGTTGCCCTGTTTCAAAATGGGACAGTTTTCCTACTTAATTAGCTTCCTCTTATACTATTTCCGTTGACGTCTTTTTCTCCTCGCGCTACCGTCATCCCCGCTTTCCCTTTCTTTTCAAAACATCGCTGAGCTGTCTCGTTCAGCCAAGGGATTGATCATGAGGTTGCGTTCTTCTTGTGTTTCCCTGACTCGCGTCGTTTGCTCTCTCTCTCTAAACATTTGCTTCCTGCTATTTATAGTCGCTCCGGCTGGTCGCGCGCAAACCACGCAGCCCTTCCTCTTTGTCGCCACGAACAACAGCAGCGGCAACGCCCCTGGGTTCGTTACGCTGTTGCGCAACAGCACCACTGGTGTTCTAACTATGGCTCCCAATACTTCCGTCACCTTCAAGGACCCTTGCAGTCCCACGACGATCGCTCCCACAGGGAACTTTCTTTTTGGCGTATGCGGAGATGGCGTGGCGATGTACACCCTGGACTCCAGCACGGGAATAGTGGCGGAAACAGCCGCATCTCCGTACTCCGCTTCCGTTGCCACTGGGCAGAACGGCCTGCTCGTCGCGGCGGAAAGCACCGGGCAGTACGTTTACTTGTTGAAGGTCGGCGTCACGGAATCGCCGGCGCCCTCAACCTTCACGCTCGATACATTTCAGATTGACCCTGCGACTCCCTCGCTCATTCCGGTCAACAGCCAAACCCTCTCGCTCAACGCTACATGGGTTGGCTCCGTAGCCGATCCTTCACGCCACGGCATTTTCATCTTTGCCAACCAGGAGCAAGGTGGTGCCGCCCCCGCCGCTCTTCTCTTCTCCATTTCTTTCGATCTCTCCACCGGCTTGGCCGCAATTCCCACTTCCGGTCTCAATATCGGTGACAACGCGCGAAGCGTGGCCATGAGTCCCGCGGGCGGCTATCTGGCACTGGGCTGGGGAGACGCTATGGGTTCAATCACCGTGTATCAGGTTTCCACCGCTGATTTCAGCCTGGCCTCTGTTGGCACGGCGAGTCTTGGACTGGAAGACGGCGCTTACGGAAGTTATTCCTTTCCGGATTCAATCTATTTCAGTCCTGGAGGAAATGTTTTGTACGTGCAGGCTCCCCCTGCCAATTTTGCGGGCGCCGCCGCCTTGCCATTCCTGGTTTACGACCCGTCGAGCCTGAATCTGCTCTCTACTCCTCCCATTCAACTGGCCGGCGCGAATTTTTTAAACGGTTTACCCGATCCCCAGGCGCCATTCGTCTATCTTGGCAATTCGGGACCAACAACGTATGGAATCTCTGTCTACCAGGTCGATCTTTCCACCGGCTTGCCGAGCCAGCCCTCGCCCATCAGCTCACCGTTTTTCCCACAAACGGTTCTTTCGCCCCTGTTCGTTACCGTCGAGCAGACCGGCCAGGGCATCCAGGGTCCCACGCTCGGCGCCTCTCCCGCCTCTCTCACCTTCGGTTCCACAACAACTGGCCAATCCAGCAACGCGCAGACCATTGTTCTGAAAAGCCTGGGCTCGCAGTCCGTCAGCCTGACGAGCATTCAGATCTCTGGTGCAAATGCCGCAGACTTCAGCGAGACCGACAATTGCATAGCCTCTCCGGTTCTTCCCACGAATCACACCTGCAGCATCTCGGTAATCTATGCCCCTGCTGCGGCTGGCGCCAGCCAGGCAACGCTCTTCATCTCAGACAATGCTGCGGGCAGCCCGCAAGGCATAACCCTCTTGGGCACGGCTGTGGCCCCTCCACCGGGAGCGCCCGCGGTCACGCTGAATCCCGCTGCCACACTGAGCTTCCCGGGAACACCAACGCAGGGAACTTCGACGAGCCCGCAAATCATCACTCTCACAAACTCTGGCAGCGCGCCTCTTCAGGTTCTCAGCGCCGTCCTCAGCGGGTTTAACGCGCCTGACTTCAGCATTTCTGCGGACACCTGCAGCGGCTCGATTCCTGCCAATGCCGCCTGCACAATTTCCGTCGTCTTCACGCCGCAAGCCGCCGGCGTTCGCACCACAACGCTGACCATCACGGACAACGCCGCAAATTCGCCGCAATCCATCACTCTGAATGGAATGGCAAATCCCGCCGCCACCATCGCCGTATCCGCGGGAGGATCGTCGACCACGACAGTCACCGCGGGGCAAACCGCGCAGTTCAATCTTCTGGCGACGCCCGGCTCCGGCTTCAACGGCACGTTGTCGTTCACCTGCTCGGGTGCGCCGTATGGCGCCACATGCACCGTGCCCGCCAGTCTGCCGGTCTCCGGAAGCGCCGTCTCCTTTACCGTTTCCGTGAGCACGCTGGGGGCATCCCAAGTCGCCCCAGACTTTCGCATGTCCGTCCCACGCGTTCCGCAGCAAACTCGCGTGTTCTGCCTGGCCCTGATCGTCGCCCTTTGCGCACTGCTTCTCTTGGTTCAGTTCGGCTCCACCACGGTTCGATTCCCGCGTGCCGCAAGTGCAGCAGCCGCAACTCTTTCTGTTCTTCTCGTTTTCTCAGGAATAGGCTGTGGCGGCGGCTCGGGATCGGCGCAAACGCAATCTCCCCCGCCTGCGTCCCAGACTCAAACCGCGGCGACGCCTTCCATCCAACCTGCAGGTGGCACGTTCAGTGCGGCTCAGTCCGTCACGATCTCAGACGCCACGGCCGGCGCGACAATCTACTACACCACCGACGGCTCTACGCCCACGTCCGCTTCTTCCGTATACTCCTCGCCCTTATCGGTAAACTTGGCGACAACCGTTCAAGCCATGGCCACCGCATCCGGTTACACGTCAAGTTCCGTTGGCTCCGCCATCCTCAAGTTCCGGACACCAGCGGGAACCTATCCCATCACGGTGAACGTAACCGCCATGCCGGCAAACTCCGCCAAGTTTCTGCAACTGAGTCCAATCTCCTTAAACCTCGTCGTCAACTGAGCCCGTGTGCTGGTCGGACTTCAGATCGGCCACTCTTCTCCGCTCTTCGACGAATCACCTTCCATAACTCACCCGGTAAATCACTCCGGCTCCATCGTCGCTCACCATCAACGAACCATCCGGCGCCACCGCCACTCCCACCGGCCTGCCGTCGACGTCTTTCCCTTTCGGGTCCGGCACAAATCCTGTCAGGAATGGCGCCGGATCCTCCACCGGCTTTCCATTCTTGAACCCCACAAATGCCACCTGATATCCGTTGCGGGTCGCGCGATTCCACGATCCATGTTCCGCGATGAATGCTCCGCCCTGATACAACATCGGAAACTGTTTGCCCGTGTAAAACGTGAACTGCAGCGGCGCCACGTGCGCTCCCAGCAATACATCTGGAATAATCGCCTTGGCTACTAGGTCTGGCCTTTGCGGCCTCACGCGTGGGTCCACATTGTCCCCAATGTAGCTGTACGGCCAGCCGTAAAATCCGCCGTCCTTGATCGACGTGAAATAGTCCGGCGGAACGTCGTCGCCAAGTTCATCCCTTTCGTTGACGCTGACCCACACCTCGCCCGTCACCGGCTCAATTCCAAGTCCCACCGCATTTCGCAGCCCGGAAGCATAAATCCGCGTATTCTTTCCGTCGGGATCGCACACCAGGACCGCCGCGCGCCGTTGATCCTTTTCGATGCCGATATTCGACGACGAGCCAACGCTCACATACAGCTTGCTCCCATCGGCGCTGAACGCCACCGTGCGCGTGAAGTGGCCTCCCCCGGGAGGTACATCCAGAATATGTTCGGCCTCACCAATCCGCTTGGAACTCTGCTTGTCAAAGCGAAAGCGCACCACTTCATTCGTGTTGCCCACATAAACATAATCTTCATGGAACGCAATCCCGAACGGCCGGTTTAACTTCTCCGCAAACAATTCCTTCTGCGGAGTCCCGCTGCCATGCTCGGCATCGTGCAAAATCACGATCTGTCCCGCTCCTGTATTTGCTACAAAAATGTCGCCATTCGGCGCCACCCCCAGAAAACGCGGGTTCGAAAAATCTCCTGCGTACACCTTCACTTGGAATCCAGATGGGGCTTTGGGAAGAAATCCGGCCGGTGGTTTGGCGTTGTTCGGGCCGTTCCCCACGCTGCGCGTCACGAAGGGCGGCGGCAAATTGGGCTTCTTACCGTAAGTCACCTGCGCAACAGCGGGAATCCCCGCCAGTAATCCGCTCGCTAACACAATCGCTTTGAAGACATTGTTCCTGATCATCCGAGCGCCTCACTCAAGTCATTATTTCGAACCTGAAAGTGATGCCACGAATCCGCGCACAGTTCCACTCAATTCTGTGTTCATGGAAATACGATTGGGCAGCAGCTCTAGTTCTGGAATAACGTCATGCGCATCGAAATAGTCCCGAACTCGATGCCCTCGTAGGGATAACTGACGCGGTCAGCTTCATCCGTCGCGCCGAAGCAATACAGAATCGGCGCGTAGTGCTCCAGCGTCGGATGGGCCTCCGCCAGCAACGTGTTCCCCCAGCGGTCTGGCGCCGCAAGAGATGTGAGGTCGCGCTCCTCAATTGCCTTTTTCACCTTGCCGTCAAACTCCTCCGCCCACGGATAAGCCGAATCCTTCATCTCCCAATTGATTTTGTGCAGGTTGTGAACCAGGTTTCCACTCCCGAGAATCAGGATGCCCCTGTCCCGCAGGCCCTTCATCTCTTTTCCCAGCGCAACGTGCTCTTCAAACGTCCGCTCGTGATCCAGGCTGACTTGGAATGCCGGAACATCGGCCTGCGGGAACAGATGCCGCAATACGCTCCATGCACCGTGATCCAAACCCCAGTCATGGTCGGTCATCAAATGCTTTTCCATGGCAAGCCGCTTCGCTTCTTGCGGCGCGCCCGGCGCCGGGTAGTTCACCTCGTACAGTGAACGGGGAAATCCGTAAAAGTCATGAATCGTGCGCGGCCATTCGGAAGCCTGAACCTGGCATCCGCGTGTCACCCAATGGGCAGAGATGACGCAAACCGCCTTCGGAGCAGGAAGCTTCGCTCGAACTTGCTGCAGGCTGCTTGTAAACGCGTTCTCCTCGATTGCGTTCATCGGCGAGCCGTGCCCAACAAACAGAACCGGCATTCTCATGGCGTCATCATTCTCATACGGAATTCTACGCCGCCCGCCCCATGGAAATTGTGTCGCAAATCACGGCCGCACTCTTCAAGCTTGGTCAGGTCTTTCTGTTACTGGCTTTCCGCCGCTTCCGGGAAGCCTTGTCTTCCCACGGCCGTTCCTCAAGTCGTTCAGCAGTCCTTCCAAATCTTCGTAGGCATAAATCGTGGGCGCATGGTTTTGCATCAGTCCGCCCGTATCCGCCGTAGGTCCGTAGTTGCTGTGGAGGTCATGGCCCAGCATCCGTAACATCGCCATCTGCTGTCCCCGATGATGCGAAGTGTGCGCGATGCGCCGTGTCATCACCCATGCCAGTGAGCGTTTCACATCAAAGAAATTCGTCTCGCTTTCCCACCAGGACTCCTCCTTCGCTTGCAACACGCGAAGCCGCTTCTCGCTGTCTTCCGTGTAGCGCCGAATGAACTCGTCCCGCGTCTCCGGGCTTGGCAAGGGAGGCGCCCCTACATCGATTCCCAGCATGGCCCGAAACCATAAATCCTCGCTTACGCATTGGTGCACCATCTGCTCGCGCACGCTCCGTCCTCGCGGATCATCCAGCCGCGGCCGGAATCCCATCTCCTGCTCTTGAAACTCGCTCCACACACTCACTACCTTCACGCGTTCTGTGGCGTAGGTCTCCACCAGGAAGTTGTAGCGCATGATTCCCTCCCTTCCGGCTCGCCCGCAAAAGGCCCGCACAATGTACAACAAATTTCTCTCTTGACGCGCCCCTTGCCGAGGAGTATTCAATGACTCCGCGCAGCATCGTCAACGTATTCCCTTCCCGGCCCCCTTACCTACTGCGCGTACAATCCACTCTTGTCTAGGAGGCTTTATGTCTGCAGTCCGCGCTATCCCGGAAGGCTACCATTCCCTCACGCCCGCCATCGTCTGCAAAGGCGCCGCCCGCGCCATCGAATTCTATAAGGAGGTTTTTCACGCCAAGGAGCTTTTCCGTATGGCCGGACCCGGAGGCACCATTGGCCATGCCGAACTCCAGATTGGCGATTCCCGCCTCATGCTGAACGATGAATTCCCCGGCATGGCAAGCGCGCCGGGTTCCGGCCCGGTCACCTCGAGCTCGCTTTTTCTGTACTCCGATAACGTGGATGCGCTATTCGACCGCGCCGTGAAAGCCGGGGCCAAGATCGAAATGCCTTTGCAGAACCAGTTCTGGGGCGACCGCTACGGGAAAATCCGCGATCCTTTTGGACACCAATGGGGCCTGGCACAACACGTCGAAGACGTTGCGCCAGCGGAAATGGAGCGCCGGTCGAAAGAATGGATGGCGCAAATGAGCAAAGCGGCCGCGGGGCACGGATAGTCTTCGCACGCGAGGCCTTTGCTCCGAACGCACGGGGTTCCGGGTGATGTCAGGCCCGGAACCCCGCGTTGTGGAATCCCTCACCTTAGCTAACTCACCGCTCTCCCAACGGCCACAGCCAGGCTGCGCCGCGCACGCCGCTGGCGTCTCCATGTTTTGCCACCACCACAGGTGTGTCCGCCTCTCGTCCAAACACATACTCCTTCAAGCGCTGTGGCACGTTCCGATACAAGTGCGGCACCTGCGATACTCCCCCTCCGAGCACAATAATGTCTGGATCCAAAATGTTGATCATTTGCGCCAAACTGCGCGTCAGTCGATCCTCATACCGCGCAAGACTCGCCAGCGCTGCCGCCTCTCCCGACTCGCACCGCGCAACAATCTCTTTGCCCTTCAACTTTGTTTTCGTCGCGCGCTCGTAATCCGCTTCCAGACCCGTTCCGGAGATCCACGTTTCAATGCAGCCTCTGTAGCCGCAATAGCACTCGGGTCCGGGATACTCGTCCGGTTTCATCCACGGTAACGTGGTGTGCCCCCATTCTCCGGCCACTCCGTTCCGGCCATTGTGGACTTGCCCGTCAATCGCAATCCCTCCGCCGCATCCCGTTCCAAGCACCACCGCAAACACCACGCGAATGCCCGCGCCTGCCCCGTCCGTAGCTTCGGAAACCGCCAGGCAATTCGCATCGTTGGCGCACCGTACTTCCCTGTGCAAAGCGTCGTTCAGGTCGCGATCGAAAGGACGCCCATTCATCCACGTCGAATTAGCATTCTTGACGGCATGAGTGATATGCGAAATCGTCCCGGGGATACCCACCCCCACGGTTCCGGCGCGGCCAAGTTCGGCCTCAATTCTCTCCACACCTTCCTTGATCGCGCGCACTGTGCCGTCGTAATCGTTCCGTGGCGTAGCCACGCGATGCCGGTACACCTCGTGTCCGTCGCGCTCCAGCGCGACAAATTCAATTTTCGTTCCTCCTAAATCCACACCAATTCGGAGTTTCTTCTGTGAGTAATCGCTGGATGTTGTGGACATGATTGCCATCATTCTATACACAAACGCTGGTAATGGAGTCGCCTCCAAAAGGAAAGCCCCACACCGGAGAATGCGGTGCGGGGCCTCGTTGCCTTGAACAATCAGTCCTGTCAGAAGTGGAAGCCGAGTTCTACCGTCTCCGTCCTGGGTGTCACGTAGTGCGTTCCGCTGAACGTGGAAAGGAAGTTGTATAGCGCCGTCTTGTTCGTCAGATTGATCACGGTAAAGCGCAAGCTCCACTTGTACCGGTCGCCATGGAACAAATTGTCTTCGCCCACGGCAATGTCAAACAGATTCCGCGGATCGATGCGCGGCGGATTGTGGTCATCGTTTTCCGTGCCTGGCTTCGGGATTTGCACGAGTGTCGAGCCGTACAGGTTGCCCGGGCAGGTCGTCAACGGTGCCGTGAACGTCGGCACCACGTTGCCGCAGAACAGCCCGGCCTGAATTTGTTGGTCGGCCGTTAAACCGGTGAGATTCACTTGGTACCCTGGGTCATTGGGATCGGCGCTGGTGGCAAACGGCACGGCTCCCGCCACAAGCCCGCTGTCATATCTCCAGTTGAACCCCAGCCATGGCCCGCGCTTCCACGGTTGATACTGAATGTGGGTCGTCTGGTTGAAGTGCTCGTCGTGGTCGATGCGGAACACTCCCGTTCCGCCTTGCCCGGCAGGGCTTACGCCAATGCCGCTGACTTGCGGCTCAAAGAACCGCGCCGCAACGCTCGACGCGACGAAGTACGCCGTTATCCCATGGAAGTTGGGTACACTCGCGCGCAGCAGGTATCCGGGAATCTTGGAGCGGTCCCATTCGATCGGAAACGTAATTGGCGTATTTCCGAAAACGCTGAAGTCGTACGCCAAGTGTGTGTACTTCCATATGTACTCGGCGTCCACGACCAGATATTTCCCGAAAGATTGCTCGAACCCGGCATGAAACTCATTTCGCCAACCCGGGCTCAGCGGGCTTGTGATGCACGGGTAGCCCTGCAGTGCTGCCTGCAAAGCATTGACTACCGGATTGCTGCAGCCCGTGCTGGCCAGCACCAGGTTTTCATTGAAGGGCGTTTCCAGCGTGCGCGCGTAGGAAACTCGCAGCACCGTGCTCGTCGGCTTGATGTTGTAAGCAATGCCGAGCCGCGGTTCCGGCTGCGTTGCGTGTGTGATCCCGTCGTACACATCGCCGCGGATCCCGAGGTTGAACGACCAGTTGTTCTTCGTGATGGTGTCCTGCAGGTAGAGCGAGAGTTCCTTGACGTCGGTATGCCCGCGCCAGGAGTAATAGCTTCCTCCCGCCGTCAGGTCATACGGAGCCAGCGTCGTGCAAGGAGCAACGAGGTTTACTCCGTTTACCTGGCACGGATTCCCGCTGGGGCCCGTCAACGAAGGCAGCAGCCCCGGATCGACAATCCCGAACGAATCGTTCTCTGTCAGGAAAGTCTGCTCGTAAGTTATCCCAGCCTTGATATTGTGGATTCCCTTTACGTAAGAAACGTCGGACCTGATTCCAGCGTTGGTCAGCCGGCGGCTTTGGGCGACGCTATCGCTCTGCAGAGAAGGCGTGAAATCCGCAAAAGGATTCGCGCTCGGGTAGTAATTGAATTGATCCTGACGGAAAAATGCTCCAATCGTGAAGATCGCTTCCGAGCCGATCAGGTGCACGAAGCTCGGAGCCACATTGAAAGTGCCGATTTTCGACCGCTGGTCCTGCGGGCCCACGGGCATCGCATTCGGCCCCAGCCCGCCGCAGGAAGCCGTCTGTCCGGGAGCGCACGGCGTCGCCCATCCTGTTCCTTCCTGCGCGTCAAAGGAATTGGGAGTCTGGAACCATGATCGCGTGTAGCCCAGATTCAACTGCAGTGTATTGACATCGGACAATTTGTAATCGACGCGGTCGAAGATATTCCCTTCGTTCCCCACGTCGTGAAATGTGGTCTGCTCTGGCGGGTCGAGGAATCGGCCGGTGCGCAGCCCGCTCACCGCGAAGAAATTCCCCCAATTCTTCCCTCCGTAAGCCAGGTCGGCGGAGAGATTCGCCGTGCCAAAGCTGCCGTAGTCAACATTCACGCTGCCGTGCGGCTGATCCACTCCCAGCCCGGAGCGCGTGGTCACCTTGATCACCAGGCTGGTTTTGTCTCCAAATTCCGCCGGAGGCGCCCCGGAAATCACCTCCATCGACTGAATCGACTCTGAAGGAATCTGGTTCGAAAACACTTTGCTTTGCTGATCGGTGATCGGCTGGCCATCCACGGAAAACGAATTCTCCGCGTGGTCCCCCAGGCCATGAAACAGTCCGTTGGAATCAGCCGCCACACCCGGAGTGGTCAGCGTCACAAGAGAGCTGACAGACGACGATGCACTCTCGAGCGGCACGTTCTTGAAAAGGTTCCGGTCGACGTCCGTGTGATACGTCGAATCCGTCTCCAGCAAATCTCCGCCCGCGGCCTCCACGGTAACAGAAGTCACCGCCGTTCCCACTTTCAGATCGACTTCCACCTTGAACGGAACGGACGACCGCACTTCCACGTCCTGCGTGTACGTCGTGAATCCAATCGCGCTCACTGTCAGGTGATACGGATTGAACGGAATGTTGGTAAACCGAAATGCGCCATCGGCGCTGGTCACCCCCGTGCGCGAGAAGCCGCTTACCACGTTATCAATTTCGACGGTGGCATTTGTTACCGCCGCGCCGGATGGATCCTTGACCGTTCCTTCGATGGAGCCCGAATTCCCCACCTGCGCCATTGCGCCAAAAACAAAAAGAAATAAGGAGAAAAGCGTTATTGCCGAAAAACGAATACCGAAATGCATTAGACCTCCAGCCCCCAGGGAGCGATTTGTCTGAGTGTGGGTAGGCCCGCTTTTTGGGAAAAAGCGGTGGCTCGGCCTATGGGTTGGCCGGCGCGTAATTTGTAATGAAACTTGGGACTTTAGAGAACTTCAGCGGGGGGCGCGCGCGGGTCGGAATGGTGGAAGAAACTCTCGGGGGACGCGCAAACGACAGGTGTGCTTGCCTCACCAACGGGGACAAGCGGAACATGCAAGACGATTCCGGAAACCGCCGGAGTGACGCTGACGTGCGCTATCTGGCACAAGCCGCAAGCCGCTTCGTCGTGCCCGCTGGTGTGTCCGTGGGGGGTAACCTGCAGAAGAAAGACGAGGGAAAGCAGCGCCAGGGCGAGCGCAAAAGGCTTCGCCAGTCGTCCGGTTGTTCTGCCTACTCCCTGCATCCGATTCCCTTTAGCCTGTTTGATCTTGGCGTTGCGTCTGTCGGTTGGACGCAAACGTACCCTGCTTAGAGTATGAGGATCAGATGCCCCCAGATGCAAGAAGGTTTCGCCCGGTTACACCGGCTTAAGCACGTCGTTGTGGGCCTGTTTCCCGCCGAACAGTGGCCTCAAAACGAAAACCGGACGAGAGCGGGCCTCACGTCCGGTTTCGCGCACTAGATTTTGTCTCTAAGTCGAGTTACTTGTGATTCTTGTTCGCAGCCTCGGCAGCGAGTTTCAGTTCCTTATTAGCTTCGTCCAACAGGTCCTTCGCCTTTGCCGCATGGCCCTGCATGTCCCACTCGTTCGCTTGCTGCGCTGCGGTAATCTTCTCCGACGCTTGCAGGGATAGCCGCTGCGCCGCCGCCAGATTCGGATGCTTCTTTCCGCTGATATCCTCCACTGGCTTCTGCGCCACGGCCACACCTCCACCAATCAAAGCCGCGGCCAAAACCGCACCCACGAGGGTCTTTGGAATCCTCATCTCACCACTCTCCTTTTTTTTGTTGCAGTCTGGGGCCCGCCTTCGGCTACTAACCCGAAACCGAGGGGGGAGTTTCGCTGTTTATTGTGGGGTTGTGCAAAGGCTCCGAACAGTCTCTCCACGCCTTGCCGAGTCTAAAATGTCAACAATTTCGGCTGCACTGGCCGGTCGGACAGGTTCGAACATTATGTGGCGGAAGCGATGAGCATCTCGTATTGAACGGGCAGATCGACCCCGAACTGTTTCATTAGTCCTAATCCATCCCAGATCACCGTCGACTCCAGGATCTTCCCGTTCGAAATCTGATTGATGGTAATCCCGCTGAAAGAAACCTTCTTGTTGGTAGGAGGGACGCCTAGAAATTCACCCCGGTGGGTTCCAGTGATGGTCCAGGAAACAACCAGCTTGTCTCCTTCCGTAATCGTATCGTCCACGTTGAACTTCAGATCCGGCAACCCCGTAAGAAATCGCTCCACTTGGCGACGATAGGCCGCCGGCCCAACGCCTCTCCCGGAAACCGTCGGGTCGCCCAGCGCGTGCGTTTCCGCAATCACCTGGTCAATGTACTCGAGCCTCCGTTCGTTCCAGACGCTGTGGTACAGCCGTCCAAACAGTAGTTTGTAGGCGGGTGCGACGGACATCGCGACTTCCTCCTCAGAACCAGGGTTTCAGCGCCCGGAGACAGTGCGCCCATGCCGATTCGCTCGGTCCCGGGCGGGAAGGCTTGCCGGAGAGACTACTCCCAATCGGGTTTGCGCGCAATCAGGCCGATGGCGCGCGGGCTCGCCGGGATGAAGCCGCAGGAGGAATGGGAGCAAAAAAGGAAAAGGGCCGCGGCATAGCCGCGGCCCCTGCTCCAATATGATTGCTCTTTGGTTCAACCGATATCGATCTGTCAGAATCTGTTCGTGCCCTTCGGGCGTGAGCCCTCAGGGTAAAGAGTAATTTGAGTCTAGCGAACCATAGGCCCGTGAGAGCCAAGTTTCGCGTGGAGAACATCCTCCGCACACCATAGCGGAGTAGATCTCGCTTTATTTAGAAAGGAGGTGATCCAGCCGCAGGTTCTCCTACGGCTACCTTGTTACGACTTCACCCCAATCATGAGTCATACCTTGGGCGCCTGCCTCCTTGCGGTTAGCGCGGCGACTTCTAGTACAGCTCACTTTCGTGATGTGACGGGCGGTGTGTACAAGGCCCGGGAACGTATTCACGGCGTCGATCTGATACGCCATTACTAGCGATTCCGGCTTCATGCAGTCGAGT
>Ga0187777_10000360_pt1 | contig 32687 bp, 29 predicted proteins | sample 1015_Q2_SP5_10_M_FD_132416 | JGI IMG/M metagenome (GOLD analysis project Ga0187777, IMG submission 132416) | Tropical peat soil microbial communities from peatlands in Department of Meta, Colombia - 1015_Q2_SP5_10_MG | ecosystem: Environmental > Terrestrial > Soil > Wetlands > Peat | place... | reverse complement strand
CTGGTGATGACCAGCCGAGCGAGCTACGAGTTGGTGCAGAAGGCCGCGATTGCGAGCGTTCCTCTGCTCGCTGCCATTTCGCGGCCGACGGGGCTCGCCATCCGGCTTGCTGAAGCGTCAGGCCTGACGCTCGTTGGGCTATTGCGGGGCAAGTCGGCGAATGTCTACGCCCACGGCTATCGTCTCGGGGTCGCCGATCCCCAGCCCTGACCGCGCCGCCTCGCCAGGCGCGCGGGGCTCCGGCCGGGCACGACCGTCCCTTAGAAGATGCTCCGCACCACGAACCACAAGTTGGCTGGGCGCTCCGCCAGCCTCCGCATGTACCAGGCGAACCACGCCGTGCCGTAGCTGATCAGCACGCGCACGACGTGCCCGCTCGCCGCCAGCGCGCGTTGGTCGGCGGTGCGGATGCCGTACAGCATGTGGATCTCGTACTGGCGTTGGGCGACCCCGAGCTCATCGGCGCGTCGGCTGATGCGCTTGACGAGCCCCAGGTCGTGGGTTCCGAAGACGGGGAGCGTGCCGCTCCCCTCCCGGGCGCTCGCCAGGAGCTGGCCGGCGAGGGACAGATACTGCGCGTCTACCTGGTCCTTGGTCGTATACGCGACGTCGGGCGGCTCGCGATAGGCGCCCTTCACCAGGCGAATGGATGGGGCGAGCGGTAGAAGGGAGCCCAGATCGGCGGGGGTGCGCCGCAGGTACGCTTGCAGGCAGATGCCGACGCGCGCCGCCTCCGCGCGGACATCCCGATAGACCGCGATCGTGGCGTCGACATAGCGCGACTCTTCCATGTCGATCCAGACGAAGGTGCCCAAGGCCGCCGCGCGCCGAGCGATCGCCTGAACGTGCGCCGCGCAGGCATCGCGGTCCGTGTCGATCCCGAGGTGTGTGAGCTTGACCGATATGTGGGCGGGCAGGGAGCGGAGGTGAATCTGCGCGAGAGCCTCGAGATACCGATCGCGAACCGCCGCCGCTTCGGCCGGGCTGCGCACCTGCTCCCCAAGCTCGGTGAGCACGGAGCCCAACCCGTCGCGCGCGAAAGACGTTGCGGCGTCGAGGGCCGACGGCAAATCCTCGCCGGGCATGAAGCGCTGAGTCGCCCGCCGGAAGAAGGCGCGTTGCCTCAGCTGATCGGCGAGCCAGTCGCTGCGTGATGCGCGAAGAAGGAGCGAGCGGGTAATACTCATTCAGATGGGGTCGAGTTGAGGGGCGCATTCGCCCGACGACGCGCACGCAGTGGCGATCCACCGCCATCGCGCCGGGGTGAAGTTACCGGCGCTAGGCGAATGCGGCCAGCGGCGCCGACGTCGGTGGTGCTGTCGTCCGCTCCCCGGACGGCGCATTATTCGCCATCCCTGGCCTGGCGACCGAATGACGGAAGCGTGGCGGCCCAACGAGGAATCGACGCCGCTCCCCCAGCCGGCTCCAGTAGTCGAGACGACGTCCTCTCTGCGCGTGGCCTTTCAGGGCGAGCCGGGCGCCTTCAGTGAGGAGGCGATCCTGAAGCTCTGGCGCGGAGCCGCCGAGGCGGTCCCGATGAAGAGCTTCGACGATGTGATGGACGCGGCCGAGGAGCGACAGGTCGATTACGGCCTCCTCCCGATCGAGAGCACCCTCATTGGCGGCGTGGAGGTGGCATACGACCTTCTCACCCTGCACGACAGACTCTGGGTGACGGCAGAGACGGTGGTCGAGATCCAGCTGAGCGCTCTCGGTCTGCCCGGTGCGACGATTGCGGGGCTGAAGACACTCGCGAGCCACCCGATCATGCTGGCGCAGTGCACGTACTTCCTCGACCGGCACAAGAACATCACGCCGGAACCGGCCTGGGACACCGCCGGAGCGGCGCGCGAGGTAATGGAGCGCGGCGACCCCACGCGCGCCGCCGCTGCAGGTCCGCTGGCCGCCGAGCGCTTCGGATTGGTGACGCTGGCCGAGCACATCGAGGATCGGCCGGACACGATGCTGCGCTTCCTCGCGGTGGCGCCGGAGCCCGCCGCGCTTCCCCCCGGCACGCCGTCGCGCACGACGCTGCTCGCTGCACTCCCGTCGACGACGACCGCCCTCCTCAGCCTCGTCCAGCCCTTCGCCGCCCACGAGCTCTACGTGAGCCACCTCGTCTCACGCCCGACGCGCGAGCCCTGGCGCTATCACTTCTTCATCGAGTTCGAGCACCAGTCCGATGATCCCCGCGCGCAACGGGCGATCGAGGCGGTGAAGCGCGCGTCCACGGTCTGCCGCGTGCTCGGCACCTATCCGCGCTGGGTCGGGCTCTCCGGGCCCGGGAGCGCGCGCTAGCGGACAGGCACGGCGGCTCGCGGCGGGCCGTTTCCCGCACCGCTGCGGTCGATCGCCCTCGCGATTTCGTCGAGATCTTGTGGCGTCAGGACAATCGATGAGGCCCCGATCCACCCGTCCACCTGGGCGGCGCTTCGCGCGCCGACGATCGCACCGGTGACCCCGGGCCATGACAGCACCCAGGCGACGGAGATCGACGCCACCGTCGTGCCGTGACGCTGGGCGATCGGTCGAAGCGCATCTCGCAAGACCAGATTGCGCTCGAGGTTCGGCGACCGGAACTCCACGGCGCGACGTCGCCAGTCGTCGGCGGGCAGGTTCTGCACTCTGCTCGCCGTGAAGTCGTCGGCGAGAAGTCCCGACTGCATGGGGCTGTAGGCGATGACGCCGGTGCCGTGGCTGGCGCACCACGGAAGCTCCGACTCGGCGAATTGACGGCGGATGAGAGAGAAGGGAGGTTGTGAGGCGTCGACGTGCCGCACGCGATCGCAGCGCTCGAGGAGGGATCGGCTGAAGTTGGACACGCCTCCGAAGCGCACCTTCCCCTCATCGATCAGCCGGCCCATCTCCCGCCACGATTCCTCGACTGGAGTCCCCGTCTCGTCCGGCCAATGGAACTGATAGAGGTCGATCCGGTCGACGCCGAGTCGGCGCAGCGACGCTTCGCACTCGGCGCGAATAACCTTGGGATGGAGGTCTCGCACGGCTTCGCCCATCGGGGCGTTGGGGTCCCAGGTGAGCCCACACTTCGTAAAGACCAGCGGACACGACGCCGCGGGCAAGTCGCGGAGAAGGCGCCCAACCAGCTCCTCGGAGTGGCCGAGACCGTAGATGGCGGCGGTATCGATCCAGTTGACGCCACGCTCGACCGCGTGCCGCATCGCGGCGAGCGATGCCTGATCGTCCTGCGGGCCCCAGCCGAAGGCCCAGCCACCACCGCCGATGGCCCAGGCACCGAATCCTACCGTCGTAATCGCCAGGCCGCTCCGGCCGAGGGGCCGTGTGGGGAGCGGAGTAGGTTGGTTCATGACAGGGAGCGGCACGAGGTCATTCGTGTGTCTCCTCGGAGCGTGGTCGCTATCGCAGACCCTTGAAGATAGCCACACGATTCTTGGATGCCGCCGTCGGCGCGACATCGACGAACAGAGTGCTCACCCATATCATCACCGGCGTGCATGACGCGTGCCCTCCTCCTTCTGTTGCCGGACCTTCAACCGGCGATGCCCCTTCTCCTCCCATGAGCCCTCTTCTCACGCCTCGATCGGCGATCCTCCTGCTGGTGCTCTCGCTGCTCAGCGCGCCGGGCAGTCAGGCGCAGCAGAAATCCTCTGCCAAGCCGACCGCTGGGGCGACGTCGACCCTCCACGCGCTCTTCGATGAGGAGTGGCAGTTCGAGATGCGCGAGGAGCCGCTCTTCGCCACCTACGTCGGAGATCACCGCTACGATGATCGCCTCCCGTCGGTCTCCCGAGCGGACGAGGAGCGGCGGGCGAAGGCGCGGAAGCAATTCCTGGATCGGTTCGAGGCGATTCCACGCTCGTCGCTCGGCGCCGAGGATCGAGTCAGCCTCGACATGATGGAGCGCCAACTTCGCGACGACATTACGGACGTCGATTTCGGCGCCTACCAGATTCCGATCACCGCCGACGAGGGCTTCCACATCGACTTCGCCCGGCTGCCGACGCGAGTGCCTCTCGCCACGCCGGCCGACTACGAGCACTACATCGCCCGGCTCCGAGCCTGGCCGACGTACGTCAACCAGCACATCGCAAACATGCGGGCCGGACTGGCGCGGGGCTTCACCATGCCGCGCGTGTCGCTCACCGGCTACGAGGGGACGATATCGGCGCATGTCGTGACCGACCCTACGACAAGCGTCTTCTACAAGCCCTTCGTGTCCTTCCCCAATACGGTGCCGGAGAAGGACCGCGCGCGGCTGCGCGAGGCGGGGCTCGCCGCCGTGCGCGACGCCGTGATCCCGGGCTACAAGGCGTTTCTCGACTTCATGACGACCGAGTACATCCCGCACGCCCGGGAGACGATCGGCGCGTCGGCGCTGCCTGACGGGCAGCGTTACTACGCGTATCGTGTCCGGCACTATACGACGCTCGACATCGGACCCGACAGCATCCACAAGATCGGGCTCTCCGAGGTGGCGCGCATCCAGGGAGAGATGGACGCCGCCATCAAGCAGACCGGGTTCGCCGGCGACTTTCCCGCTTTCCTGCAGATGCTGCGCACCGATCCCCGCTTCTACCCGAAGACCCCGGAGGAATTGCTCGAGCGCGCGTCGTGGATTGCCAAGCGGATGGATGGGAAGCTCCCGTCGCTCTTCAAGACTCTCCCGCGACTCCCCTACGGCATCGAACCCGTGCCGGACGAGCTGGCCCCGAAGTACACGGCCGGGCGCTACATCCCTGCGCCGGTAGGGAGCACGCGAGCGGGGATGTACTGGGTGAACGTCTACGCCTTGTCCAGCCGGCCCTTCTACGCACTCGAAAGCCTAACGCTGCACGAGGCCGTGCCGGGTCACCACCTCCAATTCGCTCTCGCCCAGGAGCTCACGGGGCTCCCGGCATTCCGGCGGTTCGTGGGCGTGGACGCCTACTCCGAGGGCTGGGGACTCTACTCCGAGCGGCTCGGCCTCGAGGCCGGCTTCTACACCGATCCGTACTCGAACTTCGGGCGCCTCACCTACGAGATGTGGCGCGCCTGCCGCCTGGTGGTGGACACCGGCATCCACTCGATGGGGTGGACGCGCCAGCAGGCGCTCGACTACATGGCGCAGCACACGGCACTCTCCCTGCACGAAGTGGAGACGGAGACCGACCGCTACATCGCGTGGCCGGGCCAAGCGCTCGCCTACAAGATGGGCGAGCTCGAGATCCGCGCCCTCCGGCGTCAGGCGGAGGAGGCACTGGGGACGCGCTTCGACGTGCGGGAATTCCACGATGTGGTGCTCCGACACGGCGTCGTGACGCTGTCGGTGCTTCGAGACCAGGTCGCATCGTACATCCACGCGGCGTCGCGCGAGCCTCCACGCGCGGGTCGGTGACGTCGCTCTACCACTCTTTCTTATGCGCTCCATGGACCACGCATTCGTCACCACCGCTCCGGGAATCGAGGGCTACTCCGTTACGAAGACCCTCGGCGTCGTCCGCGGCATCGTCGTGCGGTCGCGGTCGATCGTCGGCACGCTTGGCGCAGCGCTACAAACGATGGTTGGTGGCAACATCTCCCTCCTCACGGCGCTCTGCGAGAAGACGCGCAGTGACGCCTACGATCTCATGATCGAGCATGCCCAGCAACTCGGTGCGAACGCGGTGATCGCAGTCCGGTACGACGCCACGGAGATCATGGGCGGCGTGACCGAGGTGCTCTGCTACGGCACGGCGGTGGTCGTCTCGCCGGCGCGCTGAGGAAGCCTGCGCGGCGCCGTGCCGCCCGGGGCGGGAAAGGCGCAACGCGCGTAGCTGAGCCAGCCGAGAAAGCGAAGGGGCGGTCCGGATCGGACCGCCCCTTCGACCTTGCTACTGCTCCGCCGTGCTATTGAAGCTGGACGGGCGGGGTGGGGAAGACTCGGATGTCGACGAACGCCACCACTCCACGGTCGCGCGCCCGAATCGCGATTACGTTCGTTCCGCCGATCACGAGCTGGCTCGGAGTGACGGTGAACGAGAAGCTATCGAGCGTCGCGCACCCTTCGTGCGTGACGAAGTCGGTCTGTGAGTTGTAGCCAGACGACGCCGTGGACGTCACGTCGTTGCCGTTCACGAACACCTGGATGTCGTTGTCGATCGCCACGTTCACCGTGAGACCGCTCGTCCACCACGGTGCCAGTGAGAAGGTGTGACGCAGCAGCATGTCGGTGGGCGGATTGGCGTTGTTCCAGAGCGTCGCCACCGTGACGTCGAGCGGACACGACGTCCCCGGCACAGAGCCGCTGCCGAAGGCTGCGTTCCCGGTCGACCACTGCGAGTCGTTGAAGCCCGGCGCCTGGAAGCCGGCGTCATGCCCGGCCGCGCCGAGGAGGTACTTGTAGCCCGTGCCGAGGTACGGAATAATGTCCGTCCCCGTGGCATTGAAGGTCACCGGGTTGCCGTTGAGCAGCACCGGATCGCCTGACGCCGGCGCCGGGAAGGAGTAGTTCGCCGTCACCGTGTTCGCGCCCGTGTTGATCGTCCAGCTTCCGACGGTCGCGATGCCAGACGCATTGCTCGTCTCAGTCACCGTGGATCCTGCCGTGCCATCGGTGAGCTGCCCACCGCCTGCGGTCACGGTGAAGACGACGCTCGCGCCAGGAAGGCCGGTTCCGTTGAGCGTGTGGACCTTCACCGACGGTGCCTGCGGGACCGCGGACCCGGCAGGAGCGCTCTGCGAGGTCGACGAGTTCGCGTCGACGTAGGTCTGAATGTCGACGATGCTGATCGGGCTCGCACCGCCGCCTTTGCCAGCTGTGCCGCCGCCCTTTGTTCCTGATCCCCCAGCGTAGAGAGGAGTCGGGGAGATGGCATCCAGCGCCAGGGAGCCGAGACGCTCAGCCGCGTGCTTCCACTCGCCTTTCATCGCCAGGTCCATAACCCCCGGCCCGTCGAGCATGCTGCTCTGGGTCGGACAGTTGAGTACCGTCGTGACGTCCACGGGCGGCAAGATCTCGAATCCTGTGCTGCTCGTGTTGTGCCCAATCCTCAGCGCGCCTGATGTTGGGGGCGCGACGGTCAGAGGGATGCACTCGGCGATAACGATGAACTGTCCCGGGGCGGGCTCAGGCACGGCGTTGAAGTTGTAAAGAGGGGCGTAGCGATCGAGGTTCGTGTTGAGATGATCGCCGGGAGTCGTGTCGAGGGCGATCTGGATAGTCGTCGGCTGATTGCCGAACGCACCGGGCGGGATCTGCAGCGCGGCTTGACCGTCGGGACGCGTGACCGTCTGTGTATTGGTCGACGGGAACACGACCTGGGTGACGTCGCTGCCGCCAAGAGAGAGAGCCAGGTTCGAGCCGTCGAGCCCGACGGTGCAATAGAGCGCTTGGCCGAGGGCCAGCACATTCGCTTGTGTCGTGGCGCTCGTGCCGCCGATCAGTTGGCCTGCGTAGAATTTCTGGAGCGTGACGTTCCAGAACTGGAACATCGCTGCTTGCGCGCCTGCCACGTCCCCCTTGGCCAACTTCACAAGGATCAAGGCCCAGGCGGCACTCGAAATTATTCTGAGCGGAACAGGGTAGACGGCGAGTATCAACTTCTCCGTTTGGATCGCGGTGGGGCAATTGGCCGGCGTGATTCTCATCATCGGGCCGGACACCTGTGGCTCCGTCGGCGTCGAGGAGGACCCGCCGCCGCCTTCGCACGCCGCGATGAATAGTGTGAGCGCCGCCATCGTTCCGAGCAGGGTCAAACGCCGCATGGGACCTCCTCCTCCGCCTACGAGTATGTGCGAGCTCGCTTCTCTTGGTCGTGATCTCAACGCTGCTGCGCCGCGCTCGACCCAGTCGACGCGGCGCTTCGGACGGCAGGACCGAATCAACCGCCCCTAGCGAATCATGGCTTGAAAGCGCGGATCGTCCTTCAAGCTCCTCCACCTCCAGTTGTTATCGGAGTTGTAACCGTGAGCTAAATCGGGATTCGCCGCAAGATACGCTCTCAAAGATTTGATGGCCTCGTCCTTGTCGCCGATGAGGGACCAAACGTAGGCCTTCCACTCCTCGATATCGCGAATCGGATCGATATCTGGCGTGTCCTGATTGCGCTGCAGCACGCGACGCGCGCTATCACCGAGCCCGGCCCGCGCGACCACCGCGGCGGCGAGCACCTGGCCGTTCACCTTCCCATAACTGCGCTTATTACTCTCCGCCAAGGCCACCAGCGAGTCAGCGAGCCTCCAGGCGCGGGGAACATCAGGAGGAACCGCCGGAGAGCCTAAGATCCAGAGTCGGCACTCGACGAAGCGTGTCTGTGTCGCAAAACGTTTCGCCCCGACATCGCACCAGTTTGTAGCCTCGGCGAACTGCTCGAGGTCGAACGAGATCGTAAACAGTCGCCAGACAACGACATCGGCGTTGTCGAGATATGCATCCTCCTCGTAGGCCCGTCGAGCCGCGAGCTTGGCCGCCGTCGGATCTCCGCCGCGCGCGTATCTGTGTGAAAGGAGAGCCCAGGCACTCGCGCGCGATGGCGCGAGCTTCACAGACGCCTCGAGATCCTGGCGCGCACCCTCAAAGAGGGCGTCGGATTTCGCGGGGTCAGTCTCCAGACCGATCAAATATTTCCAGTATCGTACGGTCCCGCGGCTCTCGAGCGCCTCCGCATCCTGGGGCGCGATTGCCAGCGCCCGCTCCGCATCTGCGAGACCTCGGTCGATCCACGGAGCGGCTTTGAGCGGATCATCACGGAGGAATTTGGCAACCCGTGCCTGTACGAACGCGCGCGTTGCTGGCGGTTCTGCCCACATATGGTCCAGTTGCTCGGCGGCACCGAGCAGCGAGTCGGCCTCGCCAAAGGCCGCCAGAACGCCCGCCGTGTCCCCCGCCTTGAAGCGATCGTCACCCCGTCGCCGCGCCTGTTCCGCGCGCTGAACCAGCGCCCAGGCGTCGGGGCTCTTCGTTCCTTCGCGGGATTCCCGCAGGCGCACCTCCTCGCCGAGCCGGGCGCGAATCATCCGCGCGACATCCTCCGCCAACGAATCGCGCATCGCCAGGAAGTTACCGGCAGGTTGGTCGAAGCTCGCGCGCTGGAAGTCAGCGCCACTCGATCCATCCACGAGGCGCACCGACACGCGCATCTTGTCCCCCTGTCGCTCTACGCCGCCCCGCACGAGCGTTCCGGCCTCGAGCACGCGGGCGATGCTGTCGACCGGTGCCGTGCTTAACCGGAAGGGCGCCACGCCTCCCTTCGACACGACGGTCAAGCCCTGCACCTCGGCGAGCTGGCCGATGAGGGCGTCCGTCAGTCCGTCGGCGACAAACCCTAGGTCGTGCGCCGAGCTGTTGTCGTCGAAGTAGAGAACGGCGATGTGCCGCGGATCGAGCCCCCCGGCGACGGCGCCGGCGGAGCTTGGAGCGCGGCGCTGCCGAGCGAGGAACCACCCACCAACGGCGAGTAATGGAACGGCGATCGCCGCGGCGATCAGCCACGTCCGCCGACTCGGGCGAGCCTTGACCGGACGCGTGCGAGTGGTCGCCCGCCTCGCCGCCGGGCCATGTGGTTGCCTGAGCGCATCGGCGAATTCGCGCGCTGTCTGAAAGCGGTCAGCGGGCACTTTCGACAGCGCCATCATGACCGTCGCTTCGAGCTCGTCCGGGATCGTGTTCCGCACGATCGTGAGCGATGGCGCCGTATCCATCGCGTGGCGGGCGATGATCGCGTGCGCCGTCGGCCCGACGAAGGGCGGCTGCCCGCCTAACATCTCGTAGAGAACGCAGCCCAGGCTGTAAATATCGGCGCGACCATCGATGTTCTTGTCGGCCATCGCCTGTTCGGGACTCATGTACGTCGGAGTGCCGAGCGTCACGCCGGTCTGAGTGAGCTTCTCGTCTCCAGCCGCCGCGGCCGCGCGGGCGATGCCGAAGTCGGCCACGAGCGCGTGCCCATCCTCGAGGAGGACGTTCTCGGGCTTGATGTCGCGGTGCACGATCCCCTGCCGATGCGCGTAGTCGAGCGCATCCGCCACCTCGGCCGCGATTCTCGTCGCTTCGTCGATGCCGAGCTGCCCCTCGCGGTCGAGTCGCGCGCGCAGCGACTCCCCTTCGACGAAGGGCATCACGTAGTAGAGGCCCCCCTCGAACTCCCCCGAATCGTAGAGCGGGAGGATGTGCGGGTGGCTGAACTTGGTCGCCAGCTCGATCTCGCGCCGGAATCGCTCGGCGCCGATGGCGACCGCGACCTCGGGAAGGAGGACCTTGATCGCGACTTGCCGGTTGTGCTTGAGGTCCCGCGCAAGGTAGACGGTCGCCATCCCACCGCGACCGAGCTCCCGCTCGACCTGATAGCGCTCGCTGACTGCGACCTGCAGCTTATCGATCGAGCTGACTACCATTTACCCTAATGGGTTAGAGCACGTTAAAGATGCCCTGAGCCCTTTCCTGTCGCCAGAGAGTGGAGCGTCCGGGCTCCACCGAGTGGACGCAGGTCGGCAATCAGTCCGCGTCGGCTGACGCCATTCGTCTTCATCGCTAGTGGGCGGAGCGGGCCCGCCCCGGCAGAGTGGCCGGGCGCTCGACCGCCAAGTGCGAGCGGCTCCGCACGCCGGACGGCGACCTGGGAGTCGCATCGGGGTATTACACATCATGGAGATTTTCTTGTCCCAGAGACGGATCGCACGAACGGCGACGATGGTCGCTGCTGGGGTCATCCTCGGCGCCTGCGCGTCGGAGCGGGCGATAACGGATGTGTCGCCTGCGGAAGCCGTGCGCCCGACGTTCAACCTCTTCGTCATGACGGGACCTCATGGCGGCTACCTGTACGGGATCTCCGTGATGTCATGCTCCGGCGCCGTGGTCTACTGGTCCCTTGGCACGACCGGAAGCGCGGCGGCGCCGCCGATGAGCATCACATACGGCGACGTGCCGAAGGGGTACACGACCAGCGTCGGACCCCTGCCGCTCAGCCCCGGGTGCTACCGGGTCTTTCTGACCGGCGGCCCCTCGGCCCGCTTCCAGGTCGAGCGGGACGGCCGGGTGACGGCCGAGGGTACGCCTCCGGCGGTCACCCCCTGAAAGTGCGGGCGGCGCCTTCCGCCGCCCCCCTCGACATTATCTTTTACAGGTCGCGCCGCCGCTGGCGGACGCGAAACCCTTTCTTCAAACGGATTGCTTCACATGGACCGCTCGAACCCCGCGCTTCGTTCAGCCGCCTTCCGTGATGCCCTCGGCCATGTGACCGGGGAGCGCATGACGATGACGGGCGCTGCGACCAAGAGCGCCATCCTCGTTCTTCTCACGATCTTCTCCGCCGGTGTCGTCTGGCAGGCGATGCCCGGCCGGCCGGAGCTGGTCCTTCCCGCGACCCTCGTCGGCGCGCTGGGGGGCTTCGTGGTCGCCATGATCGCGAGCTTCCGCCCGCAGACGGCACCCATTACGGCGCCGCTCTACGCGGTGCTCGAGGGGCTCTTCCTCGGCGCGATCTCGCAGATCTACAACGCGCGCTACCACGGCTTGCCGGCGCAGGCGGTGGCGCTCACCTGCCTCACGCTCCTGGCGATGCTCTTCGCCTACCGCGTGGGCTGGATCCGTGCGACGCCCAACTTCCGGCGCATAGTGGTTGCTGGCACGCTCGGATTCGCGCTCTTCTACTTCGTGGCGATCATCCTGAGCCTGTTCCACGTCAACATGGGCTTCATGTACGACTCGAGCCCGCTCGGGATCATTCTGAGCCTCCTCGCGTGCGGGCTGGCCGCGCTCAACCTCGTGCTCGACTTCGATCTCATCGAGAAGAGCGCACAGGCCGGGGCGCCGAAGGCGTTCGAGTGGTACGCCGGCTTCTCGCTTCTGGTGACCCTCGTCTGGATGTACCTCGAGATCCTGCGACTGTTGAGCCGCTCGCGGAACTAGCAGCGCGAATGCCAGAGAACGTCCGGCCACGACCGTTGGCGCGAGCCGCGGGCGTGGCCGGACGCATGATCGGGGCTGTCCTGGCGCTTGTCGCGACACTGGTCGCCATCCCGTACGCCATCGCGCCCATCTACGATTTCCCCGAGCCCCAAGCCTTCCACGGGCCGGTGCTCTACAACCCATACGCCGGCGCGACTCACGGATGGCTCCGGGCCAACTTTCACGCCCACGCCCGTGCCTGGCTGGGGGTGACCGACGGACTCGACACGCGGCGCGCGATCGTCGAGCGCTATCGGCAACTCGGCTACGCTATCGCCGGCGTGAGCGACTATCAGTACATCCCGCCCCCCGACTCCACCGAGCTCGCCATCTACGAGCACGGCTACAACCTCCGGAAGGTTCACGAGATCGCGATCGGAGCGAGCCGCGTCGAGTGGCTCGATTTCCCGTTGGTGCAGGGGCGCCAGCAGACCCAATACGTGATCGACCGTCTTCGGCGCTCGACGGCGATCATCGCGCTTGCGCATCCGCTCATGGCCCACCTGCCCAAGGACGAGATGCGCTGGCTCACCGGGTACGACGCCCTGGAGGTCGCGCATCAGCGGGACACGGCGACCGTGTGGTGGGACGTTGCGCTCTCCACGGGGCACCCGGTGTGGGCGATCGGCGACGATGATCTGCACCATTTGCGAGACAGCTGGGACCTCGAGCAGAGCTGGACGATGGTGAATGCGCCGTCAGCAGATCCGCGCGAGGTGATCGAGGCCCTTCGCGCCGGGCGCATGTACGCCGTCACGACCTGCGGTGGGCTCCCACGCGTGCATCTCGAGTCGCTCGACGTCAGCGGCGACACAGTGATCGTTCGTCTCGACACGCAAGCGGACCGCATCGACTTCGTGGGGCAGGGGGGGAGAGTGCTCGCATCCGAGAGCGGCGTCGCTCTTGCCACGTACCGGCTCCCTTCCGACGAGCCATACGTCCGGGTGACAGTCGCCGACGGACGCCGTCGGCTCTTTCTCAACCCGGTCCTTCGCTACGACGGCACTGCGCTCCGTCCGCCCGAGGCACGCGTCGACGTTGCTCGCACCTGGCTGCTCCGCGGCTTCCTCCTCGTAGCAGCGGCCGGGATTTTCGCTGCTCGCGCGGCGCGGCGAGCGAGTCGCCGCCTGTCTCGCCCGGCCGCTCGCCCAGCGTCCGTGTGAATCCCGGAGGCGTGCGGAGTGCGCCCGGCTCCCGCCCGGACGGTGCGCAGCGCCAGCCCCAGCGGCGCCGCCGCGTCTAACAGTCCTCGCACACTGCGTCCCCTTGTGTCTCTAGGGGAGGGCACTTCTATTCTCCCATAGGAATCACAGGGGAAACGATGGCGGACACCGACCTCGGCGTTCTGCGGGGGACGCTCGATCTACTCATTCTCAAGGCACTCAGCTGGGGCCCGATGCACGGATACGCGGCGGCGGAGTGGATCGCTCACGTCACGGATGCTGCGGTGTTGGTGGAGGAGGGGACGCTCTATCCCGCGCTCCACCGGATGGAGCGGCGCGGCTGGGTGGAGACCGAGTGGGGACTCTCCGACAACAACCGGCGCGCCAAGTACTACCGCCTGACGCGGAGCGGTCGAGCGCAGTTGAGGGAGGAGACGTCGGCCTGGGAGCGCTATGCGATCGCGGTGGCGAAGGCGCTCCGGGCGGCTGCTCCTCAGGTGGCCTGATGTCCGCCGGCGGGATCCGCCGCATCATGCGCCTGGGGGAAGGGCGCCGGGGCCGGGCGCGGGCGCTGGACGACGAGCTCGAGTTCCACATCGAGAAGCGCACCGAGCGGCTGGTGAGCCAGGGCCTCGCGCCGGAAGCGGCGCGGGCCGAGGCGATGCGGCAGTTCGGCAACCTCTCGACGGTGCGCGACGAGTGCCTGACGATCGATGCCGACATCGACCGGCACGCGCGACGCGCGCAGCTCTGGGAAGAATTCCGCGGCGACGTCGCCTACGCCTTCCGTACGCTCGCCGCGCGCCCCGGCTTCACCGCGATCATCGTTCTGACCCTCGCCCTCGGGATCGGCGCCAACACCGCGATCTTCACGCTGATCGATGCGGTGATGCTGCGCCGGCTGCCCGTCGCCCACCCGATGGAGTTGGTCGCGCTCGGCGATCCGGGGCGCGTCAACTCGAGCTCGCAGGGATCGCCCCGCGCGGATCTCTATTCGAACCTGCTCTACCTGGCGGTCCGCGACAGCAATCCGTTCGTCTCGGGCCTCCTCGCATCGGGGAGCCCGTACCGGCTCGACGTCATCTCCTCCACATCCGCGGCGGCGAAGACCGATGGGTCCGCCGCCGAGGCCGAGCACCCGCGAGGGAGACTGGTGTCGGGAAACTACTTCGACGTCCTCGGCGTGCGGGCTCAAATCGGTCGGCCGCTTCGGCCCGACGACGACGCGCCCGGCGCAGAGCCGGCGATGGTGATCAGCGACGGCTACTGGGAGCGTCGGTTCGGGCGCGACCGGGGAGTCCTCGGCCGGACGCTCTCCGTCAACTCCACGCCGTTCACGATCGTCGGCGTGGCCGCGGCGGGCTTCCAGGGAGAGATCGTCGGACAGTCGATCGACCTCTGGCTTCCACTCTCGACGCAGCCGATGGTCATGCTGCATCGCGACTGGCTACGCGATCCGACGACGAGCTTCCTCCTGCTACTCGGTCGCCGCGCCCCGGGTGTGACCGTCGAGCAGGTGCAGGCGGGCCTCACCCCCCGCGTGAGACGCTGGGTGGAGGCCGAGGCGAAGCTCAACGGCAACACCCGCACGGCGGCCGACGCTCCGACGATGCCGGTGCCGATCGGCGACGGAAGCAAGGGCTTCTCGCGCACACGGGTGGCGTTCCGCGCGCCACTCATGGTTCTGATGGTGGCTGTCGGCCTCATTCTGCTCATCGTCTGCGCCAACGTCGCCAATCTGCTCCTGGCGCGCGCGGCAGCGCGCGAGAAGGAGATCGGTGTGCGGATGGCCTTGGGAGCCGGTCGGACGCGACTCGCCAGGCAGCTCCTCACCGAGAGCCTGGTGCTCGGCGCCGCCGGAGGTGCGCTCGGCCTCCTCGTGGCGCAGTGGGGAACCGCGTTCCTCCTCCGGCTCGCCTCACGCGGCCCGAGCCCGCTCCCGCTCGACACGCATCTCGACGTGCGCGTCCTTGGCTTCGTCTCGCTGCTCACGCTCGGTGCGGCGGTGCTCTTCGGCCTTGCGCCCGCGCTCCGGGCGACGCGGGTCGAGCTGGCGGCGACGCTCAAGGCGAACTCGCGTGCGCTGGCGGGAGCGGCCTTGGGAGGTGGCGCCCGCTTCGGACTGGGCAAGGGGTTGGTGATGGCGCAGGTGGCGCTATCGCTGCTGCTCCTCGTCGGCGCCGGACTTCTTGCCCGGAGCATCCGCAATCTGCTGGTGGCGGATCTCGGGCTCGCGCGCGACGAGTTGGTCATCGCCGAGGTGGATCTCGAGCGCATGGGGATCAAGGACGAGGCACGCGCTGTCTTCATCCGGCAGTGCCTCGATCGCGTGGTGCAGGTGCCCGGCGTCGCCGCGGTGTCAGCATCGGAGAACGGCATCTTCAGCGGCACGGAATCCGAGTCGTCGCTGGCCATGGACGGGGTGCCCGCGCGCTCGTCGGACGACTCGTTGGCTCGGTACGACCAGGTTGGTCCCGGCTACTTCCACACCATCGGCAGCCGGATACTCCAGGGGCGCGACTTCCTTCCGTCGGACGCCACGGGCAGTCAGCGCGTGGCGATTCTGAACGAGACGATGGCGAAGCATTACTTCCCCAAAGGGGACGCGGTCGGCCACACCTTCCACATCGACAGCACGGCATACGAGATCGTGGGGATAGCGACCGACGCCCAGGACCACGAGGTGCAGGCAGCGCCCGTGCGTCGCTTCTACCTCGCCTTCATGCAGAACCCAAACGCGATCGGGTCGCTGCGATTCGAGGTCCGCACGCACGGGGACCCGGCAGCGCTCGTGGCGCCGATCAAGCGGGCGCTGCTCGAGGTCAACCCGACGATGCCGATCGACGCGATCGACCCGCTCTCGAGTCTCGTACGCGACTCGGTAGCGGAAGAGCGACTTCTGGCGACTCTCGCCAGCGTCTTCGGCGCGCTGGCGCTCTCGCTCGCCGCGCTCGGACTCTACGGCGTCATGGCCTACACCATCGCGCGTCGAACGGGCGAGTTCGGACTCCGCATGGCACTCGGAGCGGAGCCGCGTGATGTGAGGCGTCTCGTGCTGCGCGAGACTCTCGGCCTGGCGGCGATCGGCGTCGTCATCGGTCTCGCCGTCTCTCTCGCGGCCACTCGGTTTCTCGCCAGCCAGCTCTTCGGTGTCACGCCAGCTGATCCGGTGACGATCGTCGGTGCGCTCATCGTCATTGCCCTTTGCGCGCTCACGGCCGGTCTCGTTCCGGCGGTCCGCGCGGCACGGGTGGCGCCGCTGGAGGCGCTCAGGCAGGAGTGACGCACGGGGGTGGCTGACGTCGCGCTGAAAATGGGAGGGCACGGCGCCGATCTTCCGCTGCCCGGTTGCCTCGGGCTCCACCGCGCGTGCAAGATGTGGTGTGCGCTTCCCTCCGCCGATCTCGTGGGCGCTGGTCGCCACCGCGCTGTTTGCCTGCTCGCGCTCCCGCGATGCCGGAACTCGACGCGGAAGCGCCATCGGCGTGCCGGCATCGGGCGCGCCTGGCGAGTGGGCGATGCCGGCGCGAGACTACGCCGCCTCACGATTCAGCTCGCTCAGCCAGATCACATCCGAGAACGTTCACGAGCTCAAGGTCGCCTGGACCTTCTCCACCGGTGTCCTGCGCGGGCACGAGGGATCCCCGCTCGTCGTCGGCAACACGATGTACGTCGTCACGCCCTACCCGAACGTCGCCTACGCGCTCGACCTGTCGAAGCCCGGAGCGCCGCTTCGATGGAAGTACCGGCCGGAGAATGCGCAGGCAGCGATCGGGGAGGCGTGCTGCGACGTGGTGAATCGCGGCGCCGCATATGCCGACGGGATGATTTTCTACAATCTCCTCGATGGGCACACGGTCGCGGTGGACGTGACCACCGGTCGCGAGCGGTGGCGGACGCAGATGGCCGACCCGTATCGCGGCGAGACGATGACCATGGCCCCCCTCGTCGTGCGCGGAAAGGTGATCGTGGGCCCGAGCGGCGGGGAGATGGGAGTGCGAGGCTGGATCGCAGCGCTCGACGAGAAGACGGGGAGGGAATTGTGGCGCGCCTACAGCGTCGGCCCGGACAGTGAGGTCAAGATCGGTCCGCACTTCTCCCCGCACTATGCGACCGAGCGGGGGACGAACCTCGCCGTCACCACTTGGCCGGCGGACACCTGGAAGCATGGCGGCGGCACCGTCTGGGGATGGCTCAGCTACGATCCCGAGCTGAACCTCCTCTACCATGGTACGAGCAATCCGGGACCGTGGAATGGCGAGCTGCGACAGGGGGACAACAAGTACACCTGCTCGATCCTGGCGCGCGACCCGGACACCGGCGAGCTCCGGTGGGCGTATCAGGTAACGCCGCACGATGTGTGGGACTACGACGCGGTGAACGAGAACATCCTTGCCGACATCCCGATCGCCGGCGCCACGCGCAAGGTGCTCGTCCACTTCGATCGCAACGGATTCGCGTACACCCTCGATCGAGCGACAGGAGAGGTGCTGGTCGCCGAAGCCTATGTCCCAATGAACTGGGCGAACGGCGTCGACCGCGCGTCGGGCAGGCCTAACGTGAATCCGGAGAAGGTGACGAAGATCGGCGTGAGCGTCACCGACATCTGTCCGAGCCTCGAAGGAGGGAAGAACGAGCAGCCGGCGGCTTTCTCACCGGGCACGGGGCTCTTCTATGTCCCGACGAACAACCTCTGCATGGACTTCACCGGGCGGCAGCCGACCTACATCGCCGGCACGCCGTACATCGGCGCCGACGCGCCGGAGAAGGGCGGCCCGGGAGGCTACCGGGGCGAGTTCATGGCGTGGGACGCGGCGCTCGGGAAGAAGGTGTGGGGGGTCAAGGAGCCCTACCCGGTCTGGAGCGGCGCGCTCGTCACCGCCGGGAACGTCGCGTTCTACGGGACGCTCGACGGATGGTTCAAGGCAGTCGATGCGAGAACCGGAGCTCCCCTCTGGCAGTTCAAGGTGAGCTCCGGTGTCGTCGGGAATCCGATGACCTACACCGGCCCCGACGGGAAGCAGTATGTAGCGGTCTACGCCGGGATCGGCGGCGACATGGGGTTGCTCATCGCCGGAGACGTGAGTGTCAACATGCCCTACGACGTTAGGCAGCGCGGCACGACGCTCCCGGACCTGGGGCAGCACACGAGCTGGGGCGGCACCCTCTTCGTCTTCGGCCTCTGATCCACCCCTGAATCCTTCGCCTCGCGCTCACGGCACCGTGAACGAGACGACGTTGGACGCCGTCGAGCTCACGTTCGGGTAGATGACCTGGCCAGTGGTGCTGTCGGTGTAGGAGTTGGCGTCGAATCCATCGCCGTAGGCGACCACATATGCCGTGGAGCCGGACGCAACGATCGAGCGAATGTTCTGCAGGTCGAGCCCGGAAACGCGAAGGGTGAAGTCCGCGACGCTGCTGCGGAAGCTTGTCGAAAGGAGATAGCCCGGTGGGACAGCCGTCACAGTGTTCGCGGAGCCATAGAAGAGCCGGATGGTGCGTTGGAGGCCGGTTGGCGGTGCGGAGACTGTACCGGTGATGGTGAGGTGGTCCGGAGCGGTTGCGACAGCGAGGTTCACGATCGTCGCCGTAGAACCCTTCCCTAAGGTGGTCGTCCCGATGAGTTGATCGCCGCCGCCAACGAACGCGACTTGCGGGCGCAGGAAGGTGCCGTAGCCGGTGCCGGAATAGCTGAGCGTGTACACGCCGGTCATCAGGTTGTTGAGGGTGTACAGTCCGGCGGTCGACGAGGTGCTGTTGGTCGTGGTCGGGAGCGCGGTGACGGTGATCCCGCTGTTGTCGGTGAGGTTGACGCCGTATTCATCGTGGAGGCTCACATACCCGTGCCAGTTGCCGGAGAGCTTCGGGCCGGCTGGACCCGTGTTACCGCTGCACGCCACTGCCGCCCACACGCCGACACACAGGCACGCGAACTTCGACGATCGTCCGAGCATCTCCCACCTCCGCTTGAAGGCGCCGCTGGCCCGCAGGAGAGGCGCGGGCCAATCGTGCGATGGACGAGGAAGCGCGGGTGGCCGTTAACTTGGTGCACAAAACTTTGTGTCGCCCCCGTGGCCGGCGTGAATCGGCCATCGGATGCGGGCTAACATCGGAGCTCTCATGCGCAACCGCCACGCAACCATCGATCTCCGCATCGCGTTCTGCCTCACGATTGCCATGTCCGCCGCGAGCGCGGCGCGCATCCGCTTGTTGAACGCCGCCCCGGACCGTGGCGTCGCCCATCGGGCCATGCCGATCGCGGCGCTCACCGGCCCACAAGTGATCAGCCATCCGGAGAACGTCCAGCCGGGGCTCCCGCTCGAGCATCCGCTGCAATCGGTTCGCAACCCACGGGAGGGTGACCCCAACGCGGTGGCGCAAGGGGCGAAGCTCTTTGTCGCGTACAATTGCGCCGATTGCCATGGTGCCGGCGGGTCGGGAGCGATGGGCCCCGCGCTCAACGACGGCCGCTGGCACTTCGGCGGCTCGGCGGCAGAGGTGTACGAGTCGATCGCCGAGGGTCGGCCCGACGGGATGCCGTCGTGGGGCGGCCGGCTCCCCGACGATCAGATCTGGGCGCTCGTGTCCTACGTGCGATCGCTGACGCCGACCGCCGACGTCTCGACCGACAACTTCGAGGGGGAGACCGTCGAGCGGACCGGACACTGAGGCGGCGCGTGTACTTGGCCCGGCGTGGCGCGCGCTGCGGTCGCTCGGGCGACTCACGGAAAGCAGGCTCACTCCACCCGCTGCAATCCTTCGGCGGCGCCGCCGGTGGTGGGGGACGTCGTGATGAGCGCGACGGCGGCGATGATGGCGATCGCGGCGAGAACCATCCGGCCGGTGAGCATCTCGTGTCCGAGTGACCAGCCGAGCAGCACCGCCACCAACGGGTTCACGAAGGCGTGCGTGGCGACCTTGGTCGGCGTGGAGACACGGAGGAGCCAGACGTACGAGGTGAATCCGATGAAGGAGCCGGCGGTCACCATGTAGGCGAATGCGGCCGCGGACCGTGCGGTCACCGCGCTCGGGTCGAATCGTGCTCCCTCGCCCGTCGCGAGCCCGATCAAGAGGCAGAAGGCCCCGCCCACCAGCATCTGCATCCCGGTCGAGAGCGCTGCGTCGTGCGGAAGGGCGGAGTGCCGCGAGTAGATCGAGCCCACCGTCCAGAGCAGTGAGGACGTCATGAGCATCGCGGCGCCGATCGATTGGTGGGCGATGTCGCCGTGCAGTCCCGGAATCGTCGGCCCGGCGAAGAGTACGGAGAGCGCGGAGAATCCGAGCGCGACGCCGGCAAGCCGGCGGCCGGTCAACGGGACCTTCTCCGGACCGACGCGCTCGCCGATCATCATCCAGAGCGCATCGGAGGATCCAAAGAGTGACGCGACGCTTGACGCGAGCCACTGCTCGGTCCACGAGACGACGGCCGTTCCGCAAACGAGGAGAAGCGTTCCGGCGATGAGGGCGGCGCGCCAGATGGGCCAGGCCGGTCGCGGGGCGCCTCGCACCCGCGCCCAGAGGTAGAGCACCACCCCCGCCACCAAAAACCGCGCGCCGATCATGAGGAGCGGCGGGATGCTCTCGACCGCGAATCGGATCGCGAGGTAGGTCGAGCCCCAGACGAAGTAGATCGCCGCAAATGCTGCCAACACGAGCCAACGCGGAGGGCGGGGGCGCGGCGCCCCCGGCGTGCCTGCCGTCACCACCCTCGTGCGCTCAGTGGCCGGGGGAATCGGGGCCCATGAGCGCGTCCTGCGACGCGATCATCACCCAGCTCGACCCGCGTTGCTGCCAAGTGTCGGTAAAGCGATACCGGCGGTGAAAGGCGCCATCGACGCCGCGCCCGTCCATGACGAGGATGCCGGTCACGACCGCCGTGGCCCCGAAGAGGTGGGCGGCCATCGACTCGTTATGCGCAGCGGTCACCGTGTCCGACCCGGACGTCGACTCGGCGATGACCTCCTTCTTCCCGCGAACGCCTTCCTCGTCGGTGTACACGTAGCCATTGTCGATCAGCCGGTTGAAGGTCCTCGCGTCGCGGCGTACGAGCGCCACCGGCCACTCGTCCTCGAGGCGGTAGAGCGCTTTGGCGGTGGCGCTGTCGGACTGCTGCGCCCAGGTGGGTGTGGCGGTGAGGGCCAGCGCGGTGACGGCCGCGACGGCATGGAGGCGGCCCCGGAGCCGAGTCATAAGAGTAGAGCGGTGGGGATGGAGAGTGGGGAGGTTGGCAGGCAAAGCTAGTCCGCCAGTGGGCCGGGGTGAAGCACTGGGAAGCGGCCGCCCACTCGGGGCGACCTGTTCACCATTGCCTGCGCCGCGACGTGAGGGCACAATGCAGGCACCCGCTCGCATTACGGTCTGACAAATGCCCGCCGCCCGCCCCCACTCGCGCCGCCCCCGCCCCCGCCGCAGCGCGCGCCGCTCCAGGAGATCCGCGCGCGCTCGGCATCACCAGGTGAAGCGCACCCCGGAAGTCGTCATTCTTGTCGGCACGACGAAGGGTCTCTTCGTCTTTCGCTCGCCAGCCAACAGGCAGCGATGGACCATAAGCGGGCCGTTCTGCCGTGGGCACGCGGTGTACGCGGCCGCGGCCGACACGCGGGGCGGCCAGAATCGGATCTGGGCGGCCACAGAAAGTGCGCACTTCGGCACCGTGCTCCAGTGGAGCGACGACTGGGGAGAGAGCTGGGTGGTCCCTGAGGCGGCCAACATTCGCTTCCCTCAGGAGAGTGGCCTCGCGCTCAAGCAGGTCTGGCAGATCTCGCCCGGACTGCCTGACGAGCCGAACGTCCTTCACTGCGGCGTGGAGCCGGCGGCACTCTTCGAATCCCGCGACGCCGGCGCGACATGGGCTCCCGTGCGCGGCCTGCTCGAGCATCCGGACCGGAGCAAGTGGATGCCAGGCGGGGGCGGGCTCTGTCTCCACACGATCGTCCGGGACCCGAGCGATCATCGCCGCCTGCTGGTGGCCATCTCCACCGCCGGCGTCTACCGCACCGACGATGGCGGGCGCTCTTGGACGCCGCGAAACAAGGGGGTGCGCGCGGTCTTTCTTCCCGACCACTACCCCGTCTTCGGCCAGTGCGTGCACAAGGTCGTCAATCATCCGACGCGCCCGAGCCGCCTCTTCCTGCAGAATCATTGGGGGCTCTATCGCAGCGATGACTGGGGAGACAGCTGGACCGACATCGCCAACGGCGTCCCCTCCGATTTCGGATTCGCGATGTCGATCCACCCGCACGACCCCGACACGGTCTTCATCGTGCCGATCGAGTCGGACGCCTTTCGTTGCGTGCCCGAGGCGAAACTGCGGGTCTATCGCACCCGTAACGCAGGACGCAGCTGGGAGCCACTCACTCGAGGCCTCCCGCAGCGCGCCGCCTTCGAGACAGTTCTGCGCGATGGGATGTCGACCGACACCTTGCAGCCTGCCGGCGTCTATTTCGGAACCCGATCGGGAAAGCTCTATGGCTCACGGACGAGCGGGGACACGTGGTCGCTCCTCGCCGGCGGACTCCCGCCCATCGTGTGCGTGAAGAGCGCCACCATCGGCGCCTGACGTGGCCGTTCAAATTCTCTTGCACTCGTACCTGCGCCCCTTCGCCGGCGGCGCGGCACAGTTGCGTCTGGCCGAGACTCCGCCGACGGTTGCCGACCTCCTCCACACGCTCGCGCAGCGCCACCCGGGCCTCTACGATCGCGTCGTCACGGAGAGGGGCGAAATCAGACCACACGTAAACCTCTTTGTCGGCAGCTTGCACATCCGGGACCTCGGCGGGCTCGACGCTCCGCTCGCAGACGGTGCCGAGGTGCACGTTCTGGCTGCGGTCTCCGGCGGGTAGCTGGTTCGCGTCGGAAGTGTCAGGGCTCTGTCACATCAGCTTGCGTCGCTCACATAGCAGAGTGATACTGCGGGCCCGAAAAGTCCGGAGCCCAGAATGACAGCCACCACAACTCCAGTGACCACGCTCATCACTCGTGGTCGCTTCGTTTGGTACGACCTCCTAACGACCGACACCAAGGCGGCCATCGCCTTCTACACCAAACTCATCGGCTGGGGAACGCAGCAGTTCGAGGGCGGGCAGGCTCCCTACACGGTCTTCACTGTCAGCGGAGCAGGATTGGGCGGGGTGATGACTCTCCCCGAGGCGGCGGCGAAGAGCGGAGTTCCTCCTCATTGGATGGCGCACATCTCGACGCCGGACCTCGACGCCACCGTCGCGCAAGTGACGAAGCTCGGCGGACAGGTCATCGTCCCGGCCACGGACATTCCCACCGTCGGTCGGTTCGCCGTCTTCCTCGATCCGCAGGGGGCGAAGTTCGCCGGATTCCAGCCGCTCCCATCATCGACGCCTCGGCCTGACGGTCCTCCGAAGTTGCTCGACGTGTCGTGGAACGAGCTCGCGGCCACCGACTACAAGAAGGCCTTCGACTTCTATCGCGCGCTCTTCGGCTGGGAAGAGGTCAGTGAGACGGACATGGGCGCGATGGGCATCTACATGATCTACGGCCAGAAGGGGGACCAATACGGTGGCATGTTCGACAAGCCGCCCCAGATGCCCGCCTCCGCATGGCTGCACTACATCAACGTGAAGGACGTCGACAAGGTGGCCGAAGACGTCAAGAAGCTCGGCGGGAAGGTGGTGAACGGGCCGATGGACGTTCCCGGCGGCGGCCGCATCGCGCAGTGCACGGATCCGCAGGGCGCGATGTTCGCGTTGCACGCCAAGGCGGCAGGGAAGTGAGCGGCGAGGAAGTCGCATCGCGCTCCGCACATCAGAGGGGACGTGATGCAGGAAGGGAGGAGCGAGGTCAATCGTTCTCGCTCCTCCCTTTTCTTTTGCGGGCCTGCGGAGGCGTTAGGCGGACGGCCTCGGCGTCTGAGAGCCCTTGAGCGCGCTCGTGGCCTGAGCAAGGAGATCGCTCGCCCCCGCCGGGAGCTGCCCGTTGGGGCAGAGCTTGTCGACGATATGGGGGAGGACTGCGGACAGCGCGCTGCTCGCCTGTTCGGGGGTGACCCCGGCCTTGGCCGCCATCGCCTTCACCTTCTCGTTCCCCATCACACTCTGAATCTGCTGGGGCGTGATCGTCATGTTCTTCCCCTGAGCGATCCACGAGTTGACGGCGTCGCCAAGGCCCTTCGCCTTGAAGTCATTGCACAACCCCTGGAGACCGCCAGGGTGGTTCTTCACCATGTCGATGGCGTGGTCGATCATCCCGCGATGGGTCGAGTCCGCGCCTAACGCCGAATCCACCGCCGTCTTGAGGTCGTCTAAGATTGCCATGGTCCCTCCCGAATAAGCAGTCGATGCAAGTTGAGGCATAGCCTACGCCCCAGAGGCTCGCTCGGGAAGTACGTCTCGCGGGTGTGACTAGCGGACTCACCAGCAGAGAGCTACCGCGCGGCGGCGCGCTCCGCGCAATCGTTGGCCGCGTCGAGCAGCGCGCCGAAGAGCCGCTGCATATGCTGCTCGCTATGCGTGAGATCCTCCGGGTGCCATTGCACTCCGAGGAGGAAATCGTCGCCGGCTTTTTCGACGCCCTCGACCACGCCATCGGTGGCGATCGCGGCCGCGACCAGTCCGGCACCGAGAGTCTTGATTCCCTGGTGGTGCATCGAATTGACCCGAGCCCTCGGCTCATCGAGAATCGCAGCGAGCCGTGTGCCGGGAGTGATGGAGACGTCGTGTACGAGCTGGCTGCGCGGATTCCGGTTGCCGCGCGGGAAGTAGTCGTGCTTCGTCGCGCCGGCACGCTCGGCGGCGATGTCCTGATAGAGCGTACCCCCCGCGGCGATGTTGATGATCTGGACGCCGCGGCAGATTCCGAGGAGCGGCTTTCCCTCGGCCAGCGCCCATCGCGTGAGCATGACCTCCGACCGATCGCGCTCGGCGTCGGTGCGCCCGCAGTGCGGGCCGCGAACCTCGCCGTACGACGCGGGGTCGATGTCCGCCCCGCCCGGGAGCAGGACGCCGTCGACCCGGTCGTACATCGCGCGCATCGTCTCCGGATCATCGGGGAGGAGGGGGAGGACCCATGGAATTCCGCCGCACTCGACGAGCGCAAGGACGTAGCGCTGACTCATCACCCAACAGCGCGGAAGCTCGTTGGGGATGGCCTCGAGTGTCTGCGTAGGAATCCCGATGATCGGACGTCTCATCCTCATTGTCCCTCTAGGCGACGCCTTCCTCCGTCTCCGCGATCAACTGGTCGACGACGGCCTTGAGATCGTTCGTGCGCGCGAAGGTGGCGAGCTGCCGGTCGGCGCTCGTCCCTCGCTCTAGAATGGTATACGCGTACTCGACTTCGCGCCTCGTCCCCAACTCGTCCACCACGTCGTCGACGAACCAGCCCACCAGCTCACGAATGAGCTCGGAGGCGGGCAACTCCTGACGCTTGCCGAAGTCGATCAGCTTTCCGCTCAGCCCGTAGCGGACCGCCCGCCACTTGTTCTCGTCGATCAGCGATTCGGGATAGATCCGGAAGGTCATGTTGTCGCGGCGGAGCTTCCAGAGCTTCGCGATGATCGCTTGAAGGATCGCGGCGATGCACACCGCCTCCTCCACCCGCGTGCAGACGTCGCAGACGCGAAACTCGAGCGTCGGGTAGCTCCAGTTCGGGCGAACATCCCACCAGATCTTCGATCCATCGGGGATCGAGTTGGTCTGCACGAGAGCCTCGAGCAGCTCCTGGTAGTCGGACCAGGCCTTGAGCAGCGGAGGCGTGCCGGTGCGCGGGAAGTTCCGGAAGACGACGCTCCGATACGACTTGAGTCCCGTCAGACGCCCCATCCAGAAGGGAGAGCTGGTGGAGAGCGCCAGGACGTGCGGCACGAAGTAGCGTGCGACGTTCATCGCATCGATCAGGAAGTCCCGATCTTCGATGCCGACATGGACATGGGTCCCGAAGATGAGGAGGCGCTGCGCCAGCTCGGCCAGATCCTGCCGGACGCCCATGTATCGCTCGAGTGGCGTGATCTCCTGCTGCATCCACGACGAGAACGGGTGCGTGCCGGCGGCGGCGATCTTGAGTCCATTCTGCCCGGCGATCCGCATCACCGCTCCCCGCAGACGAACGAGCTCCGCTCTCGCCTCCGAGGGAGTCTGACAGACCTTGGTGCCGATCTCCACCATCGACTGGTGCAGCTCGGGCTTCACTTCCTCGAGCATCAAGTGCTCGCCGGCGAGGATCTCGGTGATGTACGAGCGGAGCTCGCGAGTCACCGGATCGATGATTTGATATTCCTCCTCGATGCCGAGCGTGAGTGACGGTGCCTTCATCCTCCCTCCGGTGGAGCGAGTACGAGCGTGCGCAGGGCGGGCGGACGACTCACGACCGGGGCTCGGCGAGGAAGACCGGCACGGTGGAGCCGCCGCCGGCGGTGACATTGAGCAGTGACGCTGTGCTGAGGCGCGTCATGCACCCGTCGACCAGGGTGCCGTACGAAACGAAGGGAGCAGTGTCGAGCATCCGGTCGAACAGCTCTACGCGGCCATTCACCAGGCTCGGGTACGGCTCGGCGGGGATCGGGATCCGCTCCTGTACGATGTGCGGCTCGGCGAGCGCCGTCCGGAGCGCCGACCCCCACGCCGCCTCGTCCACTTCCCAGCCGAGGACGATCCCCTTCCCACCGTATTCGTCGTTAGGCTTGAGCACCAATCGCTCGCGGTTTCGGGCGGCCCACGGAACGAGGTCGATGGTCTCACCGCCGTGGGTGGTCCGCCGCTCCGCGACATTTCTGGTCCATGGAATGTGCGCGGCGATCGCCGCGCGCTGCTCACCTGTGAACAGCTCGCCGTGGCACTCGTCGCTCAGCACCGCCAGGCTCGCCTTCTTGTGGAGGAGCTTGCAGCGGAAGGGGTTCACCATGCACACGGCTCGCTCGCGCACGGCCCGGACCACCGGGTGGTCGATGCCCCCTCGCTCCACGAGCTCGCTCAGCAATACGCGCTTGTAGATGAGTGTGGCGTGAAAGTCTCCACAGAAAAGACGTCCGCCACGGTATTCCGCCTCGCGCGGGTCGGCGATCGTGCACGGAATGCCCAGCTCCGCGAGATAGCGCTCCACGAGAACGAACTCGCTGTAGGTCGGCACCTCGCGCCAGTCGAGGATCGCGACGCGAGGCGTCTCGCGCGTTCCACGCCACTGGCGGAAGGCGTCGAGGAGTGGATGCAGGAGTCCCGGCCGCGCGGGAAGGGTACGTACGTCCCAGCGGCGCAGAAAGGCTCCCATCGCCGGGAGCCCCAGAAAGACCTCCGACAGTGCATCGCCGTATGCGATCCCCGCCGGCGTCTCGGCGTTGTATTCGGTGAACCAGAGTCCCCCGGGGCTGCCGTCCCAGAAGGCGTCGAGGCGCGACGTCGGGCTCGGATCGGCGAACCCCGGATCGACGCCGAGCAGCTCCTCCTCCCAGGCCGCAAGCCCGAACTGCGCGCGGAGTGCCGCATCCCGCATCGCGGCGTCGTACGCTTGGCGAAAGGCGGAGAGCAGAAGGGCGCACCGCTGCTGGAGCAGCCGGTATTCCCCGGGCTGCAGAAAGCGGGGGCGGAGCACGGTGCAGAGCGGTCGGTCGCCGAAGAAGAGCCCGCGCCGTCGGAGCTGTGCGTCGAGCGCGGCCTGCGTCTCCTCACCTAACGCATCGGAGAGGGCGTCGTGGTACTCGGCCGCGGCGCGGCTCACCGCCATCGCGTCCGCCTCAGATCGCGACTGCGGCGGAGGCGCGCCGCCCGGCGAACAGCGAATCCCAGCGCGGCTCGCGGGCCCCGCCGCGTGGCTGGAGCGCCAGCCGGATCACCATGTCCGCCATGTGCTGCACCGCCCAGTCGAAGTAGAAGGGGGTGAGTGAGTTGACGTCCATGTCCGGCGCCGGGTTCATGAAGTCGATCGCGTAGGGGACGCCATCCCTCACCGCCCACTCGAGAGAATCCATGTCGTAGCCGAGGGCGCGGACGAGGGCAAGCGAGTCGTGGACGATGCGCGCGCCGAGTCCGGGAGAGAGATGCTCATGCTCAAGGTGATAGCGCCGCTCCTTCGGGTCGTACTTGATCGGCAGCACATCCTCCTGCCCGATCGCGATGCATCGCACGAACTGCTCCCACTCGATGAACTCCTGGGCGATCATCGTGAGCCGGCCGGACTCGTCGTAGCGATGAATCAACTCGTCCAGTGATCGGCAGACGTACACATCCTTCCAGCCGCCACCGTGGGCGTCCTTGAGAACGCAGGGGAGCCCGACGTACTGGATGAGTCCCTTCCAGTCGAGCGGATAGCGCAGGTTGCGCAAGCTCTCGTCGTGCTTGATCCCCGGGACGTATTCCTTATTGGGGAGTGCGACAGTCTTCGGAGTGGCGACACCGAGCCGCCTCGCCAGCGTGGCACCGAAGAACTTGTCGTCGGCCGTCCACATGAAGGGATTGTTGACGACGGTGGTGCCGTGCAGCGCAGCGAACTTGAGGTAGGAGCGGTAGTACGGCACCTCGTGGGAGATGCGGTCCACGATCACGGCATACGGGCAGGGATCGTCGATGCGTGCCGCATCGAGCGACACATACTCGGCGTGGACCCCGGCCTGGCGAGTGTTGACGGCGTCGAGAAATGCCGGCGGAAATGACCACTCGCGGCCGACGAGGAGGCCGACCAGCGCCTCGCGATGGGAAAGTTGGGGGGTCGTCATAACAGGCCCGGGAGGGTAGGATGGCGCTGGAGCGCGATAGCGGGGTCACGCTCCCCCAATGTACCGCACGATCATTTGCTGCCAGTACGGCCAGTCGTGCGCCCAGCCGTCCCAGAGATGGAGGGCGTGCGGAATCTGTTTACTCCACAGCACTCCCGATAGGTACTCGTTGTTGGCGCGTCCACCGTCATCTCGCCCGGTCGCCAGGATGATCTCTACCCGCCGCAGCCGATCGAGGCGCCAGGCATCGTGCTCGTGCACCAGGAAGTCGCACGGGTTGTTGAAGTACACCGTGTCATCGGAGTAGCCATCCGTCATCTGTTTGATGTCGTAGAGACCGCTCATCCCGATGACGCGACCCACCAACTCCGGGTGCCGGAAGGTGAGGTTGACCGCGTGATAGGCGCCGAAGCTCGCGCCCGTCGTCATCAGGTAGGGATTCGGATTGTTCCGCGTAAAGGGGAGAACCTCGTCTATCAGATAGCGCTCGTACTGCGAGTGCCGCCACGCGCGCTCGGCCGGGTGGCGTCCCTTGGCGTACCAACTCTCCGAATCGACGCTGTCGACACAGAAGAGTTGGATCCAGCCCTGCTCGAGATGGTGGGCCAGGGCGGCGATCATCCCGCGGTCTTCCCACTCGAAAAAGCGTCCCATCGAGGTCGGGAAGACGAGCACACGTGCTCCCGCATGGCCGAAGAGGAGGAGCTCCATGTCGCGCCCGAGAGACGGACTGTGCCAGCGGTGATGCTCGCGCAGCATTCGACGTGCTCGTAACGGGCGGGGAAAGATTAGCTTGCGGCGGGACGCCGTCACCGCCGGGCGCCGGGTGCCCCTAACCTACCACACGATGGCCGACGCCCCAACCAGGCCGCACACGCGAACCGGCAATTTCCGAATGATTCCGAGCTTCCGCTCGCGCTTTCTGGCGGCGGAGCACGACGTCCTGATCTGGCTCCCGCCGGGGTACGACGCCCGGTCGCCCCGCCGCTATCCGGTGCTCTACCTGCACGATGGGCAGAACCTGTTCGACGATGCGACGGCCTTCGCCGGCGAGTGGCACGTCGATGAGACGGCACAGCGTTTGGTGACGTCGGGGGCGATCGAGCCGCTGATCGTCGTCGGGATCGCCAATGCCGGGGCGTACCGGATCGAGGAATACACGCCGACGCGCGATGGCGCCAAGAAGATGGGGGGCTCGGCGCACCGCTACGGCCGCATGATCGTCGAGGAGCTCAAGCCACTCATCGACGGCGAGTTCCGCACCGATCCGGCTCCCGCGTACACCGGGATCGGCGGGTCCTCGTTAGGTGCCCTCGTCTCACTCTTTCTCGCGCTCTGCTATCCGCAGACGTTCGGGCGCGTGGCGGCGCTCTCGCCGTCAGTCTGGTGGGACAACCGGTTCATCCTGCGCCGCATTCGGATCATGCAGCAGAAGCGGGACCTACGGATCTGGCTGAGCACCGGTACCGCCGAAGGCGAGGGCGTGGCCGATGCCGCCCGGCGCGTCCGCGATGCTCTGGTGGCGAAGGGGTGGCGGCTGGGCGTGGATCTCGACTTCCGCGAATACGCCGGAGCCCGACACAACGAGCAGGCGTGGGGAGCGCAGATGGAGGATGTGTTGCGTTTCCTCTATCCCGCACCGAGTCTTGCGCCCGGCGAGCTCGCGTCGCCCTGATGGACCGGGCGCCCTGCCCCCCCCGGCACGAAGCGTGCACTGCCCTCAGGCCGAGCGCGCCGGAAGGGAGAGCGAGGGGCGCGGATCCTTAGTCTCTGTAGCTGAATGGCCTGCCGGCCAGGGAGGAAAAATGGTGAAAGCGCTGGTGTTTGCTGCCGCCGGTGTGCTGCTGGTCGCGGCGGCCGCGGGCGGGACGACGGTCGCTGCCAAATGGACGGCCACGCTGAAGCCGGGAGCTGGAAGCAAGATCTCCGGCACCGCCAGCCTGGAGCCGGCGGGTGACAATCAGGCAAAGGCGGAGATCAAGATCACGGGCGGCACCCCGAACGCCGAGTACCCGTGGCATGTCCACACCGGGAGCTGCGCCAAGACGGGCGGCGTGGCCGGATCGCCCACCAACTACCCGGTCATGAAGGTGGGGAAGGACGGGACCGGGAGCGCCTCGGCCTCCATGCCGTTCGCCGCTCCGGACAGCGGCAGCTATTACGTGAACGTGCACAAGTCGAGTAGTGAGATGGGCGTGAGCGTCGCCTGCGGCGACCTTCACAAGTCCTGATCCCTAGCGCGCGGGGAGGTGGAGGTGGAGGGTGGGGTGGCATCTACGGTTAGGCGCACGCCAAATGCCGTGTGGTCGCCGCCCTCCCTCTCGCCTCGGCCTTCCGACTCACGTGCGAGGCTGTCGAGGTCCCCAAGGGAGCCCACGCAGCGTTGCTGGCACTTGACGGAATGCGTCTACGACCTAGCTTAGGCCAATGACCATGGATCTCCACCGAATCACGTTCACGCGGACGCTTATTCTCACCGCTATGCGGCGGCTGGGGAGGCTCGCGCGTACGGTGTGACGATGTAGGTCCCTGTAACGATGTGATCCGATCCCAGCCGCTCCTTCGCCGAGCGGCTGTTTGTTTTTCCGGGATTCACGTCAGCCCGATCGCAGCTTCACTCGAACCGACGGCGCCTCGCCGAGCGACCATGGCCACCACTCCCGTCTCCTCACCCGCGCTTCGCCTTACGACGCGAACCGCATCCCTCGGTACCGAAGGAGCATTCGATGTGCTGGTCGCCGCGCGCCGGTTGGAGGCGGCGGGCCGCGACGTCATTCACCTCGAGATCGGGGAGCCGGACTTCCCGACCCCCGAGCACATTGTCGATGCAGCGGCGCGCGCCCTGCGCGAGGGAAAGACCAAGTACACCCAGCCGGCGGGGATTCCTGAGCTTCGAACCGCGATCGCCGAGCACATGGCCCAGCGCGGAGTGACGCCGCGTCCGGAGCGGGTGGTGGTCACGCCCGGCGCCAAGCCGATCCTGTTCTACTCGATGCTCACGCTCGTCAGGCGCGGCGACGAAGTGTTGGTTCCCGATCCGGGCTTTCCGATCTACGAGTCCGTGGTGCGATTCGCCGAAGCCACTCCGCGCTTCTACTCGCTGCGTGCCGACCGCGGCTTTGCCCCGGATCTCGAGAGCATCGCGTCCCTCATCGGACCGCGGACGAGAGCGATCATGCTCAACTCGCCTCACAACCCGACGGGCGGCGTGGCGAGAGCGCGGGAGCTCGAGGCAGTGGCCGACCTTGCTCAGCGGCACGACCTCGTCGTGCTCGCCGATGAGATCTATTCGCGACACGTCCACGATGTCTCGCACGCCAGCATCGCCGCTCTCGAGGGAATGGCGGACCGCACTGTCATCGTGGATGGATTCTCGAAGACCTTCGCCATGACCGGGTGGCGCCTCGGCTACGGGGTGATGCCGGAGCCGATCGCCGAGCGGGTGACGAAACTGATCGTGAACAGCACCTCGTGCACGGCGGCGTTCGTTCAGCACGCGGGGGTCGCCGCCCTTACCGGACCGCAGGAGCCGGTGGCCACGATGGTGGCAGAGTTCCGGGGACGCCGCGACCTGCTGGTTCGAGGGCTGTCGGCGCTCGATGGCGTCTCGTGCACCCTCCCGTCCGGCGCCTTCTACGCCTTTCCGGATTTCAGTGCTGTGCTCTCGCGAACGGGCCTGACGACCGAAACGCTGGCGCACCGGTTGCTGCATGAGCATGGCGTCGCCTGCCTGGCGGGGACCGCCTTCGGCGAGCGCGGGCGTGGACACGTGCGCTTCTCCTACGCCGCCTCGCGCGCTCAGCTCACGGAAGCGCTCAACCGACTCCGGGGTGCGGTGGCGGCACTGCCCACCGTTTCCTGATTCGGGACCCGCTACTCTCACCGAGCCGGCCATGGCTACCTCAGAAGAGAAGAAAGTCACCCTCGCTACACTCCAGGCCCGTCGACGTGACGGCGCCCGGGTGTCCTT
>Ga0187777_10000358_pt1 | contig 32772 bp, 32 predicted proteins | sample 1015_Q2_SP5_10_M_FD_132416 | JGI IMG/M metagenome (GOLD analysis project Ga0187777, IMG submission 132416) | Tropical peat soil microbial communities from peatlands in Department of Meta, Colombia - 1015_Q2_SP5_10_MG | ecosystem: Environmental > Terrestrial > Soil > Wetlands > Peat | place... | reverse complement strand
GCGAAGGGCACGCATCCCAACGAGTTGATGGCCGAGCTGTACGGGAAGCAGGAGGGCTGCTCGCACGGCTACGGCGGCTCGATGCACCTCTACGACGTCGAGCGCGGCAACCTTGGCGCGAACGCGGTCATCGGCGGAGGCCTGCCGCAGATCACCGGCGCGGCGCTCGCCTTTCAGATGCGCGGCGAGCCCCGTGTCGCGCTCGCCTTCTTCGGCGACGGCACGACGAACATCGGCACCTTCCACGAGGCGCTGAACCTCGCGCAGCTCTGGAAGGTGCCCGCCGTCTTCGTGCTCGAGGACAACAAATGGGCCGAGTCGACGCCGGAGTCGCAGCACTCGCCGATCCGCGACCTCTCCGAGCGCGCGAAGGCGTTCGGGATGAAGGCGCTGAAGGCCGACGGGCAGGACGTCGAGGCCGTCTACAAGGTCGCCCGGCAGGCGCTCGAGCACGCGCGCTCGGGCAGGGGTCCCGTCTTCGTCCATCTCGACACCTGCCGTTTCACGGGGCACTACATCGGCGATCCGCAGGTCTACCGGCCGAAGGAGCAGGCGCGCGAGCTGCGCGAGACCCGCGACCCGATCGTGCACCTGCGCGAGAAGCTCGCCCTGAGCGACGAGGAGTACGCGGATCTCGACGCCGAGGTGACGGAGATGGTCGAGGCGTCGGTCGAGTTCGCGAAGAACGGCACGGATCCGGCGCCGGAGGACGCCCTCAAGAACGTCTATGCCTGAGCTCTCCTACCGCGAGGCCGTTCGCGACGCGCTCGTCCGGGCGATGCGCCAGGACGAGGACGTCTTCGTCATGGGCGAGGACATCGCCGAGATGGGCGGCTCGATGGGGGTCACGCACGGGATGATCGAGGAGTTCGGACCGGCACGCGTCCGCAACACGCCGATCTCGGAGATGGCGCTCGCCGGCGCCGCGATCGGTGCGGCGCTCCAGGGCATGCGTCCGGTCGCGGAGATCATGTACGAGGACTTCATGACGCTCGCCGCCGAGCAGGTCGTGAACCAGGCCGCGAAGCACCGCTACATGTCGGGCGGGCAGCACACCGTGCCGGTCGTCTTCCGGACGCAGGGCGGCGCCGGCTGGTCGCCGGGGGCCCAGCACGCGCAGCAGCTCGAGGCCTGGTTCGTGCACGTCCCCGGGCTGAAGGTCGTGTTCGCGTCGACCCCCGAGGACGTCCGCGGCCTCCTCTGGTCGTCGATCTACGACGACAACCCCGTCGTCTTCTTCGAGCACCGCACGCTGTACGGGATCAAGGGCGACGTGCCCGAGGAGATCGAGCCGATCCCGATCGGCAAGGCGCGGATCCAGCGAGCGGGGGAGGACGTGACGGTGATCGCGACCGGGCGCCTCGTGCACGAGGCGCTGAAGGCGGCCGCGGAGGCGGAGAAGGAGGGCGTCTCGGTCGAGGTCGTCGACCCGCGCACGCTGCAGCCGCTCGACGAGGAGGCGCTCGTCGCCTCCGTGAAGAAGACGAGCCGTGCCGTCGTCGCGCACGAGGCCGTCACGAGGATGGGCTTCGGCGCGGAGGTGGCCGCCGTTCTCCAGTATCAGGCGTTCGACTGGCTCGACGCGCCGGTCGAGCGCGTCGGCGCGAAGTTCACGCCGCTGCCGTTCGCGCCGGCGATGGAGAACTTCGTCGTGCCGCACGCCGCCGACGTCCTGCAGGCGATCCTCCGAACCGTGAACAAGGCGTAATGGCGACCGAGGTGAAGCTGCCCCGGCTCGGCCAGGGCATGGAGTCGGGCACGATCGTCAAGTGGCTGAAGGCCGAGGGCGACCAGGTCGCCAGGGGCGAGCCGCTCTACGAGCTCGACACCGACAAGGTGACCCAGGAGGTAGAGGCCGAGGCCTCGGGCGTGCTGCTGAAGATCGCGGTCGCGGCGGGGGAGGTCCCGGTCGGGGAGACGATCGGATTCATCGGCGTTCAGGGTGAAGAGGTTTCCGCTCCCGTGACGGAGCTCGAACCCGCAAGTAACAACTTGTTACAACGAGAGGTCGAGGAGACGCAACCGCCTCGGCCCGCCGCCGCGTCGACGGTGAACGGCCGCGTCAAGGCGAGCCCGCTCGCGCGGCGGATCGCGCGCGAGCGCGGCATCGACCTCGCGAGCCTGCGCGGCACCGGGCCGGACGGGCGGATCGTCGCCGAGGACGTCGAACGCGCGCAAGCGCAGCCTCTCGCTGCAAGTGACAACTTGCAACTTGCGCAGCCGACGCCTGCCGCCGGGGTCGAGTCGCGGCCGCTCTCGAAGGTCCGCAAGACGATCGCGCGCCGCCTGACGCAGGCCTGGACGGTGCCCGCGTTCCAGCTCACCGTGAGCGCCGACATGACGCGCGCCAACGAGCTGGTGGCGAGGCAGCGCGAGCTCCATCCCGAGGTTCGCATCACCGTCACCGACCTGCTCACGAAGCTCTGCGCACAGGGGCTCGTGCGCCACCGCGACATGAACGTCCAGTACGCCGATGACGCGCTGCTCGTCTTTCCCGGTGCGAACATCGGGATCGCCGTCGCGGCGCCGCAGGGGCTCGTCGTCCCGGTCGTGCACGGCGCCGACCGGTTGACGCTCGCGGAGATCGCGGCCGTGCGGGCAGACCTCGTCGCACGCGCCCGCGACGCAAAGCTCGGCGTCGATGACCTCGAGGGCGGCACGTTCACGATCTCGAACCTCGGCATGTACGACGTCGACCAGTTCGTGGCCGTGCTCAACCCGCCGCAGGCGTCGATCCTCGCGGTCGGCTCGACACGCGACCAGGTCGTCGCGCGCGACGGCGAGCTCACGATCACGCCGCTGATGACGATGACGCTCACGTGCGACCACCGCGCCGTGGACGGCGCGACCGGCGCGGAGTTCCTCCGGACGGTGAAGACCTTGCTGGCCGATCCCGGGCTCGCGCTCTGAGATGACGCACGGCGTCATCCGTCCCGCCGACATCCACGATGTGCGCTTCCTCCGCGACATGCTCCGTCACGCGTACTACTGGCGCATGAGCGAGGGCGCCGAGCGCCCGGTCTACCGCTACGTGCGCAACTGGGGCCGGCCCGGGGACGCCGGGGTGGTCGCGCTCGAGGGCCCGCACGCTTACGGTGCCGCCTGGTTCAGGCTCTTCACGGCGGCGGAGCCCGGTTTCGGCTTCGTCGACGAGCAGACGCCCGAGCTGACGATCGCAGTCGTGCCCAGCCGCCGCGGCAAGGGCGCCGGAGCGGAGCTGCTGCAGGCGCTGCTCGACCGGGCCCGCGCCGACGGCTACACGGCGATCAGCCTCAGCGCCGAGAAGGGGCAGACCGGCTTCTACGAGCGGTTCGGCTTCGAGCAGGTGGCCGAGACGCCGCACGCGGTGACGATGCTCGCCCACCTGTGACTAGCATCGCCTGAGAGATGACCGACGAGGAGAGAAGCCATGGACGTTGACGTCGCCGTCCTCGGAGGCGGCCCCGGCGGCTACACGGCCGCCATCCGTGCCGCGCAGCTCGGCGCGAAGGTCGCCTGCATCGACCGCGAGCCCGAGCTCGGCGGCACCTGCCTGCGCGTCGGCTGCGTCCCCACGAAGGCGTGGGTGCAGACGGCGTTCGCGCTCAAGCAGGCGGAAGAGAGCTTCGCGAAGTTCGGCGTCGAGGTCGGCGAGGCGAAGCTCGACTTTGCCGCCGCCAACGCCTGGAAGGCCGGCGTCGTCAAGCAGATGACGCAGGGCGTCGCCTTTCTGTTCAAGGCGAACGGCGTCGAGTGGGTGAAGGGCGTCGGCCGCTTCAAGGACGCGCACACGCTCGCCGTGGAAGGCGCGGAGGACGTCACCTTCAAGTCCGCGATCGTCGCCACGGGCTCGGCTCCGCTCTGGCCGCCGATCCCCGGCCTCGACTCGCCGCGCTGCGTCGACTCGACCGGGCTGCTCGCGCAGGAGATCGTGCCGCGGCGGCTCGTCGTGCTCGGCGGCGGCATCATCGGCTGCGAGTTCGCGTCGATCTTCGGCCGCTTCGGCTCCGAGGTGACGATCATCGAGATGCTCGACACGCTGATCCCGCAGGAGGACGCGGACGCCGCGAAGGAGCTCGCCAAGCAGTTCGGCAGGCGCGGGATCGCGCTCAACCTCGGTAAGCAGTGCACGCGGGTCGACGACGACGGCACGCGCCTCACCGTCCACTTCGGCGACGGCGAGACCGTGCAGGCCAACCTGATGCTCGTCTCCGTCGGCCGCGGCCCCGTGGTCGAGGGACTCGGGCTCGAGGCGATCGGCGTCCAGTTCGACCGCCGCACCGGCATCGCCGCCGACGAGCACCGGCGAACGTCGGTGCCGCACCTCTACGCCGTCGGCGACTGTGCCGGCTACTGGCAGCTCGCGCACACCGCGTTCCGCGAGGGCGAGGTCGCTGCCGAGAACGCCTGCGGCCACGACGCCGTGGTCGACAACCGCGGCGTGCCGCGGCCGATCTACACCGAGCCGGAGATCGCCGGCGTCGGCCTCACCGAGGCACAGGCGCGCGAGCAGTACGGCGACGACGTCGCCGTCGGCCGCTTCCCCTGGGTCGCGAACGCCCGGGCCGTGATGCAGGACGAGACCATCGGCTGGGTCAAGTCGATCCACGAGACCCGCTACGGCGAGCTGCTGGGCCTCGTCATGGTCGGGCCGCACGTGACCGACCTGGTCGAGGCCGGCGTCGTCGCGCTCGACGCCGAGGCGACCGTCGAGACGGTCGCGGACGGGATGGCGCCTCATCCGACGCTGTCCGAGGCGGTCAAGGAGGCCGGCCTCGTCGCGCTGGGAAGGCCGATCCACGTCCCGAACCGCAGGCCACAGGCCAGATCGCCCCGGTAGAAACTCGTCGCGCAAGTTTTCCGGGGGAGTGGCATCTTCATCGGTAAGGACGTGCCCTCGTCCCTAATCCCTGGAGCTACGCCGCCCGCGGGCTCCGGGGAACTTTGTCCCAAGGAGTGAGCCGCCCTTGCCGCAGGGGGCGGCTTTCTCTTTGGTCCCGGTTCGATACCGTGGGGTCCCAGCGAGGGAGGAGGAGGCCCCATGGGGATCGTCAACAGGCGCAATGCGGTGGTGGGCTGGGTCGTGCTGAAGGCCGGCAAGCGGGCGGCGAGGAAAAAGGCACAGACGGTGATGCCGGGCACGGGGCGTCGCGGCGCCGCGGCCGGCGCGTTCGCGGCGCTCGGCGGACTGCTGCTCTTCCGCCGCAAGAAGAAGGGCCGGGGCAGCGCGTGACCGGGGGCGGCGAGCTCTTCCGGCGCTCCATCGCAGACCTCGTCCCCTACGAGCCGGGCAAGCCGGTCGAGGAGGTGCAGCGCGAGCTCGGGCTCGAGCGCATCGTCAAGCTCGCCTCGAACGAGGGGCCCTATCCGCCGTTTCCCGCCGCGGTCGAGGCCATCGACCGGGCTGCGCGCGACCTCAACCGCTACCCGGACGGCGGCGTCTACGCGCTGCGCTCGGCGCTTGCCGAGCTGCACGGCGTCGCCTTCGAGGAGATCGTGGTCGGCGCGGGCGCCGACGGCGTGATCGACCTGCTCTCGCAGGCGACGCTCGAGCCGGGGGACGAGATCGTCTGCGGCTGGCCGTCGTTCCCCAGCTACGTGCTCGATGCCGCCAAGCTCGGCGCGGTCGCGCGCAAGGTGCCGCTGGCCGACTGGACGTACGACCTCGACGGTCTGCTCGCCGCGGTCGGGCCGCGCACGAAGCTCGTCTACGTCTGCCACCCCAACAACCCGACCGGCACCGCGAACGGCCGTGACGAGCTCGCCGCGTTCCTCGACCGCGTCCCGGACCACGTGCTCGTCGTGCTCGACCAGGCGTATTTCGAGTACATCGACGATCCCGACTACGCCGACGGGATCGTCGACCACTTCGTCCGGGGCCGGCGGATCGTCGTCCTGCGCACGTTCTCGAAGATCTACGGGCTCGCGGGCCTGCGCGTCGGCTACGGCGTCGCGCCGAGCGACGTCGTCGCCGCGACGAGCAAGGTGCGACGCGCCTTCGACGTCTCGGCAACGGCGCAGGCAGCGGCGCTCGCGAGCATCGGCGACGACGCGGAGATCGCCCGGCGGCGCGCGACGAACGCCGAGGGCCGCACGCAGCTCGAGGCGGTGCTCCGCGAGCACGCGCTCGACCCGGTCGGCCCGGCCCTCGGCAACTTCCTGTTCGCAGAGGTCGGGGACGGGCGCTCCATGTTCGAGCAGCTGCTCCGGTGCGGCGTGATCGTGCGTCCGCTCGGCGGGTTCGGCGCGCCCGAGGCGATCCGCGTCACGGTCGGCACCGCCGACGAGAACGCCTACTTCGCCGACGCCCTCGGGCACGTCTTCTCGCGGATCTCCGCCGGATAGCCCTGTTAGCCTGCGGCGGCTGTGCCGCGCCGTCCCTCGGTCAGGCAGCTGGCGCCCCTCGGCATCCCCGGCTTCCGGCTGCTCTTCCTCTCGACGCTCGGCTCGAGCTTCGGGAGTCTCCTCGCTGCGATCGCGCTGGCGATCGACGTCAAGGACAGGACGGACTCGGGGCTCTGGGTCGGAGCCGTCCTCGTCGTCGAGTTCCTGCCGCCGGTCTTCGTCGGCCTCACGCTCGGGCCGCTGCTCGACCGGCTGCAGCGGCGCAGGCTCATGGTCGGCGCCGACCTCGTCCGCGCCGCGGTCTTCTGCGCGCTGCCGTTCGCGTCGAGCGCAGGCGAGATCGTCGGGCTGGCGTCCGTTGCCGGGCTCGCCACCGGCTTCTTCCGGCCGGCCGTCTATGCCGGGGTGCCGAACCTCGTGCCGGAGGAGCTGCTGCCGGAGGCGAACGCCGTCCTGCAGACGATCGAGAACGTCAGCTGGGCCGCCGGCCCCGTGCTGGGCGGGCTGCTGACGGCCGCCGCGGGCCCGCACGCGGCGTACTGGATCAACGCGGTCTCGTTCCTCGTCTCCGCCGCGCTCGTCGTCCGGATCCCGGCGCGTCTGCTCCAGAGCGCGACGGCGCTCTCGCGGGGCCACTGGACCGATCTGAAGGACGGTTTCACCGCGGTGCTCCGCTCTCGCTCGCTGCTCGCGGTGCTGCTCGGCTGGGGGATCGCCTCGCTCGGAGCCGGTGGCGTCAGCGTCAGCGAGGTGTTCATGGCGAAGGACACGCTCGGCGCGGGGGACTTCGGCTACGGCTTGATCTACGGCGGCATCGGCACCGGGCTCGTGCTCGGGAGCTGGTGGAGCAGCCGGCTCGTGAGGCGGCTCGGCATCGCGCGGACGTACGGGCTCTCGCTCGCCGCGATGGCGGTCGGGTTCGGCGCCGGCGCGGCGAGCGTCGACATCTGGATGGCCGCCGCCTGCTGTGTCGCCGGCGGGGTCGGAAACGGCGCGGCGGTGGTCTGCAACGCGCTGCTCGTCCAACGCAGCTCGAGCGACGAGCTGCGGGGACGTGCGCTCACGTTCGTGATCAGCGCGACCTACGGGGTGATGGGCGCCTCCACGGTGGTCTCCGGCGCGTTCGTCGGCCTGAGCGGAGCACGCTGGATCTGGGCGGGTGGTGCCGCGGTGATCGCGATCGCGGCCCTCGTCGGCTACTCGCTCGCGCGCGCCGTCGCTCCCTTCGAGGAACCGGTCGAGGCGTAGCATCTCCGCGGTGGCCGGGCGCGGCGACTGGACACTCGAGACCCTCGCCGCCGGTGTGCGCAGCGGCGACCGGCGGGCGCTCGCGCGCGCGATCACGCTCGTCGAGAACCGTGACGCGCTCGCCTACGCGCTCGTCGCCGAGCTCTATCCGCACACCGGCAACGCGTATGCGGTCGGGCTGACCGGCCCGCCGGGCGTGGGCAAGTCCAGCCTCGTCTCGGCGCTCGTTCGCCACGTGCGCACCCGCAAGACGAGCGTCGGCGTCGTCTCTGTCGACCCGTCGAGCCCGTTCTCCCAGGGCGCGCTGCTCGGCGACAGGATCCGGCTCGCGGATCACTTCCTCGACCCGGGCGTCTTCATCCGCTCGATGGGGACCCGTGGCCATCTCGGCGGGCTGGCGGAGGCGACGCTGCAGGCGCTGCTCGTGCTCGACGCCGCCGGCAAGGAGCTCGTCTTCCTCGAGACGGTCGGCACCGGCCAGAGCGAGGTCGAGATCATCGGCATCGCCGACACGGTGCTGCTCGTGCTGATGCCCGGCTCGGGCGACTCGGTGCAGGCGCTGAAGGCGGGGATCATGGAGATTCCCGACGTGATCGCGATCAACAAGATGGATCATCCGGCGGCGGCGACGATGCTGAACGAGGTGCGCTCGATCCTCACCCTCGACCGCGAGCGGGACTGGCGGCCTCCGATCGTGCTCACCGAGGCGACCCGCGGCGAGAACGTGCCCGAGCTGTGGGAGAGGATCGAGGCCCATCGCGCCCATCTCGTCGCGTCGGGGCAGCTGGAGGAGCGGCGCGCGCGCAACCTCGCGCGGGAGGTCTTCTCCGTCGCGTCCGGCCGCGCGAAGCTGCATCTCGAGCATGCGGTCGCCGACGACCCGGAGCTGCGCCGGCTGCTCGACGAGGTGCAGCGGCGGGAGCTCGATCCTCTCAGTGCCGTACGGGAGATACTGGAGAAGGTCTTTGGGGTTACGTCCGATGCCGACGACGCAAACAGCACCCGGCCTTCCTGAGATCGAGCAGGCGCGTGCCCGCCTCGAGGGCGTCGCGCGGCCCACGCCGGTCTACCGGACGGAGACGTTCTCGCGGCTCGTCGGGCGCGAGGTCCACCTCAAGGCGGAGAACCTCCAGCGCACCGGCTCGTTCAAGATCCGCGGCGCGTACAACCGCATCTCGACGCTCACGCCCGAGCAGCGGGCGGCCGGCGTCGTCGCCGCCAGCGCCGGCAACCACGGGCAGGCCGTGGCCTGGGCCGCGCGCGAGGTGGGTGCCGGCGCGCGCATCTTCATGCCCCGTGACGCACCGATGGCGAAGGTGGAGGCGACCCGCAGCTACGGCGCGGAGATCGAGCTGACCGGGCCCGCGCTCGAGGAGGCGCTCGTCACGGCCGCCGCTCACGTCACGAAGACCGGCGCGACCTTCGTGCACCCGTACGAGGACGCCGCCGTGATCGCGGGCCAGGGGACGATCGGGCTCGAGCTCGCCGAGCAGGTCGCGGGCGTCGAGACCGTGCTCGTCCCGATCGGGGGCGGGGGGCTCGCGTCCGGCATCGGGCTCGCGCTGCGCGCGCTGCATCCCGGCGTGCGGATCGTCGGCATCCAGGCTGCGGGCACGCAGCCGGGAGGCGGAGGCTTCACGATCGCCGACGGCATCGCCGTGAAGGCGCCGGGGGAGCTCACGTCGGGCATCCTCGACCGCGTCCTCGACGGGGTCGTCTCCGTCACCGACGAGGAGATCAGCCAGGCGATCGTGCTCCTGCTCGAGCGGACGAAGCTCGTCGTCGAGGGCGCAGGCGCGGTCGGCGTGGCGGCGCTGCTGACCGGGAAGGTCGGCGGCACCGGCTCGGTCGTCTCGGTGCTCTCGGGCGGGAACATCGACGCGACGATGCTCATCTCGGTGATGCGGCACGGCCTCGCCGCCGCCGGCCGCTACCTCGTCCTGCGGACGCGCGTCGGCGACCGTCCCGGCGAGCTCGCGACGCTGCTGACCCTGCTCGCCAACGAGCGCGTCAACATCGTCGAGGTGGAGCACCAGCGCGAGACCGCGAACCTGCCGGTCGGCGACACGGGCGTCGAGTTGACGCTGCTCACGCGCGACCCCGCGCACTGCGACGAGATCCTCGCGATGCTCGCGCACTGGGGCTATTCGGCGGAACGCCTCGCGTGAGAAGCTGCGCTTCTCACGCGATTCCGGGTTGTGCTCCGCAGAGCGCCCGGCGGCGGAGCCGCCGGGCTCTTGTGTGACCAGGGGAGGCGGCTCCCGGTAGCGCGGCCGGTGGGGGCTGCGCCCTCCCCGTCCGCGTGGATCCGCCTGCGGCCAACGCGCCTGCGGCCGCGTTGGCCTCCGGCCTGGAGCGCTTCGACGGGCGCCGGTTTCAAACCTGGTCCTGGGCGAGCGGTCCAGGGCCGGAGCGAACGCGGAGCGTTCGTGGAGGCCGGATGCTCGCGTGCGGGGACGGCGAAGCCGCCACCGCGCGCGCTACCGGGACCAACGGCTCACGGCAGACAAGAGCTCGCCGGCTTTGCCGGCGAGCGCTCTGCGGAGCACAACCTCAAGTGTGGTGGAAGTGCGCAGCACTTCCACCACAGCGGCGGAACGACGTGACGGCGCCGCCGCGCGCGCGCCATTCGTTGAGGCCCCCGTCGAGCACGGGGCGCGCGTCGACCCCGCCCGCGCGGAGAACGCTCGCGGCGATCGCGGCACGCGGGCCGCTCTCGCAGATCGTCACCACCGGCCGGTCGCCGCACAGCCCGTTCTCGGCCGCCTGGCGCGCCATCCGGTAGGGCAAATGCCGGCTTCCCGGGATCGAGCCCTCGTCCCTCTCGTTCGCCTCGCGCACGTCGAGCACCTCGATCTCGCCCGCTGCGAGCCGCCGCTCCAGCTCGTCGATCGTCACCGGCTCCACCGCCTCCTCGCCGCCGCCCGTGCGCCAGCCCGTGACGTCGAACAACCCGACCGCGTGCAGCGCGCGCGCTGCACGCGCAGCCTCGTCCCCGTCGAGGGCGTCGAGCAAGACCGGGCCTTCCGGCAGGACGAACGCCGCCTTCGTGCCGAAGCTCGAGCCCGACACCGGCACGTTGACCGTACCGGGACGGTGACCCACGGCGAATGCGCGCGCGGAGCGCACGTCCAGCACCACCGCGTCGCCGCTCTCGTCCACCTGCCGCAGCGGCGGCCGGGCGCCGACGAGCGGCCCGCGGTTGAGCTCGACGATCCGCTCCATGTTCGGCGGGCGCGGCGGCTGCGGGCCGGCGGCCGCGGCCATGAACTCGTCGTGCGTCTCGACGAGCGCATGGTTGAAGCGCCGCTCGAAGCCGATCGTCGTCGACGCCTTCGAGCTCATCGCCGCGCCGCAGAGCGAGCCGGCCACGTGACCGGGGTAGACCTCGACGCCGTCGCCGAGCGCGACGAGTCGCCGGAGCGAGTGGAACAGCCCCTCGGCGCCCTCGAGGGCCTCGACGGCGAGGTCGGGCCGCGCGGCGTCGCCGACGAAGAGCGAGTCGCCGGTGAGCACGAGCCACGGCTCCTCGCCGCGTGAGCGGTCGACCACCGCGAACGAGCAGTGCTCCGGCCGGTGCCCCGGCGTGTGGATCGTCCGCACGAGGACGCGACCGAGCTCGATCTCCGTCCCGTCGACGAGCGGCTCGTGCGGATAGGCCGCCCCGGCTACCTCGTGCACCCACACCGGCAGCCCGTGCTCGAGCGCGAGGCGGCCGTGCCCGGAGACGTGGTCGGCGTGCGTGTGGGTCTCGAGCACGCCGACGAGGCGGACGCCGCGGCGCTCGCATTCCTCGAGGTAGCGCTCGATTGCGTACGCCGGATCGACGACGACGGCGACGTCGGCGTGCTCGTCACCGATGAGGTACGACCCGCAGCCGAGGTCGTCGTCGACGAACTGCGTGAACAGCACGGTCCGACGCTAGCAACGAATGCGGCTATATCTCTCAAAGTGACGTCGCGCCGCCAGGCCTCAACGAACGGCGGCGGAGCCGCTCGCGTGCTCTTCCTCGAGCAGGCGCCAGACGAACCAGCCGATCGCGATCAGGAAGACGAGCGTCTGCTCGGCGTTCATGAGGATTCCGCCGAGGTTCTGGTCGCGGATGGGCGAGAGCCCCCACAGGCGAGGTGCCCGCTCGTAGAACGAGTAGAACGGCCGGCTCGAGAAGATGAACGCGAGCCCGAGAAACGACGAGGCGACGAAGCCGGCGCCGAGATAGCCGAGAGCCGCAGGCACCGACAGGCGTCCGGTCACGAGCGGCCACCAGAACAACAGCCCGCCGAGGATCAGCAGCCCGTGCTCGAGGTTGAGCGCCCAGCCCGTGGCCAGTGCCCAGTTGTAGAAGCCGGCGAGATGCGTCCCGTACCAGGCGGCGAGCCAGGCGGAGAGCGTGAAGCGCGCGCGCATGGCCGCGGCGAACGAGCGGCCGCCCCGCCGCGAGATCGCATGCTGCATCGCCGGCGTGAGCCCGAGCAGCAGCAGCACCGGCGCGATGTCGGCGATCAGGCCGTTCTGGAGCAGGTGGACGAGCAGCAGCCGGTGGGCGGCGATCGTCTCGAGCGGCGAGTTCAGCGAAGCCGCGATCAGGAGCAGCCCCGCAGCGAACGAGGTCGTGCGCAGCCGCGAAGGCCGGTCGGCCCGCGCGGCAGCGGCGTACAGCGCCGCCGCGGCGACGGCAAGGACGAGATAGAGGGGCTCGAAGGAGAAGCTCGTCGCGCTCACGCCGTCGCGAGCCGGCGCGCCGGCCGGAGCCGCGGCCGCAGCAGCACCGTGACGAGCGTCCCGAGCGTCAGCAGCTGCTCGACCATCATCACGACGCCGGCGAGCTGCTGGTCGGTGAGCGCGGAGAGTCCGTAGGCGCCGTGGTACGCCGGATAGAGCGGGTGGAAGCTGAAGACGAGCACGTCCGTCAGTATCTGGCCGGCTCCGAACATCACCGCGGCCAGGGCCACCCTGCCGCCGACGGTGAGGCGCCGGTGCGAGCCGGGGTCGACGAGCAGCGTCCACATGAGCAGCCCGGCGACGATCCAACACGCGTGCTCGAAGTCGTGCAGGCCCTGATGGCGCAGCGCGAGGTCGTAGAGGTAGGGCACGTGCCATGCCGCGAGGTTCGTCGCCCAGAGGCTGCAGGCGACCCGGGGGCGCAACACCGTACGGAGCACCGCGCGCACCCGGGCGCTGTGCGCCAGCGGCGAGAGCACGGAGGAGGGGAGCAGGAACACGAGCAGCGGCCCGCGAACCGCGACCGCCAGCAGGGCGGGGGCGGCGTCGCCGATCAGGACGTGCTGCGCCATGTGCGCCGAGAGCAGCTCGCCCTCTGCGAGCCGGTCGAGCGGCGAGAGGAGCGCGACGAGCATGAGCGAGATCCCGAGCGCGAACAGCAACGTGCGGTCCCAGCCGACGAGGTCGGCCCGTCCGCGCCTGTGCAGCCGCAGCGACGCCTGGGCGAACAGCAACGCGGCGACGACGGCAGCTGCGACCGGGAGCACGAGGTTGATTGTGCCTGGCTGCGGCCGCCGGGTCTTCGCCGTGCCTAGAGACCGAGCTGCTTCGCGATCACGAGGCGCTGGATTTCGTTTGTGCCCTCGCCGATCTCGAGGATCTTCTGGTCGCGGTAGAGGCGCGAGATCGGGAACGCGTCCATGAAGCCGTAGCCGCCGTGGATCTGCAGCGCCGCGTTGACGGCTCGGTTCGAGAGCAGGCCGGTGTAGAGCTTCGCCTGTGCTGCGGCGAGCGAGTACGGCTTGCCCTCGTCCTTCAGCCAGGCGGCGCGGTAGACGAGCTGGCGGCCGGCCTCGATCTCGGTCGCCATGTCGGCGAGCGCGAACTGCACCGCCTGGAACCGTGCGATCGCCCGCCCGAACTGCTGCCGCTCCTTGGCGTACGCGAACGCGAGGTCGTACGCGCCCTGCGCGAGGCCGACCCCCATTGCCCCGACGGAGATGCGGCCGCCGTCGAGGATCTCCAGGAACTGCTGGAAGCCGCGCCCGCGCGGGCCGAGCAGGTTGCCCGCCGGCACGGCGCAGTCCTCGAACACGATCTCACGCGTGTCCGAGGCACGCCAGCCGAGCTTGCTCAGCGGCGGCGACAGCTCGTAGCCCGGCGTGCCGTTGGGGACGATGATGTTCGAGACCTCGTGCTCGCCCGTTCGCGCCACGATCGTCACGCAGGCGCTGATGTCGGTGCCGGCGTTCGTGATGAACATCTTCGAGCCGTTCACGACCCAGCAGCCGTCGCGCAGCTCGGCGCGCGTCTTCGTCGCGCCGGCGTCCGAGCCCGCCTCCGGCTCCGTGAGCCCGAAGGCGGCAAGGCCCTTGCCGGAGGCGAGACGTGGCAGCCACTCCCGCTTCTGCTCGTCGCTGCCGTACAGGGCGATCGGCATCGTGCCGAGCGACGTATGCGCCGCGACCGTGATCGCCACCGACGAGTCGACGCGCGTCAGCTCCTCGATCGCGAGCGCGTACGAGATCGTGTCCGCGCCGGCGCCGCCGAACTCCTCCGGCACGGGAATGCCCATCAGCCCCAGCTCGCCCATCTCCGCGACGAGCTCGTAGGGGAAGCGCGACTCGCGGTCGAGCTCCTCGGCCACGGGCTCGACACGCGTTTGCGCGAACTCGCGGACGGTCCGGCGCAGGAGCTCCTGCTCCTCGCTGAGCTCGTAGTTCATGCGAGGCCGGCGGCCAGCTCGGCGATCAGTCGCACGCCGTATCCCGTCCCGCCCGGGACGAGGTAGTAGTCGCCCCGCGAGCGCTCGAGGAACCCCGGGCCCGCCATGTCGACGTGCGCCCACGGTCCCTCGCCCGCGAACTCGCGGAGGAACTCGGCGGCGAGCGCGGGGCTGGCCTGTCGCAGCTCGGAGCTGTTCTTCAGGTCGGCGAACGCGGAGTCCACGTAACGACGGTAGCGCGGGTGGAGCGGGAACGGCCAGACGAGGTCGCCGCTGCGCTGGCCGGCGAGGACGACGCGGTCGCGCCAGCCGTCGTCGTTGGCGAAGCAGCCGGCATAGAGGTCGCCGAGGGCGAGCTCCATCGCGCCGGTGAGCGTCGCGACGTCGAGCACGTGCGTGGCTCCCTCGCGGCGCGCGTACCAGAGCGCGTCGGCGAGGACGAGACGGCCCTCGGCGTCGGTGTTGACGACCTCGATCGTCTTGCCGTTCGCCGCGCGGAGGATGTCGCCCGGGCGGAACGCGTCACCGCCGGGCAGGTTCTCCGCGGCCGCGAGGACGGCGATCGCACGGACCGGGAGGCGGAGCGCGGCGATCGCGCCGATCCCCTGCAGCGTGCCTGCACCGCCGGCCATGTCGCCTTTCATGTCCTGCATGTGCGCCGCCGGCTTGATCGAGATGCCGCCCGCGTCGAAGGTGATCGCCTTGCCGACGAGCCCGAGCACGACGTCGGCGCGGCTCGGCTGCGGCGGCTCGTAGCGGAGGAGGATCAGGCGGGGCTCGTTGCGGCTGCCGCGACCGACGGCGGTCAGCGCGCCCATCCCGAGCTGGTCGAGCTCGCGCGGCCCGAGCGCCTGTGACGTGAGGTGCTCGTGCTCGGCGGCGAGCGCGGCCGCCTGCGAGGCGAGCGCGCGCGGGTTGAGCTCGTTCGGCGGCATGTTGGCGAGATCACGCGCCCGGTTCGTGCGCTCCGCGAGCAGGGCGGCGCGCTCGGCCGCCTCGCGCAGCTCGGGCGTCTCGGTGTGGCCGACGACGATCCGCTCGAAGGGACGCCGCCCGTCGTCGTCCGTCTTCCAGCGGCCGGGCGTGTAGCCGCCGATGATCGTCCCCTCGACGAGCGCGCGCGCCTGGTCGGGCAGCGGCACGCGCAGCGTCTCGTCGAGCAGCCAGCAGACGGTGCCGCCGACGCGGGCGAGCGCCTGCGCCGCAGCCGCGGCAGCGGTTCGGAGCGCGTCGAGGTCGACTCGGTCGCGCCGGCCGACCCCGGCCGCGGCGACCCGAGGGCTCCCGAGCTCGCCGTCGACGTGCAGGACGAGGGCGTCGCCGCGCTCTCCGCGCAGCTCGCCGCTCTGGGCGAGTCGTGTCAACCGGCCGCCGAGCTTGTCGTCGACGACCCGTGCGCCTTCGCCGCCGAGGCTCTCCGGTGGCTCGGCCACGGTCAGCGCAAGGGCGTCCGCCTCCGTTTGGCCGGGCAGCCCGATCTCGATCGCGATCCCCATGGTGGGGTCTAGAAGAGCTTCTGGAGCTTCATGGCGGCGCCCATGTCGCCCTTGATCTTCAGCTTCCCGGTCATATAGGCGCTCGTGGGATTCTGCTCGCCCGCCGCGATCTTCTCGAAGGTCTCCTGCGAGGTCGAGATCGTCACGTCCGCGTCGCCTGCGCCCTCGGTCACGGAGACGCTGCCGTCGTCCACGTCGACCGTCCACTGGCCCGCGCCTTCGATGTCGAACACGTACGAGTTCGTCATCCCGGCTGTCTTCGACGTGTCGACGCGCGACGGGAGAGTCGCGAAGAACTCCTGAACGGTCTCGGCCATCTCCACTCCTTGGGTCTGGATCGTGGGCCCGAGCCTAGCGCACGGGCTATTCCTCCAGTTCGACCAGGAGCTGCCCGCCGGCGACGCGGTCGCCCTCGCCCACGTGGACGGCGCGCACGGTCGCGTCGTACGGGGAGACGAGCGGCGTCTCCATCTTCATCGCCTCGAGCACGAGGAGCGGCTGCCGCGCCGCCACCCGCGCGCCGGGCGCCACGAGCACCGTGATCACGGTGCCCGGCATCGGCGCGGTCAGCGACGACTGCTCGGCGTCGGGCCCGCGCCCCTGCACCGCCCCGGCGGCGTCGGGCGCGGCGTGCGGCGGCGGTGCGGGCAGGTTCAGGCGCCAGGCGCCCCGCCAGGCGGGCCCGGGCACGCGCGCCGGCCACTCGGAGAGCGGCGGGTTCTCGGTGAGGAACGCCGTCGTCGTGCGGCCGGCGCGCAGCAGCGGATGCGCGACGAGCCAGCGCAGGAGGGGCAGGTTCGTCGTCACGCCGCCGACCTCGGTCTCGGCGAGCGCGTCCGCGAGCCTGTCGAGCGCCTCGCCGCGCGTGGGTGCGTGCGCGATCAGCTTCGCGAGCAGCGGGTCGTACGAGGTGCCGATCTCGTCCCCCTCCTCGATGCCGGCGTCGACGCGAATCCCGGCCGGAAGCCGCAGCCGCTCGACGCGCCCCGCCTGCGGCAGGAACGTGCGTGGGTCCTCCGCGTAGAGGCGCGCCTCCACGGCGTTCCCGTGCAAGTGACAACTTGTTACTTGTTGGGAGAGAGGATCGCCGGCGGCGACGCTCAGCTGCGCGCGGACGATGTCGACGCCGCTCACGAGCTCCGTTACCGGATGCTCCACCTGGATGCGCGCGTTGAGCTCGAGGAAGTAGAAGTCGCGGCCGTCGAGCACGAACTCGGCGGTGCCGGCGCCTTCGTAGCCGATCGCCTGCGCGAGCGCGATTGCGGCGTCGCCCATGCGTTTGCGCAGCGCCGCGTCGAGCGCGGGCGAGGGTGACTCCTCGAGCACCTTCTGGTGGCGGCGCTGCACCGAGCACTCGCGCTCGCCCAGCGCGACGACGGTGCCGTGCCGGTCGGCGAGCAGCTGGATCTCCACGTGGCGGGGTCGCTCGAGGTAACGCTCGTAGAAGACGGTGTCGTCGCCGAACGCGGCTCCCGCCTCGCGCCGCGCCGCTGCGGTCGCCTCTTCGAGCTCGCGGGCGCCGCGGACGACGCGCATGCCGCGCCCGCCGCCCCCCGCGGTCGCCTTCACGAGAAGCGGGAAGCCGATCTCCGCCGCCGTGCCCGTCGGCAGCACGGGGACACCCGCCGCACGCGCGGTCTCCTTCGCCCCGAGCTTGTCGCCGCCGGCGCGGAGCGCGGCCGGGGGCGGGCCGACCCAGGCGAGCCCGGCGGCGAGCACCGCCTCGGCGAGCTCGGCGCTCTCCGCGAGGAAGCCGTAGCCGGGATGGACGGCGTCGGCGTCGCTCGCCCGCGCCGCCCGGACGTGCTCGTCCGCGTCGAGATACGACGCGATCTCGACCGTCTCGTTCGCGCTGCGCGCGTGGAGCGAGCCGAGGTCGTCCGGCGCGGCGACGGCTACCGTCGCCAGGCCGAGCGAGCGGCACGTGCGGAAGATCCGCAGGGCGATCTCGCCGCGGTTCGCGACGAGTACCTTCGTGACCGACATCGGGCGGAAGCCTATGCGCGCCCCGGGCTAGCGGAGGTCGTCGAGCACGTAGCTCCCCGGGCCGTCGAAGTCGGGCCCGCCGGGTCGCGAGCGCATCGAGATCCCGGTCGAGTCCACCCGGAAGTCGCGCTGCAACAGACGGCGGTAGGCGTCGAGCCGGCCGGTGCCGACGCCGGCGACGAGGCGGCCGAGGCCCGCCTCCGCCGCGAACGCCTCGCAGGCGTCGAGCAGCCGTTCGAATCGCTCGCCGGCGCCCGAACCGGGGAGGACGGCGCCGAACTTCACGTAGCAGACGCCGGCGCCTGCCTCGGTTCCGGGGCCGCAGTGGCAGATCGCCACGCCTGCGAGCCGGCCCTCGTCGCGGAGCAGCACCGTGTCGCCCAGCTGCTGCGCCGCGACCGCCCGGAGCTCGCGCTCGAGGTCGAGTCCTGGGAAGACGGCGTCCGTCAGCTCGCGGATCGACACGAGCGCGCCGGCCCGCTCGCCGTCCGGCACCTCCGAGAATGTCGTGCATCCGCCCGCGGCGGCGGTCACCTGCCTCGCCATGAGCGCGGTGAGGAAGCGCGGCCAGAACCCGTGCTTCTGGTAGAGCCCGAGGTGCTTGGGGCTGTCCGCGAAGGTGAAGAGTCCAGCCTGGCGCAACTTCCAGCGGTTGAAGGCGGCGAGCACCGGCTCGAGCAGGCGGCTGCCGATGCCGCGGTCCCAGAGGTCGGGACGGATCGTGAGCGGGCCGAAGAACCCGAAGGTTCCCCACCGGGCCGCGAAGACCGAGCCGACGACCTCGCCGTTGGCCGCGGCCACCCAGGCGCAGTCGGGCGCCGCCCGGAAACGGGTGCGCACGTAGTCCGCCTCTCCGAACGCCGCACTCGGGTCAGGCAGGCCCCGGACGGTGCCGAACGCAGTGCGCATGATCCGGTCGGCAGTGTCGAGGTCGCCCTCCTCGAGCGCTCTCACGCTCACCGCGTCCACGCCGGATCAGCGGTTGTCGACGAGCTCGGCGACCTCGACGAAGGTGACGGTCGGGCGCACGCCGTAGAGGCCCGTGACCCGCTCGACGAGCGCGTCGTCGAAGAAGCCGCGCGCGGCCTCCTCCGAGTCCCACAGGTACACGTTCGTCGCCCGCCGGTTCTGCTCGTCGACGGTGAAGGCCTTCTGGCGCAGCCCCGGCATGCCCTCGAACCGCCCGCGCGCCTCGTGCGCGATCGTGGCGATCTTCGAGCCGTCGAAGTCGTCCGCGAACTGGAACTCGACGATGACACCTTGCATGTGCGGCCTCCTTCTGGCGGGCGACGACGGGTGGCGCGAGCATAGTCGGCCCCCCGGTGCCAGGCACCGTGCCTGGCACCGGGGGGCTGCCGCGCCGTCAGCGGACGCGGCGGCGGCCGCGCAGACGGACGAGGACGAGGAGGCTCGCGAGTGCTGCGAGCACCGACCCTGCGCTCAGGCCCAGGCGCTTCACATCGGCCCGGAGTGCGGCGAGCCCCGCGTCGAGCTGCGCGCGCTCGGCGCGGATCTCCTCGCGGATCTGCTCGGCGGTGCGCCGCTCAACCCGTGCCATCGGCGCCTCCCTTCACGGCTGCCCGCGTCAGCAACGCGGCGGCACCGGCGAGGCCGCCGACGAGCACGAGCAGGACGGCGCTGACGACGAGGATCGCCAGCCACACCTGGAGCACGGTGGCGAGCGCCGCCGCCGCGGCGGCCAGCAGGAAGACGACGAGCAGCGGCGCGAGCAGGACGGCCAGCAGCCCGAGCCCGGCGCCGATGCCGAGCCGCGCTGCCCTTCCCCTCAGCTCCACGGTCTTCAGCTCGAGTTGGAGCCTGGCGAGCCGAGCCGCGCGCTCGACGAGCTCGCGGGCGGCCTCGATCGGATTCCTCGTTGACTCGCTCGCTGACACGCGACCCTCCCGTCGTCGGCTCTTGCCCGGCGAGAGGATCGTGAAGCATCCGGGCCCGGCATGCGCCGGTGCGGGCGTGGTCAGTCGGTGTGCCAGCCCGGAGCGCGCTTCTCGAGAAACGCCCGCAGCCCCTCCTGCCCCTCCTCGCTCGTCCGTCGGTCCGCGATCCAGCGCGCCGTCTCGGGGCCGTCGGGCCGCTCGCGGACGAGGCGCTTCGCCCAGCGGGCGGCGTGCGGGCCCGCGGAGAGGAGCTCGCCGAGCACGTGCTCGACCGCGGCGTCGAGATCGGCCGCCACCTCGCTCACGAGGCCGATCCGCATCGCGGTCTCGGCGTCGAAGCGCTCTCCGCTGACGAAGTAGCGTCGCGCGGCACCCGGGCCGATCTTCGGAAGGACGAACGGCGAGATCACCGCAGGGATGATCCCGAGCTTCACCTCGGAGAACGCGAACACCGTCCCGGGCGCCGCGATCGCGATGTCCGCCGCCGCGACGAGCCCGGCGCCGCCGCCCAGCGCATGCCCCTGCACGCGCGCGACCACGGGTGCCGCGCAGCTGTCGATCGCCTCGAGCATCCGCCGCAATGCGTTGGCGTCGGCGACGTTCTCCTCGAAGGGCAGCCCCGCGGACGCGCGCATCCACTCGACGTCCGCGCCGGCGCAGAAGCTCGGTCCCGCGCCTGCGAGCAGCACCGCGCGCGCACGTCCGACGTCGACGAACGCCTCCGCCAGCTCGGCGATCAGCGGGGCGTCGAATGCGTTTCGGCGGTCCGGCCGCGCCAGCGTGATCCGCAGGAGCGCCCCGTCGCGCTCGATCTCGAGATTCGCCATGTCGCATAGAGTCTCACGGATGCTGCACGGAGCCGTCGCCGCCGCCCTCACACCCCTGCGCGCGGGAGGCTCCGAGCTGGACGAGGACGCGGTCGTCCCCTATGTCGACTTCCTCGCCGTGCACGGGCTCGACGGGATCCTCGCGCTCGGCACGACCGGCGAGGGCGTGCTGCTCGGCGTCAGGGAGCGGCGGCGCCTGACCGAGCTCTTCCTCGAAGCGGCGCGCGGGCGGCTCCAGGTGGCCGTGCACTGCGGAGCACAGTCGACGGCGGACACGGTTGCGCTCGCGGAGCACGCGGCGCGGCACGGTGCCGACGCGGTCGCAGTCATCGGGCCGCCGTACTTTCCGCTCGACGAGGACGAGTTGCTCGCGCACTTCGAGGCGGCAGCGCGCGCGTGCGCGCCGCTGCCGTTCTATGCGTACGAGTTCGCCGCGCGTAGCGGCTACGCGATCCCGCTCCCGGTCCTCGCCCGGCTGCGCGAGCGGGCGCCGAACCTCGCCGGCCTGAAGGTGTCCGACTCGCCGTGGGACAAGGTGGCGCCGTACCTCGTCGAAGGGCTCGACGTGTTCGTCGGCGCCGAGGCGCTGATCGCACAGGGCCTTGCCGCCGGCGCCGCAGGAGCGGTCTCCGGGCTCGCGGGTAGCTTCCCCGACGCGGTCGTGCCGCTCGTGCGCGACGCGTCGCCCGAGCGGGCCGAGCGGGTCGGCTCTCTGCGGGCGTCGCTGCAGCGGCTGCCGTTCCACGCTGCGTCGAAGACGGCGCTCGGGTTGCGCGACCTCCCGTTCCGTCCCGACGTGCGCCCGCCTCTGCGCGGGCTGCGCGACGACGAGCGCGCCGAGGTCGAGCGGATCGTCGCCGACTGGCTCGGCACCGTTCACTGAAGGCGCACTAGGGGCTTCGCATCCGCCCGAGCGCCGCGAGGCGTGCTCGGCCTTCGCCGAGCGGCTCGTGCTCCGGCCTCGGCCACGCGAGCAGCGCCGCGAGCACGACGACGGTGAGGTCGCGCACGAGCAGCAGCCACGATTGCGTCGGCGCGAGCGTGTTCACGAGCGGCCAGTAGTGGCGCGGGAACCACGCCTGCGTGAGCGCGAGCGCCGCCGCGAGCAGGACGCCCGCGCCGAAGCCGCGCCTGCCGCGCACGAGCGGGACGAGCGGGACGAGCCAGACCAGGAACTGGGGCGAGAACACCTTCGCGAACGCGAGCAGCACGGCCGCCGCGGCGGCCGAGTGCGCGACGAGCCGCTCGCCGGTCGCAGGCCCCTGCTCGAACAGGAGCCAGACGCCGGTGACGGCCACGGCCGTCGCGACGGTCGACGCGACGCCGAGCGCGTGGACGCCGCTGCCGGAGGGGTTCTGCGACCCGAACCGGGACACGACCGTGAGGTGCGTTCCGGCGAGATGGTGCACCGCGATGAGGAGCGCGGAGCCGAGGCTCTCGAGCTGCAGCGGGCGCGCGAGCTGCGCGTGGAAGCTGGCCCTGAGCCCGGCGGGGGAGAGGACGGCGAACGGCAGGAAGCAGGCGGCGTCGACCGCGACGAGGCCGGCCGCCCAGCCTGCTGCCGCGCGTGCGCTGCGCGTGCGCCAGACCCAGATGAGCGCGAGCGGCACGAGCACCGCCGGCCAGAGCTTCGCCGCGATCGCGGCGCCGAGCGCGAGTGACGACAGCGCATGCCGCTCCCAGAGCAGCGCCGCGACTGCAAGCACGGCGAGGGCCGCGGGCCAGTAGTCGAAGCGCGAGAGCACGACCGATCCGAGCAGCAGCGGTGACAGCGCCATCAGTCCGAGCGCCGCGCCCGACCGCACCGGACCGGCGCCGAGCGCGAGCAGCGCGAGCGCGGCACCGTAGATCGCGATGCAGCCGCACAGCGCCATCAGCCGGTCGAACCAGCGGTCGTACGCGACCTGGTCGCCCTCGTGGCCGAGCGAGGGGAGGACGAAGACCGGCAGCGCGCCGGGCGGGTACTCGAGCCGGAAGTCGCGGTACGGGACCGCGCCGTCCGCGATCGCGTCGCCGTAGCGTGCGTACGTGCCCGTGTCGGTGAGCTGTCCGCGCTCGAGGAAGCCGTGGTGGAGGAGCGTCCAGCAGCCGAGAAAGAGGCCGAGCGCGACGGCGACGAGCGCGGTCGAGCCCGCGCGGGTCATTCGACGTCGAACTCCTCCGCGACCACGGGCTCCTGCCCGATGAGGCGAGGAATTGCACCGAGGTCGGGCAGCTCGTCTCCGAACGCGAGCAGCCCGAGCCGCTCCTGCGACTCGTTCGAGATCCAGCGGTCGCCGTCCGGAAGCTCCGGCAGGTGCGCGCGGAGCTCGTCGAGCGTGGTCTTCGAGTCGTAGAGGTTCCAGATCAGGATGCGTGCGATCAGAACGGGCCTCGCGGCTCGTAGCCGCCGCGGCGCGCACCGATCGCGAGGAACGTCATGCCGTTCGGCCCGGCGACGGGACAGCGGACGGTCTCAGGGTCGAAGCGGAGCATCGTCCCCTCGCGCACCGGGACCTCGTCGCCCTCGACGCGCCAGACGCCGTCACCGTGGACGACGACGTTCACCTCCTCCTGCTGCGACTCGACCTCGTCGTGCTCGTGCCCTTCCGCGTTCGGCGGCAGCTCGAACCAGTTGATGCCGAACGCCTCGACGCCGAGCGCGCGGCGTACGAACCGCACCATGCCGGTGCGGCCGCCCGGCTCGAGCTCGTCGACGTTGACGACGCTGTAGCTCATCTGCCTAGCTCCTCTCACATGCGGAAGATGCCGAAGGTGGTCTCCGAGATCGGGGCGTTGAGCGCCGCCGCGAGCCCGAGCGCGAGCACGCGGCGCGTGTCGAGGGGGTCGATGATCCCGTCGTCCCACAGGCGGGCGCTCGAGTAATACGGGTTGCCCTCCTCCTCGTACTTGGCGCGGATCTCGTCCTCGTCGACGTCGCCGACCATCGCGAGCACGGTTGCGGCCTGCTCGCCGCCCATCACCGAGATGCGCGCATTCGGCCACATCCACAGCTGGCGCGGCTCGTACGCGCGGCCGCACATCGCATAGTTGCCGGCGCCGAACGAGCCGCCGACGACGACGGTGAACTTCGGCACCTGCGCGTTCGCAACCGCCATCACGAGCTTCGCGCCGTCGCGCGCGATGCCGCCCGCCTCGTATTCCGTGCCGACCATGAACCCGGTGACGTTCTGCAGGAACAGGATCGGCACGCGGCGCTTGCAGCAGAGCTCGACGAAGTGCGCGCCCTTCTGCGCGGACTCGGCGAAGAGCACGCCGTTGTTGGCGAGGACTCCGACCGGGATCCCCTCGACGTGCGCGAAGCCGGTGACGAGCGTCTCGCCGTACAGCTGCTTGAACTCGTGGAAGCGGGAGCCGTCGACGAGGCGCGCGATCAGCTCGCGGGCGTCGGTCTGGTGGCGGAAGTCCTCCGGGATCAGGCCGTACAGGTCGCCCGGGTCGAGCGCCGGCGGCTCCGGCTCGGCCGGCTCCCAGGGCGGCTCGGGCCGGCGCATGGGCAGGTTGCGGACGATTGCCCGGGCGAGCGCGAGTGCGTGCTCGTCCGAGGTGGCATAGTGGTCGGCGACGCCCGAGCGCCGCGCGTGCACGTCGGCGCCGCCGAGCTCCTCCGCCGTGACGTCCTGGCCGGTGGCCGCCTTCACGAGCGGCGGGCCGCCGATGAAGATCGTGCCGGTGCCGCGCACGATGATCGTCTCGTCGCTCATCGCCGGGACGTAGGCGCCGCCGGCCGTGCACGAGCCCATCACGACCGCGATCTGCGGGATCCCCTGCGCGGACATCTGCGCCTGGTTGAAGAAGATGCGTCCGAAGTGCTCCCGGTCGGGAAAGACCTCGGCCTGCAGCGGCAGGAACGCGCCGCCGGAGTCGACGAGGTACAGGCACGGCAGGCGGTTCTGGGCGGCCACCTCCTGTGCCCGGAGATGCTTCTTGACGGTGAGCGGGAAGTAGGAGCCGCCCTTGACCGTCGCGTCGTTGGCGACGATCACGCACTCGCGGCCCTCGACGACGCCGACCCCGGTGACGATGCCCGCGCCCGGCGCCTGGTTTTCGTACAGGTCGTACGCGGCGAGCGCGTTCAGCTCGAGGAAGGCGCTGTCGGGGTCGACGAGCCGGTCGACCCGCTCGCGTGCGGTGAGCTTGCCGCGGGAGCGATGCCGCTCGACCGCCGCCTCGCCGCCGCCGCGGGCGACCTCCGCCGTGCGCGTGTGCAGCTCGGCGACGAGCGCGGCCATCCGCTCGCGGCGGCGCGAGAATGCGTCCGAGCCGCGCTCGACCTGCGACGTGAGGACGGCCATCGGGCGGAGCCTAACGTCGGCGGCTGACCGTACGCTTGTTCGCCGTGGCCGTCCCCGGCATCGTCGCCCACCTCGACCTCGACGCGTTCTTCGCGGCGGTCGAGGAGCTCGAGAACCCGGAGCTGCGGACGAAGCCGCTCATCGTCGGCGGAGACCCGCACGGCCGCGGCGTCGTCGCGACCGCGAACTACGTTGCCCGGAGGTTCGGCATCCATTCCGCGATGAGCGCCGCCGAGGCGATCCGCCGCTGCCCGCAGGCGGTCTTCGTCCGGCCGCGGCACAGCCTCTACCGCGAGTACTCGCAGCACGTCTGGTCGACCGTGCGCGGGATCGTGCCCACGGTGGAGCAGACCGGTCTCGACGAGGGCTACCTCGACGTCGGCGAGGTCGCGCGCGACTTCCTCGAGGCGCGCGTCGTCGCCGAGGCCGTCCAGACCGCGGTGCGGGCCGGTACGAGCCTCACCTGCTCACTCGGCGTCGCAGCGTGCAAGGTCGTGGCGAAGGTCGGCAGCGACGCGCGCAAGCCCGGCGGGCTGACGGTCGTCGTGCCGGGGCACGAGGCGTCGTTTCTCGCGCCGTTCGACGTGCGGCGGCTGCCTGGCGTCGGGCCGAAGGCGGAGACGCGGCTGCGCGCCGCCGGCATCGGCACGGTCGGCGCGCTCGCGACGCTCTCGGACGAGGAGCTGCGGCGGCTGCTGCCCGGCAGCGTCGGCGCGCTGCTGCGCGACCGTGCGCGCGGAATCGACCCGCGTGGCCTCGAGCTCGACACAGAGCGGATCTCGATCAGCGTCGAGAGCACGTTCGACCGCGACCTCGCCGACCGGGAACGGCTGCACGACGAGCTGCGCGCGATGGCACGAGAAGTCGCCGAGCACCTGCAAAGGAACGGCCAGGTCGCGCGCACCGTGACGACGAAGCTCCGCTACACGGACTTCTCGATCCGCAGCCGCTCGACGTCGCTCACGGTCGGGATCGACGACGCCGACCAGATCGGCGTGCTTGCCTGCCGGCTGCTCGACCGTGGCCTGCGCGACCGGCCCGGTGCGCTGCGCCTCGTCGGCGTCGGCGTTTCCGGGCTCGCCGCCTACCGGCAGCTCGCCCTCGGCGGTCTCTAGCAAACCGTTGTCGCGGCTCGCGTCGTATGTCCTTCGGAATCCGAGCGAAGGAGCGTCGATGTTGCGCAAGGGCATTTCGTTTGCGGCGGTTGTGCTGACTGCCGCCGCGGCCGTCAGCACCGCATACGCCGTGGGGGGCACGCTGCCCCTCGGACCGGCCGCCACCGGCCAGGAGCACGTCTACCGCGGCTACTACGACGGCCACAAGGACGTCTACGTCGTCACCGACACCTCGAGCAAGAGCCAGGCCACGGCGATGGGGATCAACTACTCGCCGGCGCTCGGCACGGTGAAGGGCGCCCCGTTTCAATACTTCATCAGCGGTCCCGCCGCACCGGGCCAGCTCGCCGTCTTCGGCTCGGAGCCGGGTGAGACCGACTACAACCCCCTCTGGGAGGAGCTGTTCGTGACGTGGAAGCCGGGCGTGAAGCCCGTGCTCCTCGTCCAGGACGACCAGATCAATGCGCTGGCGAAGCAGCACAAGCTGACCGTCACCGACGCGCACATCGTCCTCAACGCGCCGATCCTGAAGGTCGAGAAGTAGGCGCCCTCGCGAGCCGGGAACCCGGCACGGGCGGCTCCCCGTAATGTAGAGGGAGGAGTCGCCCGTGCTGTTGCTGCTGGGCATCGGTTTCGTCGCCGGCGTGATCACCGCCGTCTCGCCGTGCGTGCTGCCCGTGCTGCCGATCGTGCTGGCGGGTGGCGCGACGGGCGGACGGCGTCGTCCGTACGCGATCGTCGCCGGCCTCGTTGCGAGCTTCACCGTCTTCACGCTGACCGCCTCGGCGCTGCTGTCCGCGCTCGGGCTGCCGCAGGACACCCTGCGCGACGTCGCGATCGCGCTGCTGTTCGTCGTGGCCGCGACGCTGCTCGTGCCCCGCCTCGGGATGCTCGCGGAGGCCCCGTTCGCGCGACTGGGAAGGCGGCCTGGCGGCGAGCTCGGCGGCGGCTTCCTGCTCGGGGCGAGCCTCGGGCTCGTGTTCGTCCCCTGCGCCGGACCGGTGCTGGCCACCGTCAGCGTGCTCGCGGCGGAACGGCGCTACGGCGTCCAGCTCGTGCTGCTGACGCTGTTCTACGCCGCCGGCGCGGGCCTCGTTCTGCTGCTCGTCGCAGCCGGCGGGCAGCGTGTCTCGCGGCGGCTGCGCGCGACCCGGGCCTGGTGGCGGCCGGCGCTCGGCGTCGTGATGGCCGCGGCTGCCCTCGCGATCGTCTTCAACCTCGACCAGACGCTCCAGACCGACCTCGGCTCGTACACGAGCGCGCTTCAGCGGCACACCGAGGCGTCGGGCTACGCGACCCACCACCTGAATGCGCTGGAGGGAAGGACCGGCACGCTGCGGCCGCACGCGACGGCGCCCGCGAAGACGCGGCTGCCGGACTACGGCGCCGCCCCCGACTTCGCCGGGATCGCTCACTGGCTGAACACGCCGGGCGACCGGCCGCTGTCGATCGCGGGCCTGCGCGGCAAGGTGGTGCTCGTCGACTTCTGGACGTACTCGTGCATCAACTGCCTGCGCACGCTGCCGCACCTGCGCTCCTGGTACACCGCCTACCACAAGTACGGCCTCGAGATCGTCGGCGTGCACACGCCCGAGTTCGCGTTCGAGCATGTGCTCGGCAACGTGGAAGGCGCGGTGCACCGGCTCGGCGTCACCTGGCCGGTCGCACTCGACAACAGCTATGCGACGTGGAACGCGTACTCGAACCAGTACTGGCCGGCCGACTACCTCGTCGACCGGCAGGGAAACGTCCGCGCCGTCCAGTTCGGCGAGGGCGACTACGACAGCACCGAGCGCGACATTCGCGAGCTGCTCGGCGTGCGCGCCGAGGCGGCAGCAGTTCCGAACACGACGCCGGCCGGGCTGATGACGCCCGAGACGTACCTCGGCCCCGAGCGGCTCGACCCCAGCCGCTACGCGGGATCGCACCTCGTCACGGAGAAGCCGGCGCTGTTCACGCCGGCGAGCGTCGTGCCGCAGAACGCGATCTCCTACGGCGGCGACTGGACGCTCGCCGGCCAGATCGCGACGGCGGGGATGGGGGCGCAGCTGCTGCTCCACTTCCACGCCGAGGACGTGTACATCGTCCTCGGCGGCACGGGCCGCGTCACCGCGCGCCTCGGCGGCAAGCCGCTCGCGACCATCGACGTCGACGCCGACCGGCTCTACACGGTGCTCACGTCGCACGCGACCCGGGACGGGCTGCTCCGGCTCTCGTTCACCCCCGGGGTGCGCGCCTACAGCTTCACGTTCGGATAGCCGGTGGTCTTACCCGTTTCTCAACCGCTCCTCACGTACCGCTTACCCTGGGACGGGACACTGGTGCCATGACCAGGCGTAGAGCTTTCAGCGCAGCGGCGGCCGCCCTCGTAGTGGTCGTGGCGCTGCTGCTCGGGGCGCAGCGCGTCGCCGCCTCCGGCAACCGCTCCGCCGCGAGCGTCGACGACGGTATCGTCGACATCAACACGAACCTCGCCTACCAGAATGCCGCGGCGGCGGGCACCGGCATGGTGCTCACCTCGTCCGGCGAGGTGCTGACGAACAACCACGTGATTCGCGGCGCGACGAAGATTCGCGTCACCGACCCCTCGACCGGCCGGACGTACTCCGCGACGGTCGTCGGCTACGACCTCTCCGCCGACGTGGCCGTGCTGCAGCTCAAGGGTGCGTCGGAGCTCCGGACCGTGAGCGTCGGCGACTCCTCGAAGGTGCAGGTCGGCCAGGCCGTCACCGCGCTCGGCAACGCCGGCGGAGCGGGCGGCAGCCCCATCGCCGCCACGGGAGCGATCACCGGGCTCGGGAAGTCGATCACCGCGAGCGACGGCACCAACGCGGAGCGGCTGACCGGGCTGATCGAGACGAACGCCGGTGTCCAGCCGGGAGACTCGGGCGGCCCGCTCCTCGACTCGAACGGGGACGTCATCGGCATGGACACGGCCGCATCGGCCGGTTTCTCGCTCCAGTACACCGGCAACGAGGCGTTCGCCATCCCGATCGACCGGGCGCTGGCGATCGCGAAGCAGATCGAGGCCGGGCACTCCCTGACCGCGCACATCGGCGCGACCGCCTTCCTCGGCATCGAGGTGGCGGCGGACGACTACTTCACGCAGGGCGCGGTCGTGGCCGCCGTCGTCCATTCCTCACCGGCGGCGCGCGCGGGCCTCACGTACGGCGACGTCATCGTCGGCCTGAACAGCCACAAGGTCACCTCGCCGACGACCCTCACCGCGCTGATCCTGAAGCAGCCGCCGGGCACGAAGATCCAGATCCGCTGGGTCGACTCCGCCGGCACGAGCCACACGGCGACCGTCACGCTCGCGAGCGGCCCTGCCCAGTAGATTGAAACCACGGGGCCGGAAGAGTTGAATCGCCTGGTCAACCGAGGAGGAGCGCGATGCCGAGCTACATCACCTTGATCAACTGGACCGATCAGGGGGCGAAGAACTACAAGGACAGCGTCGATCGGTACGAGGCGGCGCAGAAGGTGATGAGCGCCGCCGGCGTCTCGTTCAAGGAGATCTACTGGACGATCGGGCCGTACGACCTCGTCGGTGTCGTCGAGGCCCCGGACGACGAGACCGCGACGGCCGCCCTGCTCACGGTCGCGGGTCAGGGCAACATCCGAACGACGACGTTGCGTGCGTTCAGCGCCGGCGAGATGAGGGGCGTGATCGCGAAGGCGGGCTGAGAAGGCGGGAGTACCCAGCAGGGGCGGAGGGACTTGAACCCCCAACCCCCGGTTTTGGAGACCGGTGCTCTGCCAGTTGAGCTACGCCCCTGGGTCGACGCGGATTGTATCCGGGGGGCCCGGAACGGCCGGCGGCTCGCGCCGGGCTAGGCTCCGAACGTGCAGCGGCGCGCGCTCGGACTGCTCTTCGCGACACTTGCCGTCGTGCTCGGCGCGATCGCTCTGTGGGCGGCGGTCGGTGCCGGGCACGACGTGCGCCGCTGGATCGTCGCATTCGCGTCGTTCGCCCTCGCGGGCTGGCTCGCATCGCTCGCGCTGAGCGTCTTCCGGCGCCACCGCTGAGGAAAAGCTCCGCCCGCGCCGTATTCTTCCCCCGTGGCCCGCGCCGACGACACCCAGACGCTGTGGGTCCAGTACCGCAAGACCGCGGACCCCGGGATCCGCGACCGGCTGATCCTCACCTACGCGCCGCTCGTGAAGTACGTCGCCGGACGGCTCGGCAGCGGTCTGCCCGCCCACATCGACGAGGGCGATCTCGTCTCGTACGGGCTGCTCGGCCTGATCGGCGCGATCGAGCGCTACGAGCCGGACCGCGACGTGAAGTTCGAGACGTACGCGATCGCGCGCATCAAGGGCGCGATCATCGACGAGTTGCGCGCGATGGACTGGGTGCCACGCTCGGTCCGTGCCCGTGCCCGCGACATCGAGCGCGCGATCGGCGAGCTCGAGGCGAAGCTCGGCCGGGCGCCCACCGACGAGGAGATCTCGAAGAAGCTCGGCATCACCGAGGAGGAGCTGGAAGGAAGCCTGACCGAGATCGCGCGCTCCTCGATCGCCGCCCTCGACGAGCTGTGGACGGTGTCCGGCTCGGGCGGCGACCAGATCGCGCTCATCGACACGATCGAGGACGCCGACGCGCCCGACCCGCAGAGCACGCTCTCCCAGACGGAGATGCGCGAGGCGATCGCCGACGCGATCGCGCGCCTGCCCGAGCGTGAGAAGCTCGTCGTCACCCTCTACTACTACGAGGAGCTGACCCTTCGCGAGATCGGCGAGGTGCTCGGCGTCACCGAGTCCCGCGTCTCCCAGCTGCACACGAAGGCGGTCCTCCGCCTCAAGGCCCGCCTGGCCGGCTCGGCCGCCCGGGCCGCGCTCGAGACCTAGTCCCCGTTGGCGGCCAATCGGCGGCGATACGATTGCCGCCGAGTTCAACGCCCAGGAGGACAGGAGCCTGATGTCAGCGACCGAGCCCGGAAAGATTCGCAACATCGCCGTCGTCGGCCACCGCGGGGTGGGCAAGACCTCGCTCGTCGAGGCCATGCTCTTCCAGGCCGGGAAGACGAATAGGCTGGGCACGATCGAGCAGGGCACGACCGTCTCCGACTGGGAGGACGACGAGCACCGGCGCCAGATGTCGCTCAGCGGCACGCTTGCGCACCTCGAGTGGCAGGGCCGGAAGATCAATCTCGTCGACTGTCCGGGCGACGCCGGCTTCCAGGCCGACACGTATGCGGCGCTGCGCGTCGTCGAGGGAGCGCTCGTCGTGCTGAGCGGCGTGATGGGCGTCGAGGTCAACTCCGCGCGCGTGTGGGCGCGCGCGGAGGAGTACGCGCTCTCGCGTGTCGTCTTCGTGAACATGCTCGACCGCGAGCGCGCCGACTTCTTCCGCGTGCTCGAGGCGGCGCGCGCGCAGCTCTCCGACCGCTGCGTCGCGATCCAGATCCCGATCGGCGCCGAGCACGAGCTGACCGGCGTCGTCGACCTGCTCCACATGTGCGCGTACATGGATCCGTCGGGCGGCAAGGAGGGGGGACCGCAGCCGATCCCGGAGGCGATGGCGGCGCAGGTCGAGGAGTACCGCGAGAAGCTGCTCGACGCGGTCGTGGAAACGAACGAGGATCTGATGGCCCGCTACCTCGAAGGCGAGGAGCTGGAGGCCGCGGACGTCGCGGCCGCGCTGAAGGACGCGGTCACGCGCGACGAACTCTACCCGGTCGCGTGCGGCGTCGCGACGAAGAACCTCGGTACGACGGCGCTGCTCGACCTGCTCGTCGAGGGCGTCCCGTCACCGTCGCGGAAGGGGACGACGATCGAGTTCGGCGACGCGAAGCAGGCGGTGTTCGTCTTCAAGACGATCGCCGACCCGTTCGCCGGGCGCATCAGCTGCTTTCGCGTCCTCGCCGGCCCCGTCACCGGCGACACGACGCTCGTCGATCCGCGCACGCACGCGAAGGAGCGGCTCGGCCAGATCCTGCTCCTGCAGGGCAAGGACAACGAGCCCGCGAATGCCCTCGGCGTCGGCGATCTCGGCGCGGTCGCAAAGCTGAAGGACGTCGTCACCGGTGACGTGCTCGTCGACCACGAGGTGCCGGTCGAGCCGCCGCACATCGACTTCCCCGAGCCGGTGATGAGCTTCGCGATCACACCGAAGGCGAAGGGCGACGAGGAGAAGATGGCGACCGGGCTGCGTCGCCTCTCGGAGGAGGATCCGACGCTGCGCATGCGTCGTGATCCGCAGACGGGCGAGCAGCTGCTCTACGGCCTGTCGCAGATGCAGGTCGAGGTCGCCATCGACCGGCTGCGCAGCCGCTTCCACGTCGACGTCGAGCTGCACCCGCCGCGCGTCCCGTACAAGGAGACGATCCGCAAGGAGTCGCGCGCTCGGCATCGCTACAAGAAGCAGACCGGCGGCCGCGGCCAGTTCGGGGACTGCGAGATCCTGCTCGAGCCGCTGCCCGCCGTGGACGGCGAGCTCGGCTACGAGTTCGTCGACAAGATCGTCGGCGGCGTCATCTCCCAGAGCTACCGGCCGGCGGTCGACAAGGGTGTGCGCGAGGCGATGGAGCACGGTGAGCTCGCCGGGGCGCCGATCCAGGGCGTGCGCGTCCTGCTCATCGACGGGATGGAGCACTCGGTCGACTCGTCGGAGATGGCGTTCAAGATCGCCGGCTCGATGGCCTTCAAGGAGGCGTACCAGAAGGCGGACCCGGTCTTGCTGGAACCGATCATGCAGCTGGAGGTGACCGTCCCCGACGATGCCGTGGGCGCCGTCAACGGCGACCTCAACGCGCGCCGCGGCCGTCTCCAGGGGATGGAGCCGGCAGGCGGGATGACGACGATCAAGGCCGAGGTGCCGATGGCCGAGATCCTCATGTACTCGCAGGCGCTGACGTCGATGACCGGAGGCCGCGGCGACTACGGCATGAGCTTCCTCCGCTACGAGGAAGTGCCG
>Ga0187777_10000357_pt1 | contig 32781 bp, 35 predicted proteins | sample 1015_Q2_SP5_10_M_FD_132416 | JGI IMG/M metagenome (GOLD analysis project Ga0187777, IMG submission 132416) | Tropical peat soil microbial communities from peatlands in Department of Meta, Colombia - 1015_Q2_SP5_10_MG | ecosystem: Environmental > Terrestrial > Soil > Wetlands > Peat | place... | reverse complement strand
GATCCCGCTGCGGTGGAGAGGGCCGCGGCGTGAGGCTGCACGTGCGCGCGCCGGCCACCAGCGCGAACCTCGGCCCGGGCTTCGACGTCGCGGGGGTCGCGCTCGACCTCTGGAACGAGCTCGAGGTCGGAGAGGGGGGCGGCCCCGTCGACGAGGAGCACCTCGGCGTGCGCGCGTTCGCCCGCTTCGCCTCGCCGGCCGGCCGGTCGTTCGCCTTCACAGACCGGATCCCGCGCGAGCGCGGGCTCGGCTCGAGCGCGTCGATCGTCGCGCTCGGCCTCGTCGCGGGCGCGCTCGCCGCGGGCGTGGATCCGACCGCCGACGAGCTGCTCGCCGAGGGGCTGCCGCTCGAGGGGCACGCGGACAACCTCGCCGCGGCGCTCGCGGGCGGCGTCTGCCTGACCTGGGACGGCCACGTGAACCGCATCGCCGACGACCTTCCCGCCGCGGCGATCGCGGTGATCCCGGAGGAGCGCGTCCGGACCGCCGAGGCGCGCGCGGCGCTGCCCGAGGCAGTGCCGCACGCCGACGCCGTCTTCAGCTCGGTGCGCGCGACGCTGCTCGGCGCCGCGCTCGCGTCCGGCGACAGGACGCTGTTCGCCGCGAGCGCCGACGACCGCCTGCACGAGCCCTACCGCGCCGTGCACGCCCCCCAGCTCGCGGCGATCCGCGGCGACCTGCCTCCGGGTGCGCTCGGCGCGACGCTCTCCGGCTCGGGCCCGACGGTGATCGTCTGGGCCGAGAAGGAGCGCGTGGCCGAGGTCGTCGCCGCGCTCGCGGCCCGCTTTCCCACGCACGACGTCATGCATCTGCCCGTCACGACCACAGGAGCCGGCCCGCTATGACCGATCCCTATGCCCGCCCGTCCGATCCGGCGAAGCGGCACAGCGCCGCCCTCACGGACGGCGTCGACCGCGCCCCGGCCCGCTCGATGCTCAAGGGCATCGGGATCGGCGAGGAGGCGCTCGCGCGCCCACTCGTCGGGATCGCGACGACGTGGATCGAGACGATGCCGTGCAACTGGAACCAGCGGGAGCTCGCGCGCCACGTCCGGCGCGGCATCCTCGAGGCCGGCGGCACGCCGGTCGAGTTCAACACGATCGCCGTCAGCGACGGCGTCTCGATGGGGACGGAGGGGATGCGCGCCTCGCTCGTCTCGCGCGAGGTGATCGCCGACTCGATCGAGCTCGTCGTGCGCGGCCACCTTCTCGACGGCCTCGTCTGCCTCGTCGGCTGCGACAAGACGATCCCGGCCGCGGTGATGGCGCTCGCGCGACTCGACGTGCCGGGGCTCGTCCTCTACAACGGCTCGATCGCGCCGGGCCGCTTCCGCGGCCGCGACGTGACGATCCAGGACGTCTTCGAGGCCGTCGGCGCCGCGGCGGCGGGGAGCATGAGCAACGAGGACGTGCACGAGCTCGAGGACGTCGCCTGCCCCGGCGCGGGCGCCTGCGGCGGCCAGTTCACGGCGAACACGATGGCGACCGTGCTCGAGTTCCTCGGTATCAGCCCGGCCGGGCTCAACGACGTGCCGGCGGTCGACCCGGCGAAGCACCAGGCCGCCTACGAGGCCGGGCGGATCGCGATGAAGCTCGTCCGCGACGACGTTCGCCCGTCGCAGATCATCACGCGCGATGCGCTCGAGAACGCGATCGCCTCCGTCGCCGCGACCGGCGGCTCGACGAACGGCGTCCTACACCTGCTCGCGATCGCGCGCGAGCTCGGCATTCCGCTCGAGCTCGAGGACTTCGAGCGGATCGCCGAGCGGACGCCGATCGTCGCCGACATCAAGCCCGCCGGGCGGTTCGTCGCGACCGACCTGCACGCGGCCGGCGGGATCGCGCTCGTCGCGCGGGAGCTGCTGAAGGCCGGACTCGTGCACGGCGACGCACCGAACGTCGACGGCCGCTCGCTCGCGCAGGTCGCGACCGCGGTCGTCAAGACGCCGGGCCAGGAGGTCGTCGTCCCGCTCGAGCGGCCGCTGAAGGCGAGCGGCGGCCTCGCCGTCCTGCGCGGAAACCTCGCTCCCGGCGGCTGCGTCGTCAAGCTCGCCGGGCACGAGCGGCTCTTCCACCGCGGCCCCGCGCGCGTGTTCGACTCCGAGGAGGAGTGCTTCGCCGCCGTCAAGGACCGCGACGTGCTCCCCGGCGACGTCGTCGTCATCCGCTACGAGGGCCCGGCCGGCGGCCCCGGCATGCGCGAGATGCTGCACGTCACCGCTGCGCTCGTCGGCGAAGGGCTCGGCGACCAGGTGGCGCTGATCACGGACGGACGCTTCTCGGGCGCGACGCACGGATTGATGGTCGGCCACGTCGCGCCGGAAGCCGCCCGCGGCGGGCCGATCGCGGCGCTCCGCGACGGAGACGTCGTCGAGATCGACGTCACAGGCCGAGAGCTTCGCGTCGAGCTGGCCGAGGGGGAGCTGGCCGCCCGGCTGGCCGCGGTGAAGCCGCCGGCGCCCCGCTACGCGAGCGGCGTGCTCGCCCGCTACGCGGCCCATGTCTCGTCCGCCTCGGAAGGGGCGGTGCTGACGTGAGCTTTCTTTTGTATAGTACGAGCCTGGAGACGGGCGCGTCCCGCTCCACATCGAGAGAGGCAGAGGGAACCGGCCCTGTGAAGCCTCGGCAACCTGCTCGGAAGAGCGTGGTGCCAAGCCCGGCCGAGCCGCAGATGACTCGGGGGATGTCGAGCAACGGACGAGAGGAGAAGGAGTAGTGCCCGCCACCGCACTTCGCTGTCGCATCTGCGAGACGCAGTACCCGCTCGACCCGATCGGCGTCTGCACCCGCTGCTTCGGGCCGCTCGAGCCGGTCTACGACCGGGACGAGCAGCGCCGCACCGTCAGCCGCGAGTCGATCGCGGCCGGCCCGCCGTCGATCTGGCGCTATGCAGCGCTGCTGCCGGTCGCGGCGCCGGCCGAGCAGCGGCTCCCGCCCGGCCTGACGCCGCTCGTCGCCGCGCCGCGGCTCGCCGAGGCGGTAGGCGTCGGCGAGCTCTGGCTCAAGCTCGACACGGCGAACCCGACGCACTCGTTCAAGGACCGCGTCGTCGCCGTCGCGTGCGCGAAGGCGCTCGAGCTCGGCCGCACGACGCTCGCCTGCTCCTCGACCGGCAACCTCGCCAACGCGGTCGCCGCGCGCGCCGCTGCGGAGGGGATCGAGGCCGCTGTGCTCGTCCCGGCCGAGCTCGAGCCGGAGAAGCTGATCGCCACCGCCGTCTACGGCGCGACGATCTTCGCCGTCCAGGGCACGTACGACGACTGCAGCCGGCTCAGCGTCGAGCTCTCGTTCGAGCTCGACTGGGCCTTCGTCAACGTCGGCCTCCGCTCGTACTACGCGGAGGGGTCGAAGACGCTCGCCTTCGAGGTCGCGGAGCAGCTCGGCTGGGAGCTGCCCGACGCGGTGGTCGCGCCGATCGCCTCGGGTGCGATGTTCTCGAAGGTGCACCAGGGCTTCGGCGAGCTGCTCGAGCTCGGCCTCGTCGAGGGGGAGCGGCCACGGCTGATCGGCGGCCAGGCCGAGGGCTGCTCGCCCGTCGCGCTCGCCTTCGCCGAGGGCACGCGCGTCAAGCCGGTGCGCCCCGACACGATCGCGCGCTCGCTCGCGATCGGCAGCCCCGCCGACGGCGATCTCGCCGTCGCCACCGCCCTCGCCTCGCGCGGCTCGGTGCACGCCGTCGCCGAGGAGGAGATCGCGGAGAACGTCTCGCTGCTCGCCGAGACGACCGGCGTCTTCGGCGAGACGGCGCCCGGCGTCACCGTCGGCGCTCTGCGCCGCGCGGTCCAGCGCGGCGAGCTCGGCGAGGACGACCGCGTCGTCCTGCTCGTCACCGGCGACGGGCTGAAGACGCCCGGTCTCGTCGCCGACCGGCTCGACCCGGTGCTCGTCGAGCCCGACGCCGACCTGATCCTGGAGAGGCTCGGTGTCTCCGTTTAGCGAACGAGGGGGAGGTGTGTCATGAGAACCGGTCCGCGGACGGGGTTCCGCTGGACGCCGGAGACGATCGTGTACGCGATCACGCTCTGGTACCGCAAGCACAGCAGGACGCCGCTCACGCGTGAATGGGACCAGGCGGGGGAGAACCACCCGTCCCGCCAGACCGTGAGCCGCGTCTTTGGCAGCTGGAACGAGGCGATGCACGCCGCGGGCTTCACGCCCCGCCCGCGCGGCCGCCAGCCGCGTTCGCTGACGGAGGGCGCCCTCTCGGATGGGTGACATCCGTGTCGTCCTCCTGCCCGGCGACGGAGTCGGCCCGGAGGTTGCAGAGCAGGCGAGGCTCGCGCTCGCGCTGCTCGCTCCGGACGTGGAGGTCGAGGAGCGGCTGATCGGTGCGGCCGCGATTCGCGCGACCGGTGACCCCCTGCCCGCGGAGACGCTCGAGGCTTGCCGCGGCGCGACCGCCGTGCTGAAGGGGCCGGTCGGCGACCCCGAGTTCGACGCCGCCGACGTGCGCCCGGAGCAGGGCCTGCTGCGCCTGCGGAGCGCGCTCGACGCCTACGCGAACCTGCGCCCGGCCGTGCTCGGCGACGTCGACGTGCTCATCGTCCGCGAGCTCGTCGGCGGTCTCTACTTCGGCGCGAGCGGCGTGCGCGACGACGGCACCGTCTTCGACACGTGCGAGTACCACCCGAGCCAGGTCGAGCGAGTCGCCCGGCGCGCCTTCGCGCTCGCACGGACGCGCGGCGGCTTTCTCACCTCGGTGGACAAGGCGAACGTGCTCGAGACGTCGCGGATGTGGCGGCGCGTCGTCGGCTCCCTCGCCCCGGAGTACCACGACGTGCGGGTCGAGCACATGCTCGTCGACAATGCGGCGATGCAGCTCGCAGCCAGGCCGCAGCACTTCGACGTCCTCGTCACCGAGAACATGTTCGGCGACATCCTCTCCGACCTCGCCGCGGCCGTGACCGGTGGGCTCGGCCTCGCGCCCTCGGCGAGCCTCTCCGACTCCGGCCCGGGCATCTTCGAGCCCGTCCACGGCTCCGCCCCCGACATCGCCGGCCAGGGGATCGCCAATCCCACCGCCATGCTTCGCTCGACCGCGCTGCTGCTCGAGCACGGGCTCGGGCGCTCGGACGAGGCGCGCGTGCTCGTCGAGGCGGTCGAGGCCGCCCTCGCCGACGCGCCGACGGTGGACGTGGGCGGCACGGCCACCACGGCGGAGTTCGGGCTCGCGGTAAGGGGACAACTGGCGGTTGACGGCTCGGTAGCCGCCCCGTAGCCTGAAGTGGATGCGCCGCGCCCCTGAAGCCGTGCACGATTCCGCCTTCCTCGGCTTCTTCGCGTACGCCTTTATGCGCTAGCCGGCGCTTTCGCGTTCCCGCTGCCGCCGGCTAGTCAGCACTCTCGCGGGAGATTCCGCACTCGTTCGCGAGGAGGCGAACCGTCGATGAACCAGACCAAACCACACACCGTTGCGTATCCGGGGCCACCGGGTTCGCACGCGGCCGCGGCGGCCGCGACGCTCTTCCCGCGTGAGACGCTCGTGCCGTTCGGCGGCTTCCACGCCGTCGCCGACGCCGTCGCCTGCGCCGACGTCGCCCACGGCGTCCTCCCGATCGAGAGCTCGCTCGCCGGCACGGTCGCCGAGACGCACGACCTGCTCAACGAGCATTCGCTCTCGATCGTCGCCGAGGCGGTCCTGCCGATCCATCACGTCCTCGCCGCGTCGGCCGACGTCCCGCTGGACGAGATCCGGATCGTCCGGTCGCATCCGACCGCCCTCGAGCAGTGCCGCGGGCTGCTGAAGCGGCTGCCGCAGGCCGTGGCGATGCCCGCGGCGACGACGGCGGAGGCGGCGCGGGAGGCGGCGGAGGTCGGCGATCCGACGGTCGCGGCGATCGCGGGCGCCGGGGCCGCCGCGCTGTACGGCCTCGTCGTGCTCGAGGACGACGTCGGCGACGGTCCGGCGTTCACCCGCTTCGTCTCGATCGCCCCGTACACGTGGGTCGGCGCGCGCCGGAGCGAGGCGCGCACGGCGTTCACGTTCGTGACCGATCACCGGCCGGGGGCCCTCCACCACGCGATCGGCCCGTTCGCGCGTGCGGGGCTCGACCTCGTCCGCATCGACTCGCGCCCGATTCCCGCGACCCCCTGGAGCTACCGCTTCGACGCCGTCGTCGCGGGGCATCCGCTCGACACCGCCGTGCGCACGGCGCTCGCCGAGCTCGGCGAGATGACGCGATCGCACCGTGTGCTCGGGGTCTACGAGGCGGCAGAGGAGGCGAGATGAGCGCAGTCGACGATCCGCACGTCGCCCGCGTGCGCCGCGAGATCTCCGATCTCGACAGGTCGCTCGTGGAGCTCGTGAACAAGCGGCTGAAGCTCGTCGCCCAGTTGAAGCGCTACAAGGAGGAGCACGGCATCGGCTTCGTCGACCTCGCGCGGGAGGAGTGGATGCTGCAGTACCTCCACCGCATGAACCGAGGGCCGCTCTCGGGCGAGGGGCTGTCGCGCCTCTATCACGAGCTGCTCGCGCTGATGAAGCACGAAGTGGTCGCCCATGAGGGCGAAGGCTAGACCGCCAGCGTCGAGATGGGGGCCGCGTGCGCAGCCTCGTACGCCGCGATCGCAGCGTCCTCGCGCAGCGTGAGGGCGATCTCGTCGAGGCCGTCCAGCAGGCACTCGCGCTGGAAGTCGTCGAGCTCGAACGGGAAGCCGCCGGCGGTACGTGCCCCGAGGTCGACGGTCAGCTCCTCGCCGTCGCGGGCACGCGCCATCAGCTCGTGCACCTGCTCTGCGGGCAGCGTGACCGGGAGCAGCCCGATCTTGAGCGAGTTCTGCTTGAAGATGTCGCCGAACGACGGCGCGACCACCGCGTCGAAGCCGTAGTCCTGGAGCGCCCACGGCGCGTGCTCGCGAGACGAGCCGCAGCCGAAGTTGCGGCCGGCGAGCAGGATCCGCGTCCCCTGCGCCTGCGGCCGGTTCAGCTCGAAGTCGGGGTCCTTGCGCCAGTCGAAGAAGAGGAACTCGCCGAAACCGGTCCGCTCGATCCGCTTGAGGAACTGCTTGGGGATGATCTGGTCGGTGTCGACGTCGGGGCGGTCGAGCACCGCTGCGCGCGACGTCACCGTGCGGAACGCCCTCATACCTCACCCGCCTCCGCGAAATGACCGACAAGCGCGGTCGCTGCGGCGACGGCGGGGCTGACGAGGTGGGTGCGCCCGCCCGCCCCCTGCCGGCCTTCGAAGTTGCGGTTCGAGGTGGATGCGCAACGCTCGCCCGGAGCGAGGATGTCCGGGTTCATGCCGAGGCACATCGAGCAACCTGCGCGCCGCCATTCGAAGCCCGCGGCTGTGAAGATCCGGTCGAGGCCCTCTGCTTCGGCCTGCCTCTTCACCTGCGCTGAGCCCGGGACGACCATGGCACGCACGGAGGGATGCACGTGCCTTCCACGCACGACCGCGGCTGCGGCGCGCAGGTCCTCGATCCTCGAATTCGTGCACGAGCCGATGAAGACGCGGCCGACCTCGATCTCGCGGATCGGCGTCCCGGGCTCGAGCCCCATGTACGCGAGCGCCCGCTCGGCGGCGGCGCGATCGTCGGCGTCGTCCATCGCTGCGGGATCGGGCACGGCGCCGTCGATCGGGACGACCATGCCCGGGTTCGTACCCCACGTCACCTGCGAGCGGATCGCGGTGGCGTCGATCACGACCTCGCGGTCGAAGGTCGCGTCGGCGTCGGTCGGCAGCGCCCGCCAGCGGTCGAGCGCGGCCTCCCAGGCGGCGCCCTGCGGCGCGCCGGCGCGACCCTCGAGGTAGGCGAACGTCGTCTCGTCCGGCGCGATCATCCCTGCGCGCGCTCCGGCCTCGATCGACATGTTGCAAATCGTCAGCCGGCCCTCCATCGAGAGCCGCTCGATCACCGGCCCGGCGTACTCGACCACGTGGCCGACACCGCCGTCGACGCCGAGCTTGCCGATCGCGGCGAGGACGAGATCCTTCGCCGTCACGGCGGGCGGCATGACGCCCTCGAAGCGGATGCGCAGCGAGCGCGGCCTGCGCTGGGCGAGCGTCTGCGTCGCGAGCACGTGCTCGACCTCCGACGTGCCGATGCCGAACGCGAGCGCGCCGACGGCGCCGTGCGTGGATGTATGGGAGTCGCCGCACACGATCGTGAGCCCCGGCTGCGTGAGGCCGAGCTCCGGCCCGATCACGTGCACGATCCCCTCGCGGCCGCTGCCGGTCGCGTAGAGGGGGACACCGAACTCGGCGCAGTTGCGCGCGAGCGCGTCGAGCTGAAGCTCGGAGAGCGGGTCGGCCGGCGTGTCGTCGCCGGTGGCGACGTTGTGGTCCATCGTCGCGAGCGTCAGGTCGGGCCGGCGCACACGGCGGCCGGCGATGCGCAGGCCCTCGAACGCCTGCGGCGAGGTGACCTCGTGGACGAGGTGGAGGTCGACGTAGAGCAGGTCGGGACGGCCCTCGCCCTGACTGACGAGATGGCTCTCCCACACCTTCTCGAACAGCGTGCGCCCCATGGCTCGAGGCTAGCCCCGGGGAGGTGGGCGAGGCAACGGATTGTCCGGTTTCGCACCGGCGGCCGCCTACCCTTGCTCCATGGCGGTGCGCGAGGACGAGGCCCGGGCGGACGCTGCGCTCCGGCGCGACGTCCGCCTGCTCGGCGACCTGCTCGGACGGGTGCTCGTCGAGCAGGAGGACGAGACGCTGCTCGCGGACGTCGAGCACGTCCGGCGACTCGCGCGCGAGGCGCGCGGCGGCGCTGCGCTCGACGAGCTGCGCTCGGCGGTCGAGGAGCTGCCCCTCGCCCGCCAGGCCGGCGTGCTGCGCGCGTTCGCGCTCTACTTCCAGCTCGCGAACGTCGCCGAGCAGCATCACCGCGTACGCCGTCGGCGCGAGTACCTGCACGAGCAGCGTGTGCCGCGCGAGTCGCTCGCCGACGCGTTCGCGCAGCTCGGCGACGACGTACCGCGAAGCGTCTCGCTCGAGCTCGTCCTGACCGCGCATCCCACCGAGGCGACGCGACGCACCGTGCTCGCCGCGCACCTTCGTGTCAGCGCGCTGCTCGAGGAGCTCGACGATCCGCTGCTCTCGCCGCTGCGTCGTGCCGAGATCGAGAACGAGCTCGCCGCCGAGATCACGATGCTCTGGCAGGCCGACGAGGTTCGCTCTCGCCGCCCGCGCGTCGTCGACGAGATCCGCAACGGTCACTGGTTCTTCGAGCAGAGCCTCGTCGACGCCGCCGAGCGGCTGTTGGCCGAGTATCGGCTGCGTCTTCCCGATACAGCGCCGCCGCTTCGCTTCGGCACGTGGATCGGCGGCGACGCCGACGGCAATCCCAGTACGGGCGCGGACACGATCCGTGAGGCGCTCGCGCGTGCGAGGGGATTCCTGCTGGCGCGCTACCGCGACGAGGTGCGCGCGCTCGCCGCGGAGATCGGCGTCTCCTCCCGGCTGACTCCGATCGACCGCGACCTGCGCGACTCGATCGCCCGCGACGAGCGCGAGCTGCCGGAGTACACGGAGGCGATCGGCGACCAGAACCTCGACGAGCCCTACCGGCGCAAGCTCTCGTTCGTCTGGCGGCGGCTCGACGACGACGCATACCCGTCGGCCGCGCGCTTCGCCGAGGACCTCGACGTGCTCGACCGCAGCCTCCGCGCCAACCGCGGCGTACGGATCGCCGACGGCGGGCTCGCCGCGCTCCGCCGCCGCGTCGAGCTGTTCGGCTTCCATCTCGCGAAGCTCGACGTGCGAGTGCATGCGCGCGAGAGCGACGAGCGCATCCGCGAGCTGCTCGGCGCGGCGGGGGAGGCGCGACGCAGACACGGGAGCGCCGCGCTCGACACGGTGATCGTCTCGGGCACGGAGTCGGCCGCCGACGTGCAACGGGTGCACGCGCTGAGCGGCGAGCAGCTGTCGGTCGTTCCGCTGTTCGAGTCGGTCACCGACCTGCGCGCCGCGCCGAGCATCTACGAGGAGCTGGTCGACACGGTGGGCTGCCGCGAGGTGATGGTCGGCTACTCCGATTCGGCCAAGGACGCCGGGTACCTCGCCGCACAGTGGGAGATCCGCCGCGCGCTCGTCGCGCTCGCCGAGGTCGCGCGTGCACGCGGCGTCGAGCTGACGGTCTTCCACGGCCGCGGCGGCTCCGCGGGACGCGGCGGCGGCCCGACCTACGACGCGATCCTCGCCCAGCCGCAGGGCGTGCCGCCGGGCCGGCTCAAGCTCACCGAGCAGGGCGAGACGATCGCCTTCAAGTACGGGCTGCCGGGGCTCGCCCATCGCAATCTCGAGGCGGCGCTGGCGGCGACCCTCCTCGCAGCGGCGCCGGCGGCGACCGGCGTCCGTCCGCCGGACGGTGGCGAGGCGCTCGTCGAGCGGCTCGCGGAGCGTTCACGCGCCGTCTATCGCTGTCTCGTCGACGACGTCGGCTTCGCCGCGTTCTTCCGGTCCTTCACGCCCGTGGACGAGCTGGCGCTGCTGAACATCGGCTCGCGTCCCGCGCGGCGGCCCGGGGGTGCCGATTACCTCGGCTCGCTCCGCGCGATCCCGTGGGTCTTCGCGTGGACGCAGAACCGCTGCCTGCTGCCGTCCTGGTACGGCTGCGGCAGCGCCTTCGCCGAGGCCGGCATGGAGGAGCTGCGGGCGCTGTACCGCGCCTGGCCCTTCTTCCGCTCGCTCGTGCAGAACCTCGAGATGGCGCTCGCGAAGTCGAGCATGGAGATCGCGGCGGAGTACCTCGAGCTCACCGGCGACCGTGGCCTCTGGGGGCCGATCGCGGCCGAGCACGCGCGCACGGTCGCCGCCGTGCTCGAGATCGCGGAGGCCGACGAGCTGCTCGACCGGCAGCCCGTCATCCAGCGCTCCGTGAAGCTTCGCAATCCATACGTCGACCCGATGAACGCGATCCAGGTCGAGTTGCTGCGTCGCTACCGCGGCGGCGACGAGGAGGCGGTGCCGCCGCTTCTTCGTTCGATTGCGGGAATCGCCGCGGCCCTGAGGAATACCGGCTGATGGAGTTCCGCCGAGTCGGCGCACTGCCGCCGTATGCGTTCGCCGAGGTAGAGCGCCTCAAGCTCGAGCTGCGGCGCCAGGGCAAGGACGTGATCGATCTCGGCTTCGGCAACCCGGACGTGGCCCCGTCCGAGGTGTCGATCGAGAAGCTGCGCGAGGCGGCGCTCCTGCCGCGAAACCACCGCTACTCCTCGAGCCGCGGACTGCCGCGGCTGCGGGAGGCGATCTGCGACCGCTACCGCAGCCGTTACGGTGTCGAGCTCGACCCGGAGCGCGAGGCGACGCTCGCGCTGGGGGCGAAGGAGGGGCTCGTGCACCTTCTCTGGGTGCTGCTCGGCGCCGGCGACGTCGCGCTCGTGCCGAGCCCGAGCTATCCGATCCACCTGTTCGGGCCGGTGTTCGCCGGCGCCGCCGTTCAGCGCGTTCACGTCGGCGTCGGCGTCGACTTCCTCGCGAACGCCGACGCGGCGTGGCACGCGTCGCAGCCGCGGCCACGCGTCCTGCTCTGCTCGTTCCCGCACAACCCCACCACCGCCTGCGCCGATCTCGCGCTGATGCAGAGCCTCGTCGACTTCGCGCGCGAGCGCGAGCTCGTGCTCGTGCACGACTTCGCGTACGCCGACCTCGCCTTCGACGGCTACAGGCCGCCGTCGATCTTCGAGGCCGAGGGGGCGCAGGAGGTCGCGGTCGAGCTGTACTCGCTGACGAAGGGCTTCTCGCTCGCGGGCTGGCGGGTCGCCTTCGTGCTCGGCAGCGCCGACGTCATCGCCGCGCTCGCGCGGCTCAAGTCGTACCTCGACTACGGCGCCTTCCAGCCGCTCCAGATCGCCGCAGCCGTGACGCTGCGCGAGGCGGCCGGACGTCCTGCAGAGGTGGCGGAGGTGTATCGCGGCCGCCGCGACGCGCTCTGCGACGGGCTCGCGCGGCTGGGCTGGGAGGTCGGGCGGCCGCAGGGGACGATGTTCGTCTGGGCGCGGATCCCGGAGCGCTTCGCCGCCGAGGGAGCGCACGCGTTCGCGCTGCGGCTCCTCCGCGAGGGGCTCGTCGCCGCCAGCCCGGGCAGCGGCTTCGGCGAGGACGGCGAGGGCTTCGTCCGCTTCGCGCTCGTCGAGAACGAGCAGCGGATCGCCCAGGCCGTCCGCGGCATGCGCCGCGTGCTCAGCGCGTAGGGCCGGCGTCCTCGGTCAGGAGGGCGTCGGCGGCGGCAGCCGCAGCCGCGGCTGCCGCGGCGAGGAAGCCGGCGACCGCCTCGCGCTCGGCAGGGGAGAGGCGGCGCGTCGCGGCCGCGAGCGTCGCGTGATACCGGTCGAGCGGCGCCGCCGCCACGGCCGGCGCCCGTCCGGTCGAGCTGCAGGGCGAGCGCCTTCTGGACGTCGGCTGCGGCAACGGGGCCGCGCCGATCCGTCTCGCGACCGCCTGTGGCCTCGAGGTCACCGCCGTCGACGTCGACCCGGAGCAGATCGACGCCGCCGTCGCGGCGGGCACGGACTCCCTCGCCGCCCGCTACCTCGACCCGTCTCCCCTTCGCAGACGGCGAGTTCGACCTCGTCCACACCGAGCAAGACGACACACCACATCCGGGAGTGGCGGCGGGCCTTCGTTGAGATGGCGCGCGTCCTGGGGCCGGGAGGGCGGCTCCTCTACCGCGACTTCGTCGCGCCGCGCGGCGAGCGGTTCCCGACCCGCCGCGGGCTCGACCGCGTGGCGGCCGAGCAGGGGCTTCGGCTCGTGCGGCGCTCGAAGGCGCCTCTGCGCTACACGGCGATCTACCGCAAGCCGAGCTCGTAAGGGCCCGGCAGCTCGAGTGTCCCCTCGAGGAAGGCGCGGCCGGCGACGACGCCGTCGACGCCGGTCGCCCGCACCGCCTCGACATCGGCTGCGTCGCGGATTCCGCCCGCCGCGTACACCGTCCCCGCAAAGCGCGCGCGCACCTCGCGCAGCAGGTCGAGGTCGGGGCCCGAGGCGGTGCCGTTCCGGTCGATCGCCGTGCAGACGACGTGCGTGACTCCCGCATTCGTGCAGCGCTCGAGCGCCTCGGCCGCCGTGATCTGGCTCGACTCTCGCCAGCCGGCGGTGCGGACGATCCCGCCGGCGACGTCGATCGCGACGGCCAGCCGGCCGCCGACGGCCTCGACGAAGGCGCGGAGGGGCAGCGGGCCGAGGGCCGCAGTGCCGATGATCACGCGGGCGACGCCGGCTGCCGCGAGCGCCTCCGCATCGCCGATCGTCCGCACGCCGCCGCCGAGCTGCACCGGCACGGGTGCGGCCGCCGCGACCGCGTCGCGCGCGAGCTGGACCGGCGCGCCGCCGTCACGGGCGGCTCCGAGCGCGACGACGTGGAGGCACGGCGGCCCGGCCGCGGCGAGCCTCCGGATCAGCGCGAGCGGGTCGCCGGCGTCGAGCGTGACCCTGTCGTAGTCGCCCTGGAGCAGCCGCACGGCCCGGCCGTCCAGGACGTCCACCGCCGGGACTATTGCGAACTCCCGTGTCATCGTGGTAACATGCTAACACGATGGCAAGAGCCACGACCACTGCCGAGCCTTCACATTGGCCGACGAGCGAGCACGAGGAGCTGTTCGCGGCGATCGCGTCGCTGCGGACGAGGGACGAGACGGAGCGGTTCCTGCGGGATCTCTGCACGATCGCGGAGCTGGACGCGATGGCCCACCGCTGGCAGGTGGCGCGGCTGCTGAACGAGGGGCTCCCGTACCTGGAGGTCGCGCGCCGCGCGCACGCGTCGACGACGACGGTGACGCGCGTGGCGCAGTGGCTGCACCGCGGCGAGGGCGGCTACGCGCTGGCGCTGCGCCGGCGTCGCCGGGTCTCCTGAGGATCGCGGTCCCCTCGAAGGGCCGCCTGCGCGAGCCGGCGATCGCCCTGCTCGAGGACGCCGGGCTCGGCCCGGAGACGCCGGGCGACCGCGCGCTCGCGTTCCCCTGCCGCCACGCTCCCGTCGAGGCGCTGCTCGTGCGCGCGGACGACGTTCCCGAGTACGTGCAGGACGGCGTCGTCGACTGCGGCATCACGGGTCTCGACATCGTCCGCGAGCGCGGCGTCGACGTCACGGAGGTGCTGCGCCTCGGCTTCGGCGCGTGCACGCTCGAGGTGGCGGTGCCGGTCGAGTCCCCGTTCACCACGGCGGCGGAGCTGCGCGGCGCACGCGTGGCGACGACGTTCCCGCGGCTCGCGGCCGCACTGCTGCCGGAGCCGGTGGACCTCGTGCCGGTCGACGGGTCGGTCGAGCTCGCGCCTCGGCTGGGCCTGGCCGACGCGATCGTCGACCTCGTCTCGAGCGGGAGTACGCTGCGCACGAACGGCCTGCGCTCGCTCGGGCCGTTGCTCGAGTCCGAGGCGGTGCTGATCGCACCGCCCGAGCCGGGCGCGGAGACGCTTCAGCTCGCGGCGGTCTTCCGCAGCGTCGTCGAGGCACGCGCCGCGCGTTACCTGATGCTCAACGCGCCGGAGTCGGCGCTCGCGGAGATCTGCGCGCTCGTGCCCGGCTCGCGAGCGCCGAGCATCCTCCCGCTCGCGGAGCCCGGGATGGTGGCGGTGCACAGCGTCGTTCCCGCCGCCGACGTCTGGCGGCTGCTGCCGGCGCTCGAGGCGGCGGGCGCCTCCTCGATCCTGCTCGTGCCCGTGGAACGGATGCTGGGATGAGCGTCACGGCGACCGTGAGCGAGATCGTCGCGGACGTGCGCGAGCGGGGCGACGTGGCCCTGCGCGAGTGGGCGCTGCGCCTCGACGGCGTCGAGCCCGCGCGTGCGGAACCTGCGGACGGCCTGCCGGAGGAGGAGGTGCTCGCGCTCGCAGGACGCGTGCGCCGGTGGCACGAGCTGCAGCGGCCTGCCGACGTCTCGCTCGAGGTCGAGCCGGGCGTCATGCTCGAGCGGCGCTGGCTGCCCCTGCGCTCCGTCGGGATCTACGTGCCGCGCGGGCTCGTGTCGACGCTCGTGATGTGCGCCGTGCCTGCGCGCGCAGCGGGCGTGTCGCGCATCGTGGTCGTCACGCCGCCGGCCGGAGCGGGGCTCGTCGCCGCCGCGGCGCACCTGCTCGGCCTGGACGAGGTCTGGGCCGTCGGCGGTGCACACGCCGTCGCCGCGCTCGCGTACGGCACCGAGACGATCGCGCACGTCGACAAGATCGCCGGGCCGGGCAGCGCCGTCGTGAACGAGGCGAAGCTGCTCGTCTCACGCGACGTCGCGATCGACCTGCCGGCCGGCCCGTCCGAGGTTGCGGTCGTGCTCGGGCGCGGCGGCACCCGCCGCATCGCCGAGCTCGAGCTTGCCGCGCAGGCCGAGCACGGCTCCGACAGCGTCTGCACGCTCGTCGACGGCGACGATCTCGAGGCGGCGCTCGCCGAGGTGGAGCAGCTCGCCCCGGAGCACGTCGTGCTGCTGGGCGAGGCGGAGTCGCTCGCCGGCAGGATCCGCAACGCCGGTGCCGTCTTCGTCGGCGAGAGCTCGCCGGTCGCCGCCGGCGACTACGCGACGGGGGGAAACCACGTCCTGCCGACGGGCGGCTGGGGCCGCTCGAGCGGCGGGCTCGGGCTCGAGACGTTTCTCAAGCCCGTGACGGTGCAGCGGCTCACGCCGGCCGGGCTCGCCCGTGTCGCGCCCGTCGTCCGCGCGCTCGCCGCCGTCGAGGGCATGCCGGCTCACGCCGCGGCGGTCGAGCGATGAGCACCCTTCCCGCAGGCTTCCGCCCGTACGCCTGGGCGCCGTCGACCGAGGAGCTGGCGCGTCGTGCGGGGCTCGACCCGGTCGAGATCGTCCGCTTCGACGGCAACGTGCCGCCGCTGCCGCTGCCGAGCTCGCGGCCGGGCGCGATCGCGGGCGCGCTCGCCGAGATCAACACGTATCCGCACGGGGGCTATCCGGAGATCGACGAGGCGATCGCCGCGTATGCCGGCGTCGCTCCGGAGTGCGTCGTCCTCGGCGCCGGCGCCGACGATCTCCTGCTGCTCTGCGCCCGGGCGTTCGCGCGGCCCGGCGACACCGTTGCGATTCCGCCGGCGCCGACGTACCCGCTCTTCCAGGCGGCCGCGGAGCTGGCAGGGGCCGAGGTGGGGGACGCGAGCCCCGTGCTCACGTACTGCTGCCGGCCGGCGAACCCGATCGGCGACCTGCCGCCGCTGCCCGACGCACGGCCGCTCGTCGTCGACGAGGCGTACTTCGAGTACAGCGGCGGCGAGACAGCGGCGGGCCTGCTCGACGACGGCGTCGTCGTCGTGCGCACGTTCTCGAAGGCGTTCGGGCTCGCGGGGGCGCGCATCGGCTACCTGCTCGCCGAGCCGGAGCTCGCCGCCGAGCTCCGTGCGCGCCAGTCTCCCGCGCCGGTCTCGACGCTCTCGGTGGCGCTCGCGCTGGCCGCGTTGCGGAACCCGCCCGATGTCACGCCGGTGCTCGAGGAGCGCGAGCGGCTCGCGGCGGAGCTGCGGGGGCTCGGCTTCGAGTCGCCGCCCTCACGCACGAACTTCGTCTTCTTCGCGACCGACGACGCCGAGCGGATCGCCGACGACCTGCTCATGGCGGGCTGCGTCGTGCGCGTCACCGGCGGCGGCGTCCGCATCACCGTGCGCGACCGCGAGGACGACGATCTGCTCCTCGCCGCGTTCCGCGGCGAGGACCACGCGGGGCGAAGACGAGCTCGCTACGTTCGCGCGACAGCCGAGACGGCGATCAGGGTGAGGCTGTCGCTCGACGGAGAGAGCCGCGTTCGCGTCTCCACGGGCGCGGGCCTCTACGACCACCTCTTCGAGCAGCTCGCCTTCCACGCCGGTCTCGACCTCGTCGTCGAGGGCAGCGGCGACTGGGAGACCGGCCCGCACCACACGGCCGAGGACACCGCGATCGCGATCGGCGGGGCGCTCGACCGCGCGCTCGGCGACCGGCGCGGCATCGCGCGCTACGGCTCGGCCGACGTGCCGATGGACGACGCGCTCGCGCGTGCCGCAGTTGACCTCGGCGGTCGGCGTGGCGCCGAGATCGACCTCGAGCACGACCCGGGCCTCGCCCGGCACGCGCTCGAGAGCCTTGCCGGCGCCGCTCGGATGACGCTTCACGTCGAGGCGGGCGGCCGCGATCCCCATCACGTCGCCGAGGCGGCGTTCAAGTCGGTCGGGCGCGCGCTGCGCTCGGCGGTCACGCGCGAGGGCGGCGAGCTGCCGACGACGAAGGGCCTCCTGTGACGGTGGCGATCTGCGCGTACGGCGCGGGCAACGTCCGTTCGGTAGAGCTCGCGTTCCGGCGGCTCGGGGCGCGAACGGAGCTCGCGGAGGAGCCGCGGTCGGTGCTCGACGCCGACCTCGCCGTGCTGCCGGGCGTCGGCGCCGCGCGCTCGGCGATGGACGGCCTACGCCTGCGCGGGCTCGATCACGCGCTGCGTGAGCGCGCCGCCGCCGGCGGGCCGATCCTCGGCGTCTGCCTCGGCCTTCAGCTCGCGCTCGACGAGAGCGAGGAGGACGGAGGGGTCGCCGGGCTCGGGCTCGTGGCCGGCCGCGCGGTTCGCCTGCGCGAGGGGCGCGTGCCCCGCATCGGCTGGGCGCCCGTCGAGCCGAACGGCGAGACGTACTGGTTCGCGCACTCGTACGCCGCCGAGACGGACGCGGCGGTTGCGACGAGCGAGGGCATCGTCGCAGTCGTCGAGTCCGGCTCGTTCCTCGGCGTCCAGTTCCACCCGGAGAAGAGCGGCGCGGCCGGTGCGCGGTTTCTGGAGCGATGCCTCTCCCGCGCCTGATCCCGTGCCTCGACGTCGCCGGCGGGCGCGTCGTCAAGGGCGTCCGCTTCCGGGAGCTGCGCGACGTCGGCGACCCCGTCGAGCTGGGCGCCGCGTACTCGGACGCGGGCGCCGATGAGCTCGTCTTCCTCGACGTCAGCGCGACGCTCGAGCGGCGCGGCTCCGCGGTCGAGGTCGCGTCCCGCGTCGCGGAGCGCGTCTCGATCCCGTTCACGGTCGGCGGCGGCATCCGCTCGGTCGCGGACGCAAGCGCGGTGCTCGAGGCGGGCGCCGACAAGATCTCCGTCAACTCGGCCGTGCTGACCCGGCCCGCGCTGATCGCCGAGCTCGCGCGCACCCTCGGGACACAGGCGGTCGTCGTCGCGATCGACACGGAGGGCGGGCGCGTGCACTCGCACTCGGCGACGCGCGACGCCGAGCGCGACACCGTCGCGTGGGCACGCGAGTGCGAGGAGCGCGGCGCGGGCGAGCTGCTCGTCACCGCGATCGACCGTGACGGCACGCAGAGCGGCTACGACCTCGAGCTGCTCGGCGCGCTGCGCGACGCGGTGTCGCTGCCGGTGATCGCCTCGGGCGGCGCCGGCAGCGCCGCGCACGTCGCCGCGGCGCTCGAGGTCTCGCAGGCGGCGTTGCTGGCCTCGATCCTGCACGAGCAGCCGGCGCGGCTGCGCTCGCTCCGCGACGAGCTGCGTTCCCTCGGCGTCCCGCTCCGCGATGCTGCCTGAGCTGCGGGCGGCGATCGTGCAGGACGCGTCCGACGGGCGCGTGCTCATGCTCGCGTGGATGGACGAGGAGGCGCTGCGCCGGACGCGGGAGAGCGGCGAGGCGTGGTTCTGGAGCCGCTCGCGGCAGGAGCTCTGGCACAAGGGCGAGACCTCGGGGAACACGCTCGCGGTCGAGGAGATCCGCGACGACTGCGACGGGGACGCGTTGCTGCTGCGCGTGCGGCCGGCCGGCCCCGCGTGCCACACCGGGTCGCGGTCGTGCTTCGCGCCTGCACTCTGGCGCACCGTCGTCGGGCGCGTGCGCGAGCGGCCCCAGGGGTCGTACACCGCCTCGCTCGCCGAGGCCGGCATCGGGCGCTGCGCGCAGAAGCTCGGCGAGGAGGCCGTCGAGGCCGCGCTGTCCGCCGTCGCCGGCGACGGCCGGCTCGCCGAGGAGGCGGCCGACCTGATCTACCACCTGTACGTCCTGCTCGCGGTCGCCGGCGTCGACGTGAGCGACGTCGAGGACGAGCTCGCGCGCCGGGCGCGCTAGCCTTCACCCGGCAGGCAGAGATGGCAGAGCCGTACACCCACACCACCTGGCACGTGAAGCCGGGGAGCGAGGACGAGTTCGTCGCGCGCTGGGACGAGTGGGTCGACTGGAGCCACCGGCAGGGACTCGCGGCTCCGGCCCTCCTGCTCCGTGACGCGGAGGATCCGAGCACGTTCGTGAGCTTCGGCCCCTGGGCGAGCCTGTCCGCGGTGAAGAACTGGCGGGCGCTCGCCGGCTACCAGGAGCGGGTCGCGCGGCTCAGCGAGGCGGTCGAGAGCTTCGAGCCGCGCACGCTCGAGGTCGTCGGCCGGCGTTAGCCCCAGACCTCGTCCGCCACCTCGACGACGAGGCGCAGCTTCGCCACCTGCTCGTCGTAGCTGAGCTCGTTGCCGTCGACCGTCGACGAGAAGCCGCACTGCGGCGAGAGGCAGAGCTGCTCGACGTCCACGAAGCGAGAAGCCTCCTCGATGCGGCGCTTCAGGTCGTCCTTTGCCTCGAGCTCGCCGTGCTTCGTCGTCACGAGCCCGAGCACGATCTGCCTTCCCTTCGGCACGAAGCGGAGCGGCTCGAAGCCGCCCGACCGCTCGTCGTCCCATTCCATGAAGAAGCCGTCGACGTCGAGCTCGTTGAAGAGCGCCTCCGCGACGAAGTCGTAGCTGCCCGACGCGACCCACGACGAGCGGAAGTTGCCGCGGCACATGTGCGTCGTCACGGCCATCCCCTCGGGTCGGCCGGCGAGCGCCTCGTTGATGTGGCGGATGTACTCGACGTGCTGGCGGTCGTGGTCGCCGCCGATCGACGCGACGTAGTCGCGCTGGTGCGGGTCGTTCATGTACGCGAGGCTCGTGTCGTCGAACTGGAGATACGTGCAGCCGAGCTCACCCAGCCGGCCCACCTCGTCGGCATACGCGGCGGTCAGGTCCGCCCAGAACGAATCGAGGTCCGGGTAGACGCCCGGGTCGATCGCGGCTCTGCCGCTGCGGAAATGGACCATGCTCGGCGACGGGATCGTCAGCTTCGGGACGCTCGCCGTCACCGTCTCCCGAAGAAAGGCGAAGTCGTCGCCGAAGATGGTGTGCGAGACGCCGAGCTTGCCGTTGACGTGCATCGCCGCCGGCGTGAACTCGATCTCGCCCTGCTCGTTGTAGAACTTGACGGCGATATGACCGGCTTCCTTCGTGATCCCGTCGAGCTGGTAGATGAAGTCCATGTGCCAGGAGGCACGCCGGAACTCGCCGTCGGTCGCGGCGCGTAGCCCGGCGCTCTCCTGCATCGTCACGGCCTCGCGGATCGCGTCGTCCTCGATCGCGCGCAGCTCGGCGGCGTCTATCCGGCCGGCGGCGTGGTCCTCCCGCGCCTGCAGCAGGCGCCGCGGCCGCAAGAGGCTGCCCACGTGGTCGGCGCGGAACGGAGGCGTGCTGCGCAGTGCCATGACGAGAGCCGTGTATACCGGATGGGAGATGATCCCCGCGTGACGACCGACCCGGCCGACCTCGGCGTCCTCGACGCGGCGGAGCTGCTCGCGGCGCGGGCTCTCTCGTCCCGGGAGCTCGTCGAGGCGTGCCTCGCGCGCATCCGGGAGAGCGACGGCGTGCACAGCCGCGACGGGGACCCCGCGTCCGTCAACGCCTGGGTGAGGGTCTACGAGGAGGACGCGCTCGCCGCCGCCCTCCGGGCGGAGGCGCGCCGCTCGAGCGGCGACGCCCCGACCCTGTGCGGTGTGCCGGTCGGCCTCAAGGATCTGTACGCGGTGGCGGGAAAGCCGCTCACCGCCTCGAGCCGCCTGCTCGACGAGGTGCCGGCGCGCGACAGCGACGCCTGGGCGCGGCTCGCGGGCGCCGGCATGGTCCTGCTCGGGCACCTGCACACGCACGAGTTCGCGGTCGGCGGCACGACCGACCAGGTCGGCAACCCGTGGGCGCTCGACCGGTCCGCCGGCGGCTCGAGCGGCGGCTCGGCCGCGGCGCTCGCCGCGCGCATGACGCCGGCCGCCACCGGCACGGACACCGCCGGCTCGCTGCGGATCCCGTCCGCGCTCTCCGGCACCTCGACGCTGAAGCCGTCCCGCGGCCTCGTCCCGCTTCGCGGCGTCGTGCCGCTCGCGCCGACCCTCGACCACGCGGGCCCGATGGCGCGGACGCTCGCCGACTGCGCGCCGCTGCTCGCCGCGCTGCTCGGCCTGCCCGGGCCGCCGCCGGGGGCTCGAGGGCTCGCGGAGCTTCGGCTCGCGGTCTCGCCGCGGGTCGGGCTCGTCGAGCTCGACGCGGACGTCGCGGCCGGCTTCGACGGAGCGCTTGCCGCCTGCCGCCGGCTCGGGGCGGAGCTCGTCGAGCCGCCGCCGCCCGAGGCGCCGCTCGACGTCGGCGACGACTTCATCGCGGTCGTGCTCGCCGAGCTGCTCCCGTACCACCGCCGCTTCGACGCGCGGCGCGAGCTCTACCGGCCGTCGCTGCGCGAGTGGGTGGAGAACGCCGAGGCGCAGGCGCTCTCTGCGGAGGCGTACCTCGCCGCGCAGGCGCGCCGGGCCGAGGCCACGTTCGCCTGGACCGACTGGCTGGCCGCGAACCGGATCGACGCCGTGCTCGAGCCGACCGTGCCGGTCGTCGCACCGGTGCGCGGCGACGGCTACGACCACGCCTTCACCGACGCGGCGCTGATCTCGCTCACGCACACCTGGGACTGGACCGGCTTTCCGGTCGCGGCGCTGCCTGCGGGCGTGGGCGCGCAGAGCGGCCTCCCCGTCGGCGTCTCGCTCGTCGGCCCGCCCGGTCGCGACTTCGACGTGCTCGCCGCGGGCGTCGAGCTCCAGGCCGAGCTCGGCCCGGTTACGGTACCGCGATGAGCGACGGATTCCGCAGCCCCTTCGACATCGGGACGCCGGAGGGCGCAGACGGCTGGGAGGAGATGTACCCGTACTACCTCCTCTTCGACCCGGCCCGCCGCGCCGAGGAGGAGCAGCGGTTCTGGTTCTACAACGGCATGCACTTCCCCGAGCCGATGCCCGCGTTCGACATGATCACGGCCGAGTCGTGCTACCTCTCGATCGGGCTGTACCAGGGCCGCGTCTTCTCGATCCCGACCGTGCTCGGCATCGAGCACCGCGTCGTCAACGGCTACGTCTACATCACCTCGAACGAGGTGACCGACCCCGAAACGATCGCGCGCCGGCTCGAGACGTTCCTGCCGCGGATCGGCTTCTACTACGAGAACTGGGACACGCTCGTCCATCGTTGGCAGGCGGAGGTCGACAAGCGGATCGCGGAGCTGTCGGCGCTCGAGATACCGCGCCTGCGGGAGCTCGAGGACGAGCAGGAGCTGATCCACGAGCACAGGCTCGGCTCGAACTACCGCCTGATCGCGGCGTACGACCGCTGCCTGCAGCTCTACAACGAGCTCAACCAGCTCCACTTCGAGCTGCTGCTGCTCGCGTACGGCGCCTACCTCACCTTCTTCCAGTTCTGCCAGAGCGCCTTCCCCGACCTGGGCCTGCAGGTGCTTTCGCAGATGATCGCCGGCTACGAGACGACGATGATGCGCCCGGACGACGAGCTGAAGGGGCTCGCCGCGAAGGCGCTCGAGCTCGGGGTCGACGGCGCGTTCGCCGGCGCGCGCGCGCCGGAGGACGTGCTCGCCGATCTGCGTGACACCGAGGGCGGACGCGCGTGGATCGAGGATCTCGAGTCGCGCAAGCACCCGTGGTTCTTCATGTCGACGGGCGACGGCTTCTACCATCACCACCGCGCGTGGGCGGACGACCTGCGCCTGCCCTTCGCGGCGATCGGCGGCTACGTCGCGCAGCTGCGCGACGGCGCCGAGCTCGCGCGCCCGAAGGCGCAGCTGCTCGCCGAGCGCGACCGGATCGCGGCGGAGTGTCGCGAGCTGCTCCCGGGCGACGACGAGCGGCGGCAGTTCGACGAGATGCTCGGCCTCTGCCGGCACGTCTTCCCGCACGCCGAGGGCCACAAGTTCTTCATCGAGCACTGGGGCACGTCGCTCTTCTTCAACAAGCTCCGTGAGATCGGCGCAGTGCTGGCCGAGCACGGGCTCTTCGGCGACGCCGAGGACGTCTTCCACCTCAACATCCACGAGGTGCACGAGGCGCTCTCGGACCTCGGCCTGGCCTGGGCCGCCGGCACGGCAGCTCGGGGCACGCTCTACTGGCCGCCGCGGATCGCCCGCCGCAAGGAGATCCTCGCGCGGCTCGCGGAGTGGACGCCGCCGCCCGCGCTCGGCGCCGTCCCCGAGGTGATCAACGATCCGACGGTGCAGCTGCTGTGGGGGGTCACCGCCGACCGGCTGCGCGCGTGGGCGGGCGGCGGCGAGGCCGGCGTGCACGGATACGCGGCATCCCCGGGCGTCGTCGAGGGAGTTGCCCGCGTCGTGCGAGACGTCAACGAGATCGGCGCCGTGCAGCAGGGCGAGGTGCTCGTCTGCTCCGTGACGGCCCCGAGCTGGGCGCCGGTGTTCCCGAAGATCTCCGCAGCCGTATCCGACATCGGCGGGATGATGTCGCACGCCGCGATCATCGCCCGCGAATACGGACTGCCGGCCGTCGTCGGCACCGGCCATGCGACGAAGCAGATCAAGACCGGCGACCGCGTCCGCGTCGACGGCGACAACGGGACCGTCACGATCCTCGACTGACGGTGCACGTCGTCCCGTTCCGCGCGCTCGACCTCGACGACGTCGCACTCGTCGGCGGCAAGAACGCGCATCTCGGAGACCTGATGCAGGCGGGCTTTCCCGTTCCGCCGGGGTTTGCCGTGACGACTGCGGCGTTCGACGCCGTCGTGCAGCGGCGCGTCGACGCGCTGCTGGCCGGGATCGACCCGGAGGACGTGGCGGCGCTCGAGCAGAAGTCGGAGCACGTGCGGGCGTTCGTCGAGTCGCTGGACGTGCCCGCCGAGATCGCCGCCGCGGTCGCGGTCGGCTACCGCCGGCTCGGCGAGGAGCTCGGGCTTCGGGATCCTGCCGTCGCCGTGCGCTCGAGCGCGCTCGCCGAGGACGCTGCCGACGCGAGCTTCGCGGGCATGCAGAGCACGTACCTCTGGCTCCGCGGCGCAACCGACGTCCTGGCGGGCGTCCGGCGCTGCTGGGCGAGCTACTTCAACGCGGAGGCGCTCGCGTACCGCGCGCGGCACGGGGGAGCGGCCGGGATGAGCGTCGCCGTGCAGACCATGGTGGACGCGCGTGTCGCGGGCGTCATGTTCACGCTCAATCCCGTCACGGGCGATCCCTCGTCGATCGCGATCGACGCGAGCTACGGCCTCGGCGTGACGGTGGTCGGCGGCGAGGTCACTCCGGACTCCTATCTCTACTCGAAGGTGACGCGCCAGCTCGTGCGCAGCGAGATCGGGGCCAAGGCGGTCGAGTGCGTGGCCGACGAAGGCGGCGGCACGCTCGTTCGCGAGGTCGAGGACGATCGCCGTGCGCGCCTGTGTCTCGAACCGGTAGAGGTCGAGCATCTCGCCGATCTCGGTCGAAGCGTCGAGCTGCACTACGGACGGGCGCAGGACATCGAGTGGGCGATCGACCGTCGGCTCGACGAGATCTTCCTCCTCCAGGCACGGCCCGAGACGGTATGGACGCAGCGGCGGAAGGCCGCCGCCGCGCAGAGCGCGTTCGCCGCGATCGTGGCGACCTTCACCGGCGGCAAACCGGCGGCGTGAGCGGCCCGGATCTGACGCCGGAGGACGTGCAGGAGATCCTCCGGCTCGTCGACGAGGCGGGCGTCGAGGAGCTCGACCTCGAGACGCCGCGGTTCACCGTCCGCTTTCGCCGCGGTGAGCCTCCGTCGCAGCTGCGGGTCGAGACGCCCGCGCACGCCGACGGCCTCGTCGACGTGACCGCGCCGATGATCGGGACGTTCTACCGCGCGCCGGCGCCGGGTGAGGCGCCGTTCGTGGACGTCGGCAGCGCCGTCGAGCCCGAGACGTTCGTCTGCATCATCGAGGTGATGAAGCTCATGAGCGCCGTCGCCGCCGGCGTGCGCGGGACGGTGGCCGAGGTCTGTCGCGCGAACGGCGAGGCGGTCGAGTTCGGCGACGTGCTCTTCCGCGTGTGGCCGGCGTGATCGAGCTCGTCGACACGACGGTTCGCGACGGCCACCAGAGCCTCTGGAGCGCGAACGCGCTGACGACGCCGATGATCGCCGACATCGCGCGGACGATGGACCGCGTCGGTTTTCACGCGGTCGACTTCACGAGCAGCACGCACATGGCGATGACGGTGCGCTGGCACCGTGAGGACCCGTGGGAGCGGATCCGCGTGATCCGCGAGCTGATGCCGGACACGCCGCTCGGCTTCATCACTCCCGGGATGCGTTTCATCTCGTGGGAGCGCGCGCCGCGCGAGGTCATGGAGCTCGCGCTGCGCTGCGTGATCCGCAACGGCGTGCGGCGCATCTGGGTCGCGGAGCCGATGAACGACGTCGTAACCGGGCTGGACATCGCGGAGATCGCAAAGCGCGAAGGGGCTGCCGAGGTGCTGCTCGGGCTCGTGTTCAGCATCAGTCCCGTCCACACCGACGAGTACTACGCGGAGCGTGCGCAGGCCGTCGCCGCGAGCCCGCACGTCGACGTGCTCAACCTCAAGGATCCGGGCGGGCTACTGACCCCCGAGCGCGTGCGCTCGCTCGTCCCCGCGCTCCGGACGGCCGCGCCCGATCTGCCGCTCGAGGTGCACTCCCACGACACGCTGACCATGGCAGGCCCGACGTATCTCGAGTCCGCACGCCTCGGCGCGTCGTTCGTGTGCACCGCGGTGCGGCCGCTCGCGAACGGCTCGTCGCAGCCGTCGGCCGAGCAGACGGTCGCGAACCTCCGCGCCGAGGGCTTCGACGTCGACCTCGACGAGGACGCGCTCGCCGAGATGTCGACCTACTTCACACGGCTCGCGGCCCGGCTCGGGCGGCCCGTCGGCGTCCCGCTCGAGTACGACGTCGCCGCCTACCGGCACCAGCTGCCGGGCGGAATGACCTCGACGCTCCGGCGCCAGCTCGACGAGCTCGGGATGGTCGGCCGCTGGGACGAGCTGCTCGCGGAGCTGCCGCGCGTGCGTGAGGAGCTCGGCTGGCCGATCATGGTGACGCCCCTCTCGCAGTTCATCGGCGTGCAGGCCTTTCTCAACATCACGACGGGCGACCGCTACGCACAGGTGCCATCCGCGATCGTCAAGTACGTGCTCGGCCGTTTCGGCCCGCCGCCTGGAGAGCTCGATCCGGACGTTGCGGCGAAGGTGCTCGCATCGCCGCAGGCGGATCAGCTCCGCGCAGAGAGGCCTCGTCTGGACCTTGCAGACGCACGCGCGCGCTACGGCGATCGCGTGAGCGACGAGGAGCTGCTCCTGCTCATGACGGTGCCGGCCGAGACGGGCGACGCCGACCGGCCCCGCGCGACGCCGCCGCCGGCGCGAAGCGAGGTCGTCGAGCTCGTCCGCGAGCTCGTCGCGCGGCCGCTGCACGAGGTCGAGGTCGAGGCGCCGGGGCTCAAGCTGCGGATGCGCCGGTGAGCCTGCTCGACGGGATCGACGCCGTCGTCTTCGACGTCGACGGCACGCTCTTGCATGCGGGCGACCCGGGCGGCGTCGTCGGCGCGACGCCGATCGCGGGTGCCGCCGAGACGATCGCGCGGGTCCGCGCGACCGGCCGGCGCATCCTCTTCTTCACGAACGGCACGGGACGGCCGCCCGCGCAGTACGCCGCCGACCTGCGCGCGGTCGGCTTCGAGCTCGCCGACGACGAGTTCATGAACCCCGCCGTCGTCGCCGCGCGCTGGATCGCGCGCCGCCACCCGGGCGCATCCGTGCTCGTGCTCGGCGGACCGGGCGTCGTCGCGCCCCTGCACGCGCTCGGGATAGACACGGTCGACGGCCGCGCCGACGTCGTCCTCGTCGGCTGGGACGACGCACTCACGTACGGGCAGCTCCGCGCCGCCTGCGACTCCGTGTGGGCGGGAGCCCCTCTGCTCGCCACCTCGACGGCAGCGGCGTTCTCCGTCGGCGGCGGTCGTGCGCCCGGCTGGTCGGGCGCCGTCGTCGCCGGCATCCGCCAAACGACGGGGGTGACGGCGCGGACGCTCGGGAAGCCCGCCCCCGAGGCGCTGCGCGAGATGTGCCGCGTGCTCGGGACCGTGCCACGCCGCACGCTCGTGGTCGGCGACGACCTCGGTCTCGAGATCGCGATGGCACGACGCGCGGGTGCGCGTGCTGCGCTCGTGCTGACCGGGATCTCGCGCGCAGCAGATGTCGACACGCTCCCCGCCGATCGCCGTCCCGACGCCGTCGCCGACGCGATCGCCGAGCTGCCGTTCGAGTAGCCTTGCCGAACGTGCTCGAGGCGATCGCGGTCCGCCGGTCATGATCGACGTCGACAGGGTCGTCGCCATCGACGTGCATGCGCACGCGGAGGTCTCCGTCACCGGCCTCGACGGCATGCCGCCGGAGTACCGCAAGGCGGCGGCCTCCTACTTCCACAGCGACCGGCCGCTGCCGACGGCGGCCGACGTCGCCGCCTACTACCGTGAGCGGAACCTGGCCGCCGTCGTGTTCACCGTCGACTGGGAGTCGCAGAGCGGCCGGCCGCCGATCTCGAACGAGGAGATCGCCGAGATCGCGCACGCGAACGACGACGTGCTCATCCCGTTCGCGAGCGTCGATCCCGCCCGCGGCAAGGAGGGCGTCGCCCTCGCGCGCCGGCTGATCCGGGAGCACGGCGTGAGGGGGTTCAAGTTCCACCCGAACCTGCAGGCCTTCTTCCCCGACGACCGCAGCGCCTATCCACTGTACGAGGTGATCGCGGAGGCGGGCCTGCCCGCGCTCTTCCACACCGGCCACAGCGGCATCGGCACCGGCATGCCCGGCGGCGGCGGGTTGCGACTCAAGTACTCGAACCCGATGTGCCTCGACGACGTCGCCGCCGACTTCCCCGAGCTGAAGATCGTGCTCGCGCACCCGTCGTTTCCGTGGCAGGACGAGGCGATCTCGATCTGCCTGCACAAGACGAACGTCTGGATCGACCTCTCGGGCTGGTCGCCGAAGTACTTCTCGCCGCAGCTCGTCCAGTACGCGAACACGCAGCTGCGCACGAAGGTGCTCTTCGGGTCGGACTTCCCCTTGATCACCCCCGACCGCTGGCTCGCCGACTTCGCCGAGCTGCCGCTCAAGGACGAGGTACGGCCGCTGATCCTGAAGGAGAACGCGATCGGGCTGCTCGGGTTGGGCTGAGCTACTGGGCGCGATACCCGAGATGCGCCGAGATCTCGCTCGCAGTGCGCTGCAGCGTGGGGCTGAGCCTCGCCACGAGGTCGTTCATCGAGACCATCGAGCTGTGCACGGCGAGATTGATCGCGGCCGAGGCGGCGCCGTCGCGCGAGAGGATCGGGGCGGCGATCGACCGGAGCCCGTAGGCGAGCTCCTCGTTGCTGATCGCGAGGCCTTCGGCGCGTACCCGCTTCAGCTCTGCGGAGAGCGCGGTGCGCGAGGTGATCGTGTTCGGGCCGCGGCGCGAGAGCTCGATCTCGGCCAGCGCCTCTGCCTGCTCCTCCGGCGGCAGATACGCGAGCAGCACCTTGCCCAGCGACGTGCAGTAGGCCGGCAGGCGCGAGCCGACGTGCAGGTTGAGGTCGATCTCGCGCTGCCCGGCGCGGGAGCTGCGGCAGCGCTCGACGTAGACGATGTCGAGCCGGTCGAGGATCGCCATGTTGACCGTGTAGCCCGTTTCGTCGCTCAGGGTGCGCAAATGCGGGGCGGCAACCTCGCGCAACTCCATCGAGTTGATCGCCGAGAAGCCGAGGTCGAGCACGCGCGGGCCGAGGCGGTACTTCTTCGTCTCCGTGTCCTGCTGGAGGTAGCCGAGCGCCGCCAGCGTGGCGACGTAGCGGTGCGTCGTGCTGCGGCTGAGGCCGATGTCGCGCCCCAGCTCGCTCACGCCGAGCAGCGGGCGCCCCGAGCGGAAGGAGGAGAGCACGGCCAGGCCGCGCTCGAGCGACTGCGAGTACGCGGAGCCCTCGGCGTCGGTCATGCCCGGACAATACCCGATCCGTTCCAGTATTCGGAACACCCGTTATTCAGAACAGCGTTCTTGACAGCGGACACCCGAGGGCATAGCGTCCCGGCCGTTGCCGGCGGCCACGGGCTTGGAGCCGCGCGGTCCCGGACGAAAGGACAGTGAGTATGGCCGACGCCGACGAATCGCCGATCGTCCTGCCGGACGACCCGAGCTTCGGGCCGGAGGTGCAGGTCGACTATCCCGGCTACCGCTCGACCCGCTGGCGCGCGCCGAAGCGTCCGCTCGTCTCGCTCCCCGAGGAGCTGCACGAGCTCGCCGGGCCGGTGTTCGGGCCGCAGGCGCTCGGGCCGCTCGACCACGACCTCACGCGCCAGCACGAGGGCGCGCCGCTCGGCGAGCGGATCGTCGTGCACGGCCGGGTCGTGGACGAGGACGGCCGTGCCGTCCGCGGCGCGCTGGTCGAGGTGTGGCAGGCGAACTCAGCCGGCCGCTATCACCACGTCGTCGACCAGCATCCGGCGCCGCTCGACCCCAACTTCACGGGTGCGGGCCGCTGCCTCACCGACGACGAGGGCCGCTACCGCTTCGTCACGATCAAGCCCGGCTCCTACCCGTGGGGGAACCACGAGAACGCGTGGCGGCCGGCGCACATCCACTTCTCGCTCTTCGGACACGCGTTCACGCAGCGGCTCGTGACGCAGATGTACTTCCCCGGCGATCCGCTCTTCGTCTTCGACCCGATCTTCAACTCGGTCCGCGATCCGAATTCGCGGGCGCTCCTCGTCTCCCGCTTCGACATCGACGCGACGCAGCCCGAGTGGGCGCTCGCGTACGAGTGGGACATCGTCCTCGGCCGCGGGGGCGCGGGGACGACGCCGCTCGAGGAGCAGTCGTGACGCTGCCGCGCACGCCCTCCCAGACCGTCGGCCCGTACTACGCGATCGGCCTCTGCCGACGTGCCGAGAACGAGCTCGCCCCGCGCTCGGCGCAGGGCGCCGTCCAGCTGATCGGGCAGCTGCTCGACGGCGAGGGGACGCCGATCGGGGACGGCATGATCGAGCTGTGGGACGCCGCCGGCAAACGCTGGGGGCGCAGTGGCACGGACGGCGACGGGCGCTTCTCCTTCGTCGTCACGAAGCCGGACCCGGGGCCGGACGGGGCCCCGCGCTTCGACGCGTTCGTTTTCGCACGCGGGCTGCTCCGGCACCAGTTGACGCGGATCTACTTCCCCGACGAGGCCGAGGCGAACGCGCGCGACCCGGTGCTGTCCTCGCTGGCCGAAGCCGACCGTGAGACGCTGATCGCCGTGCAGGAGAATAGCGCGATGCGCTTCGATATCCGCATGCAGGGCGACCGGGCCACCGTCTTCTTCGCCCATTGACGAGCTTCGCACCGCTCTTCGTCCCGGCCGCGCTCCGCGCCGCGGTCTCGGACGACGCGTGGCTCGCTGCGATGCTCGACGTCGAGCAGGCGCTCGCGGAGGCGGAGGCGGACGCGGGCCTCGTCCCGCCCGCGGCGGCCGCGGCGATCGCGGACGCATGCCGGCCCGATCTCTACGACGTCGCCGAGCTCTGCGAGCAGGGCCGCGTCTCCGGCAACCCCGTCGAGCCGCTCGTGCGCGCGCTGCGTGAGCACACGGGCGAGGACGCCAGGTACGTGCATCTCGGCGCGACGACCCAGGACGTGCTGGACAGCGCCTCGATGCTCGTTGCTCGCAACGTCCGCGAGCTGGTCGACGAGGAGCTGACGACGCTGGCAGACGTGTGCTCGCGGCTGGCGGAGGAGCACCGGTCGACGCCGCTGGCCGCCCGGACGCTGCTCCAGCAGGCGGTCGCAACGACCTTCGGCGGAAAGGCGGCCGGCTGGCTCGTCGCCGTCGTCGAGGCGCGGGCGAGGTTGAGGGCGGTCCGGCTGCCGGCCCAGCTCGGCGGGGCGGCGGGGACGCTCGCGCCGCTCGGCGCGCAGGGGATCCACGTGCTCCGCCTCTTTGCCCGGCAGCTCCGGCTCGAGGAGCCCGTCGTGCCGTGGCATGCGCACCGGTGGCCCCTCGCGGAGCTTGCAGCGGCGCTGGACGCGGTTGCAGCGGCTGCCGCGAAGATCGGCCTCGACGTCGTCCTGCTCGCGCAGACCGAGGTCGGCGAGGTCTCCGAGGCTCCGGGCGGCGTATCGACGGCGATGCCGCACAAGCACAACCCGATGCGGGCCGTGCGGGCGCGCGCGTGCGCCCGGCTCGCGCACGCGAGCGCCGGTGTGCTCACCGGCGGCGAGCACGAGCACGAGCGCGCCGCCGGCCACTGGCATGCGGAGTGGAGCGCGCTTTCCGACCTGCTCGCCCTGTCGGGAGGCGCCGTGGATGCCGCGCGCGAGTGCCTCGAGGGGCTTCGGGTGGACACGGCGCGCATGCGCGCGAACATGAGCGGCGACCTCGACGCCGGCGACCTGGGCTCGGCGGAGGCGTTCGTCGACCGCGCGCTCGCCTTCTACCGGGCGGCCGCGTGAGGCTCGGCTGCCGCCTCGACGGCCCCGAGGGTGCGCCGGCGCTCGCGCTCTTCGGCTCGCTCGGCAGCACGACGAACGTGTGGGAGCCGCAGCTCGCCGCGTTCGCGTCGTGCCTCCGCGTCGTGCGCTTCGACTATCCGGGGCACGGCGGCGCGCCGGTTCCCGACCGCCCCGTCACGGTCGACGGCATCGCCGCGTCCGCGCTCGGCGTCCTCGACGAGCTCGGGATCGGCCGCCTCGCCGTGTGCGGGCTGTCGCTCGGCGGCATGGTGGCGATGTTGCTGGGCGCGAGCGCGCCGGAGCGCGTCGACCGGCTCGTCCTCGCGTGCACGGGCGCGAAGATCGGCACGCCGGAGATGTGGAGCGAGCGCGCCGACCTCGTCCGCCGCAACGGGACGGCGGCCGTCGCAGCGGGCATCCGCGAGCGCTGGTTCACGCCCGCGTTTCGCGACTCGCCCGCGGCGGAGGGCGTGATCGGCGAGCTGCTCACGATTCCCGCGGAGGGCTACGCGCGCGGGTGCGAGGCGGTCGGCGCGTTCGACTTCCGCAGCGAGCTCGGCCGCATCGGGCAGCCCGTGCTCGTCCTCGCCGGCGCGGAGGATCCCGTCACGCCGCCGGATGTCCTCGACCCGCTCGTCGGCGGGATTGCGAACGCCGCGCTCGTAACGCTTCCGGACGCCGCGCACCTCGCCAACGTCGAGCAGCCCGACGCGTTCGCTGCTGCTGTGCTGTCTCATCTCGAGGAAAGGGCCGTCGCATGACCGACGACGCGTACGAGCGCGGCATGCGCATCCGCCGCGAGGTGCTCGGCGACGAGCACGTCGACCGCGCGATCGAGAGCACGACCGAGCACACGGCCGCCTTTCAGGAGCTGATCACGCGCTACGCCTGGGGGGAGATCTGGGCGCGGCCGGGCCTCGATCGCAAGACGCGGAGCGCGATCACGCTGACCGCGCTCGTCGCGCTCGGCCGCTTCGACGAGCTGGCGATGCACGTCCGGGCCGCGCGCCGGAACGGCATGACGCCCGACGAGATCGCCGAGGTGCTTCTCCACACGGCCGTCTACTGCGGCGTGCCGGCGGCGAACACCGCCTTCCACGTCTTCCAGCGCGTGCTCGACGACGACGGGGCGTGAGGACGCAGGTCGGGATCGTCGGCGCCGGGCCCGCGGGCCTGACGCTGGCGCGGCTGCTCGAGGTCGCCGGGATCGAGTCGGTCGTGCTCGAGAACCGCGACCGCGACTACGTCGAGCACAGGATCCGGGCCGGCGTGCTCGAGCAGGGGACGGTCGAGCTCCTGCGCGAGGCGGGCGTCG
>Ga0187777_10000355_pt1 | contig 32839 bp, 31 predicted proteins | sample 1015_Q2_SP5_10_M_FD_132416 | JGI IMG/M metagenome (GOLD analysis project Ga0187777, IMG submission 132416) | Tropical peat soil microbial communities from peatlands in Department of Meta, Colombia - 1015_Q2_SP5_10_MG | ecosystem: Environmental > Terrestrial > Soil > Wetlands > Peat | place... | reverse complement strand
GAGTATCTCTTAATTATCTGGTCGGATTCCAGCTGGTGGACCCTGGTCTCGACTTCAGTTGTACTGAGCCCGACCATTGCCCCAATCTCTGCAGCATCGATACGGCTGTTCTCCTCGAGGAGATGGAGAATCTCCCGATCTTTCGCATCCATGTTTTTCACCGGAACCAGGTCTTCGCCAGCCATTTCTCTCTCATCTGGGTAACGTCAAGATCTTTCAGTTCAGTCAACCGGGGATCCTTGAGAACGACTTCGCGGATTTTCATGGTATTCGAGTCAAACCACATCTCTTTTGTTCTCCCGTACCGGCCCCTGCTTACTACGCGTGTGTTGATAACCCCGAGCATGTTCAACTCGGATATCAGATCGGTTATTCTCCGGTGCGTCAGGACATCGAGTTCGATTGATGGAGCGATATCCTGATAAATACGTGAGACTTCTCCGCTCGTAAAAATATTCTGGCCAAGTTGTTCAAGGACGAGCATTGAGAAGAGAATGAGTTTACTCTGGGTCGGCAGGGTCGCTATGCATTCGATCATGCTGTCTGTCTCGATCTTTGCCTGAGCCTGCTTGACATACTCTTCAGTGACCTGATCGGACTCATCACGGTCAGCAAGCTCACCTGAAATCCTGAAGAGGTCCAGAGCACGCCGGGCATCACCATGCTCCTGCGCTGCGAGAGCTGCACAGAGCGGGATTACTCCATCCTGAATTGCCCCGGCAATGAAGGCAGCTTCGGCTCTTTGTGCAAGAATGTCAACGAGCTGGGGGGCATTATATGGCGGAAAAACAATCTCTTCCTCTGAAAGAGAGGAGAGGACCCTGGGGTCGAGGAAATCCTTGAAACTCAGATCATTGGATATGCCGATTATGCTCACTTTAGAATTTTTGAGGTCAGAATTTATCCGTGTGAGATTATAGAGCGTGTCATCACCACTCTTTTTGACGAGCTTGTCAATTTCGTCGAGAACGATTACGAGTACTCCTCCTCCGGCTTCGAGCTGGTTCTTCAATTCGGCGTACACTTGATCTGTCGGCCACCCGGTCATCGGTATATGGGTGCGGGACTTATCGCTTGCTACTGCGTCAACATCGTCGAGACATTTTGCAATCTGGGCGAGAACCCGGTACTGGGTATCAATGACTTCGCAATTGAGGTGGACAATCCTGCAGACGGTGCCCATTTTTGTGCTTGTTTTTTCGAGCTCCGTGCCGACGTACCGTATACAGGCTGTCTTACCGGTCCCTGTTTTTCCATAGATCAGGATATTGGACGGCGTTTCGTTCCTGAGTGATGGCGCAAGTATTGAGGCGACTTCTTCTATCTGGGGTTTCCGATGGGGCAGGATCTGGGGCCTGTAAGAGTGCCTGAGAACCTCACGGTCTTTGAATATCTTGTTGTTAGTGAGATATTTTTTGAATAAACCTGACTGGGGATCTTCTGTTTCGGGCATGATTTACTCTGAGGAGCTCAGACTTTGTTTGTCGAGACTAAAAAGCGATCGGTTCTGGCTCCATATAAACCCCTTCGGTTCCATTGGAAATGCTTTGATTTGGCCGATAAATAGAAGATTGAGTGATATTTAGGGGAATTAAAAATCCGCTTTCCAGTATCCAGAACAGCGAACATTTTATTGAATTCCTACCGAAAATCATGATTTATCAAGAAGTTTTCTGTTTTATTGTCCAGAGGGGGACCCCTTTGCTGCGTGTGGAACTGTCTTGAAAAGACCATAATCTTCTAACATATTCAAATGAAAATAGCCATTTAAACATTAAACTTAAATGTATTTAATCTATTTCATTTGGTTTTCAAAAAAACTTAACGAGACAATAATTTCAGAACGGATACTTCGGAGATTTGAAATGATGCGTTTATCCAAGACAGTCTATTCCAATGGAAGCAAAGGGGTCCCCCCTCCAAAAGCAGTTTTGACCCGCGATAAAATATCTTATAATCCGCCAACCAACCCTATCTCTGTATCGAAAATGAAAAGGGAACATATAGATCCAATAAGAATTACTGCGGCAATTATCACCGTTTCAAGCACCCGGACACCTGAAACAGACACGAGCGGGGCACGGATCCGTGACAGCCTTAAAGCGGCACAAATTGAAACCGTATACTACACCATCGTTTCGGACAGGGTTGAGCTTATCAGAGACCGGCTGTTCGAAGCAGAAAAAGAGGCAAACTGTATCGTACTGAACGGAGGAACAGGGCTCACTCGCGACGATTGCACTATAGAAGCTATAGCTCCGCTACTTGAAAAAACAATAGACGGTTTTGGTGAAATGTTCCGGATGAACAGTATCCAGGAGGTTGGGACAGCCGCACTCCTGTCCAGAGCTGTCGGCGGCATCCGCCATGGTAAGGCCATCTTCTGTATACCGGGATCTACACCTGCAGTTGCTCTCGCAATGGACGGGCTGATAATACCCGAGATTGCGCATATTCTTTCCCATGCTAACAAATAATCGGGCCAATAGTTTCTGGGGGATGTTCTCTTTTACCGGTTAGGCTCTTAACAACCTTTTAGGAAGGAACGACACCTGTCGAAAGATCGGATCCGGGCCATAGCATACTTTTTCCGGATCGGAACCGCGGAAAAAGTCTTCAATAATCTCACCGTTCATTAAAAATTATCGTAAATGCATGCGGAAACATCGGATAGTTCATCATTGTCTCGAACAGTACCGAAACCGATTCTCATAACCGCAATACCGTCACACCAGAGAATGGTCTGAAAACCGAATGAGAAGCGTGGGAATTACGTACAGGTGTTCGGAACCCACATCATCGGGAAACTTCGAGGAGCGCAACTCTCTCCAGCACGAGATCCTGGATTGCTTCCCCCACGAGTGTGGACAATTCCAGAGGATTAATATCGAACAGTCTCATGAGAGCAGATTCCTTCTCTCTGTCGATGATTCCCCATGGATCACTCTCGTCGAAAAAAAACATCAGGGCTGAAAGCTCATCCCAGACCCCTTCGCAGAAGGGGGAGCAACAGACATACATGCGGTTCCTGCCGGTATGAACACCGAAAGAGGAACCCAGACTTGTCTGCCGGGAGCCGGCCGCATACAGGAGCGCCTCCATCTCGAACGTCTTCGCTATCGGGTTGTCGGAAGCCCAGGATCGTGCAGCATGAGCAACCGCCATCCGTGCATGCGCCACTCCTGCAAGCTTATCGGCATCGAAACAAATGATATGCGTACCAAACGAATGCGAAATCGCACGAACGGCATCCAGAAATTCCGATCTGTCGTTAATCACGCAGGTTGCCGCCCTGATTTTACCGCAATCACTCCCGTTTTCCATGCGACTACCTGAATCGTGACAATGTCATCTGGCCGGCCAGGTTCTCTTTGTCGTCAGGAACCGCCGGATTTTTTCTGGTCCGCTCCAGCTGTGCAAAAATCTGTTCTGAGATCCTCCTTCCGATAATCCTTGTGATCTCATCGATACCGGCATCCAGAACAGCATCTGGTGTCCGGATATTGTTGTTAAACAGCCTCCGCGACCTGACCCGGCCAATCCCCCGCAATCTTACCAGTGGCAGGAGTTCGCGCCGTATGCCGTTCCTCATACAAATCTCGTAATCCCGGATTTTCGCGGAGAAGCCCGGTGCAAACATCCGTGAAAGCTCCGCGCTCGCATGCAGAAGCCAGTTTACGCTCTCTACCATCCCAAAGATATCACCGGGGCCCACGCTATAGCGTTCGCAGATCTTCGCATCGGGAAGTTCATCGGTCCAATCGCTCAGGAGCATCGTCGTTTTCAGTGCACGGAAATATTTCTCTTCTTCATCATCATTTGCAGGGGATGTCTGCCAGAGCTCTTTGGCATGTGCGTCCGACATACGCTCTAAGGCAGGCAAATCGACATTCCTCACATAGAGGGTGGGCATATCCGGCGTGCTGCAGATGAGCTGGAGGAGCCCGATATCGGAATATTCGCTCTTTTCATGAAATGTCTTCACGATCATTGCGGCAGTTCTCGGGTCAATATAGATTCGTGATACTAGAGAGCCGTATTCCGATGGACCAAGGTGCTCACCAACATCTATGACCATTTCTTCGGTAATGAGGAACCCAAGGGCCTGTTCGACCGATCTCTGCATCACTCGCACCTGCCGGTGCTCCGCGGCATAAAAAGTCCGCGTCATAAAATCTGCAAGTTCGCCCCGCGTCCTTGCAAAACCCGATGCTATAAGAGAAAGAACATGGGTATAAAGTGCTGCGGGATCGGCAATCTTCGAATGAACCTCTTCTGCGGGAGCTTCGATATAACAGTCAAATAACTCTTCGATCTGCCCGTCATCCTTTGCAATCAGGACCGCTTCGCCGTACGGGTCGAGTCGGGGGCGACCGGCCCTCCCGGCCATCTGGTGGTATTCACTCACCGGGATCGGCTGCATCCCTACCCCCGCACTAAACCGGAGATAATCCCGGATTATTACCCGGCGTGCCGGAAGGTTGAGACCAGCGGCGAGCGTCGGCGTAGAAGATATGCATTTGACGAGACCTTTCCGGAAGCTCTCTTCGACGACTGAGCGTTCGGCCCGGCTCAGCCCGGCATGGTGAAATGCCGCTCCCTGACCCACGCATGCAGCGAGTGTCTTTCCCATCTCAGTCTCCGCCACATTCCGGATTCTCTCCGCGTAGGATGCCAGGGAGGGATCCTCCCCCTTTATGGCAGCTGCGGCACGTTTTGCAAAGGCTTCCGCATTCTTACGGGATGAAACGAACACAAGACATTGCCCCCCCTCGGCAATAGTATCAAGGCAGAGGTTGAGGTCGTCATAATTTTTCGAAACGGTTTTTATCTGGCGGGTCCTGTCCCGGAAATGAATTCGGTCGTTACAGAAGACACCCTGTCTGAGGTCAACCGGTCTCCAGCTGCTCGTTACGAGCGCGGCATCGAGCCAGCCGGCGAGTTTTTCGGGATTCCCGATGGTGGCGGAAAGCCCAATTACCTGCATCGCCGGGTTCCGGAACCGCATTTTTGCAATTACCATCTCCAGGGTAGGGCCCCGGCCATCCGAGTCAATCAGGTGGATCTCATCGATAACAAGGAGGGTTATATCCGCGATCCATTGCGTACTGTTACGAAGAAGGGAATCCACTTTCTCACTTGTTGCAACAATGATATCATTGGCCCCCAGCTTGTCATCCCGCCGGTCGAAATCTCCGGTTGCGATGCCCACTCTCACTCCCTTGTTGCCGAACTCTTCGAACTTTTCGCTCGCAAGAGCCTTGAGCGGGACGATGTAGAGGCATTTTCCCCCGGCGCCGATGTGATGATGCATCGCCATTTCGGCAACGAGGGTTTTCCCGCTCGCAGTCGGGATCGCAACAAGCATGTTCCTCCCTTCGAGCATACCTTTTTTGATGCAATCCTCCTGAGGTGGGTACAACTCAAGAATCCCGGCTTCCCGGTATTGCTGTTTTAAGGAATCGGGGATTGCGAGTTCGCTTATCTTCATGCGGATACACCTATGGGGAACGCAACGTTGACCAAAAACGAAAAACGGGAATATCGGGGAGTATAGTTGACATGCTGTCCCGGCTGTGAGAATCCCCATTCTGAGGTGCGACCGAATATCTGCAGGGTTTGGAAAATTGCATTTTTGATCAATAGTAATAGCTTATGAGATCCTGTTTTGCTTCTTTCTTCTTTTTATCGAGGAATGCAAAGACGTTTTCATGAGGAACACCCTGGATGAGCATATCGATGGCTGCCCGGGCTGTCTTGAGTGCCTCCGGATAACCGATAAGTGCCACGGTCTTACCGAAGACAGAGATCTCAACTTCTGTCATATCTTCAATCTGTTCACGCGCTTTCCCGTCTTTGCCGATGATCCTCCCTCTCAGGCGATCAAGCTGCTTGGGCCCGTCAGCCATTGTTGTAAGATCGATGATATCGAGCAGGAGATCTTCATCGTCGATCATCTCAAACGCCCGCTCCGGAGAAAAACCACGGTTGATCGCGTTAATGACCTCCACTGCCCGAAGCATCTGAACGGCAAATTCATCGGGACCTTCTACTTTTACCAGTCCCTCTTTGCTGTCAACGGTTATCGTAGTATGCGTTTTATTCTCGAGCTCTTTTTTGGTCGAGCCCCCTTTCCCGATGAGAACGCCGACCCGGCTGCCTGCGATTTTAACTTCCTGGATCATCCCATCATTCACCGTGTTGCTCGCTAATATGATTTTGCGTCCGGACAACCTTATGGTATCCTTTGCTACCGGCACGCTTAGGGTTCGGCGGTACTGAGCCCGGTGATTGCGTAGAATGCATCGAGATCCTCCCTGACAGTACATCGCTGTTTGAAGAACCGGTTGATATTTTTAATGTCCCGCAGAAGAAAAAACTGTGCCCGGGGGTGATCACGGGTTACCGACTGGCCCATATCGATGAAATAATGGCGATCGCCATAAAGGATATTGAATTCACTCAAATCCCCGTGGACGAGTCCGGCTTTGTTATAGAGAGTGCCGATATCCTCGAGAATTGCTGAATATACCTTTGCCGGGTCCCCTATATCCGCGTTCCGGATCTGGGGGTAGGGAACTTCCCGATCACCGATAAAGGACATGACGAGAATGTTCCGGTACCACACGAGTGGTTCCGGGACGGATATACCTGCCTCCCTGGCCCGTACAAGGTTGGAGAATTCCTTTCTCGTCCAAGCAAATACCAGCTCTTTCTTTGAATTCTTAACCCTGGCGAATCTCCGATCGCCGGCAATGTATGAACTCATTGTTGTGAAATTTGCCGTTCGTATCCGGTAGATTTTAATCGCTATACCGGAACCGCTCCGCTCACCATAGAATACATTGGCTTCTTTACCGGTACTGATTGAACCACCGAGGACCGAGATCCATTTTTTGTGTACCAGCTTATAGAGGGAGACGAGCGTGACTTCGTCGAAAACATCCTCACGGACCTTAAGGTCGTTTGCGTCCTTGATCCTCACCCCCATCTCCTCAAGGCGTTTGTCGAACTGGTCGAGACGTTTGTCGAGACCGAAGGAGTCAGGATCTTTTCGCATCTCAGTCCCTTGCCAGGTAATCGCGGACAGGTGCAAGGATGGTGATAAGCGAATCACCGCAGCACTTCTTGAGATCCATGGGATGGACCTCACCCCGGCCGTATGCCGCCTCAAGCTCCTGGTAGCTTGTAAAGGAACGATTTCCTCCAAATTTCTCCGGCCGGACTATGGTGATCTCCGGCATGCGGGGGAAGATATGATGCTGGAAGATCTGGAGTACCGGATTCTCAGGAATTTCAGGGGGGCAGAATGCTTTCTGACATTTCTTCCGGATCACATCCTCACAGTCTGCGACGGAGATATAATTGCCGAGGGATGAGGACATCTTCTTTCCATCAAGGCCGTTCAGGATTGGCGTGTGAATACAGACCGGAGCCTTGTATCCGAAGTTAACGAGGTGTTCCCGGGCAAGCATGTGGATCTTCCGTTGATCGATCCCCCCCACTGCGGCGTCCGCACCAAGCATAGCTATGTCTGCCATCTGCATGATTGGATAGATCATCTGAGATACTGTGGGGTGATCCATCTGCCTCCCGACTTCGTCCATGCTCCGTGTTGCCCGACTGAGAGTGATCTGCTGGGAGAGCTGCAGGACCAGAAGTTCGTATTCACGATTGAGCTGGAGATCAGATCCACGGATATACTTCACGTTTTTCAGACCAAGGCCTTCGAAACAGCGTTTATTATACTCGGCAAGCTCTGCCACCTTTTCCATCGTTCCCTTACGGTTAAGAAAAGCATGAAGATCCGCGAGAAGCACGGTCACTTCGAAGCCTGCGGCCTGAAGGTCCACGAGTTTATTGATAGTAACCAGATGCCCGAGATGGATCTCACCGCTCGGTTCGTATCCGGCATAGACCCTTTTATGTGACTGCGCAAGGAGTGCGCGGAGATCGTCGTCTGTAACGACTTCTACGGTATTCCGGATAATACGCTCGTACGGGTCCATTACCATAAATGGGAAACGATCGGAGTTAATGGTTTTCCGGACTGAGAAGGTAAACCGAGCCGGAGACCATTGGGATATTCTATCGGAATCCCAAAAAAATTCAATGAGTGTGCTGGATAGTTGAAAAGCCAAGAGCCTCGTTTGTCGCCTTTATCGATTTTTCGCCATCTTTTTCAGTACCCATCATTGCCCGGATGACATCGACATTTTCGACGACTACATCAGCTTCCTGGTGGATTCCCTGGAAGAAACAGAGCTCCTTCTTGTTGACATAAATCGATTCCTCGAAGATACAGTTCTCGATGAGGTCCGAGCGCTGCCTTCCGATATCCATGGCAAATTCCTTCAGCTCCGCTGTGCTCTTGATCCCAAGGGATTTCTTGATCATTCCCATGCGAGGGTGTTTGTTGATTAGCTCTACCACTTTTTCGCGGCTGAGCTCTTTTTTTGTGGTAATCTTGACGGCGTGCATATGCATCATGGTTGTCGGAACGATAAGTGCCATCGTGGTTATTGAAATGTGGGGGAGGACCGTGAGGACATCCGGGCCATGATGACTGGGAACGGTCACCGGATCGAGAACGATAGCATCGATCGGCCCGCGCTTGATATCGCCGGGATCCCCACCACGCCGGATCATGATCGCGTGGACATGTTCGACACCAAATTCCTTATCGATGGTATTAATGATCCTGCACAGCCCGGTTGTGTTACAGGAGACTACCCGTGCGAATTTCTTGCCGATTGCGTCCTTGTAATTACAGGATGAGTTGAACGAGAACCCCGCGATCTCGTGCTCCTCGCCACCCTGCCAGACCGCCCTGACACCGATCTTCTCATAAAGTGCCTTGTTGGTCGCCCCGACTTTTCCTGGGGTGGCATCGACGACGATATCGGCCAGTTTGCACATGTCTTCTACAGAGCCTGCTACCGAAAGACCCGATTTCTCAAATGCAGCTTTCTTTGACATGTCTGCAATGAACAGAGGATATCCACGCTGCCTGGCGACAAAGGCCTCCGCATTTGGCCGGGTTTTGGATACACCGATAATCTTCATATCCTTCTGAGCAGCAACCGCATCAGCGACACGCTTGCCAATCGTACCATATCCGTTGATGGCGACCCTGATCATACGATCTAACATTGTTCTCCGGAAGAAAAAACTATGCGAAGATAGGGAAGCAGTTCCTGATGGGATCCTGGTAATCGATTATTGCACGGATGCGAGAAAATCCTGTTAAATGTGGCCGATTTCTCGGATTTTTACCAATATATATTTAAAGGCTTGCCGGTCACATAACTACTATATGCATTTTCCCACAATCGATGTCTGTGACACCCCCGTCCGGTGGTGGCAGATCACACTCATCGGGATTATTATCTTTTTCGCAGGAATTGATGCGTTCTTCTGGACGTCGATGTTCATCAATCTCCTGATAACGCTCTTCGGCATACTTGCACTTGTTGTCGGCATCATCATGATAGCGTTTTATTTCAGGATGGACGAGGACCTGGTCTACCGGTTCCCGGTGATTTTCGCAGGTGCGCTCTCCATACTCATCGCCGCAACCGCAATCATTCTTCCCGGAGTGATTCAAACCACCTTTATCATTATCATGGCATTTATCGCGATCATCAACAGCATGCTCCTCATTCTCGTCGGCTGCTCACTCTCGGACGAGTGGAAGACAAGACTCGTTATTGTGCTCTTCGGAATGCTCACGCTCTTCCTGAGCATCCTCATGGCCCTGTTCCCTGCCCTTTCAGCTATCATTCTAGTAAAGATCTGGGGAATTTATGCCTGGGTCATCGGTTCTCTCTGTTGTGTAGCCGGGTTGTCCATGCGGACCATGGTCCGGTCGTGTCCCGGGTATACCGAAAAAATCCCCTCATCCTGATTTTTTCCGGTTAATCGTAGCCCGGAAAAAACAGAGGTTTGAACCCGACTTCCCGAAGATTATTCCCGGATAATCTTATTCAAAGGTACCCTGCCTGGATCGCCACCACTTCGGTACTATCATGAGCAGCAGAATACAACGCGAGAGGCTCCCTGTTTACTTCAAGGAACCGGACCCCCCAGTTGACTTTTGAAAGGAGCAGGCAGGCCCTGTCCTTTTCGCCAATAATAAAAAGTGCCGCAGCAAGTGCTTCAACTGAGGAGAGTTTGCAGGGCTTCCCGAAATTGACAGGATTTGCTGCCATAAGAAAAGGAAGTGCCCGCCGGATTCGCCACGATGAAACCTCCCCCGTATCCAGCACTTCCCAGGAGCAGTCCAGAACAGTAATGGATTTCACGGACCTGTCGGCGGGAGACAACGCCTGTTCAGCCGTGGGATCGAGGAGAAGAGAATTCCGGGGCACTTGCGATAACCGGGTAACTATGGTCAGGAAGCCGGCCCGTTCGAGCTTTTTCACCGTGCACTTACGTGGATCACAGCTGTTGTCCCGGTAAGCGTACAAAGGGATCATTCATGACCATCTACGTTATCACATTGTAATAATGTACGTGCTCTGCAGCCCTTGTATCCTCAACCCGGCCCTGAGGGCGGATGGGATCACACACCAGTCTGACCTCGAAATGTTCCGGCTCGCGATAGAACGGTGCAGGAAGTTCGGGATAGAAATGGTCCCCCTCCCCTGCCCCGAAACCAAGTATCTCGGCTCTTCCCGGAAGCCCGGCACCTTCCTGGAACGTCTCAATACTTCCGGCTTCGCACAGCTTCTTGATGATCTCACCGAAGCGGTGCATGAGATTCTCGAAGAAAAAGGCGCTCCCCTCTTTATCATCGGTGTAAACTCATCCCCGACCTGCGGGGTCACAAGCACGTATTATGGATCAGACGGAGATCTGCCGCCCAAACGGGCGGGAAGGGGGGTCTTTCTCTCCCGGTTCGGGGCGATACCTGCGATCGATGTTGGGCAATTTTCATGCTACCGCGTGTATCTTGCAGCCCCTCTCTTCTCTGAGGCCGAGAGGAATTTTAACGAAATTGTCGCCAGGTCCCTGCGGGATCGGTACTTTTACGTGCACCTCCCGCAGGAGGTCGGGGACTCTTCTGCGTCCAGGGGAGTGGATGAACACGCAAGAATTTACCGGGAAAATCTCCGGGCACTAGAAGAAGCTGACATGATCATAGCTATTATAGATGGTGCAGATGCTGATTCCGGTACCGCCTGGGAAATGGGTTATGCAAAAGCACGCGGCAAACGTATCATCGCATTAAGGACGGATTTCCGGCTGGCAGGTATCAATGAGAAAGTCAACCTCATGCTGGAACAATCGGCAACCGTAGTGAACAGTCTGAATGAACTTTTACAGGTACTGGGTTCTTCCTCAACGGAAGAACCAGAATCCGGGCCAGCCGGGACAGGGGCCATATGAAAGGCATGGGATTCCACCTTCCGTCATCAACCGGCGATCCCAAGCTGGAAAAGGAATAATATTCCCCGAATCTCATGGCAATGAGGATTACAAAACCGATGTGAATCTTTTTGACGATCTCTTTTAAAAACGAAGCAAATCCAACTCAGTATCAGATGAAAATCGCGGTAATTCTCGGGACGCGGCCGGAGATTATCAAGATGTCCCCGGTCATCCGATCACTGCTGGATAAGAAGGAGGACTTTTTCATACTTCATACCGGCCAGCATTATTCCTATGATATGGATCGCTCTTTTTTTGATGTTCTCAGTCTGCCGAATCCCGCCTACAACCTCGATGTCGGTTCTGGCACTCATGCAGGACAGACCGGTAAGATAATGGCTGGTATCGAGACTGTTCTCCTGAAAGAACAACCGGATGCAGTTCTCGTCCAGGGAGATACGAACACGGTCCTCGCTGGTGCGCTTGCCGCCGTAAAACTACACATACCGGTCGGCCACGTGGAAGCGGGCCTGAGAAGTTTTGATCGCCGTATGCCGGAGGAAATTAACCGGATCGTCGCAGATCATGTCTCCGACTTCCTTTTCGCACCGACAGAAACGGCGAAAAATAATCTTCTGCATGAAGGTATTCCGGAGAATAATATTTTCATAACAGGCAATACTATAGTAGACGCAGTTTCACAGAACCTTGGAATTGCCGGGGAAAAAACGGATTCACTTCGGGGCCTCGGAATTGCCCGCGGATGTTACTTTCTTGCTACCGCGCACCGTGCTGAAAATGTCGACGGGCAGGAGAGGCTCGAAAAGATCGTCCGCTGCCTTTCAGAGCTCCATGATCGTTACAACGTCCCGGTTATTTTTCCTATTCATCCGAGGACCGAAGCGAGACTGCGGGAGTACGGAACCACGACCAACGGAATACTCGTATGTCCTCCCAGAAATTTTCTCGAGTTTCTCCAGCTCGAAGCCAATGCCCGTTTAATCCTGACCGATTCCGGCGGGGTCCAGGAAGAGGCATGTATCCTTGGCGTACCCTGCATTACCCTGCGGGACAGTACCGAGCGTCCTGAGACGGTGATGGTCGGGGCAAACAGACTCGCCGGTGTTGAACCGGAGGCAGTTCTGATGGCGGCCGATAAGATGCTAACAGCACCAGGATCGTGGAAGAACCCATTTGGGGATGGGACAGCCGCGGACCGGATTGTAGGGATCTTACAGAATTTTTTCAACACCCCTCACTGTTTTCCCTCATAAAAAAGGGGGAAAAAATGTTTTTCCGGGTAGCAGATCGTTTTTTTCTATCGCCAGAGATCCGGATTGTTCGTCGAAATTCTAAGAAAAATTCATCTTTTCTTCGGCAGCCGGTGTAGCCGACGGTGATCGAACTGATAAACTATATAGATGCCCGTCAGATATTTCAGTGAGTTTTATGGCGAAGAGACGGGAAGATCGCGCTAAAGGAAAAAAAACGGTTGAAGTATCGGAATGCGATCTCGACGAGGGCTTTGTTATCCCCGTCAAATCGGTCCGGGACTTCACCTGGGAGAACATCAGGACAAGCCTCTCCCGAAGCAGGTACCTGCAGGCGCTCGTCTCATTCGTACTCCTCGGGGCAATCCTCAGGTTTTACAATCTCGGGTTTAACTCGCTCTGGCTGGATGAAGCCACAACATATTACCAGTCTCTCAAGCCATTCTTCGCAATCTGGCAGACCATGGCCGCAGGGGATTTCAACCCCCCGCTCTTCTATTGGATTGAGCACGTGATGCTGATGGCAGGGCATTCGGAGTTCATACTCCGTTTCATGCCGGCTGTCCTCGGGACCCTGTTTATCCCGCTCATGTATTACGTTGGGAAAGAGTTCATGGACCGGAACACCGGGATCGTGGCTGCGGCCGCCGCTGCCTTTTCGCCGTTCCTTATCTACTACTCCCAGGAGGCAAGGGCTTACGCGCTGATGCTCTTTTTTATTGCACTGGCCCTGGTGTTCTATTTCAAAGCCTTAAAAACCGGAAAGGCCCGGGAATGGGGGTTCTTCGGGCTCTTTGCAGCACTCGCTTTCTGGTCCCATTTCTATGTGTTCGTGTTTATAGCGTCGCTCGTCCTCTATGCGCTGGTGCTCCAGCTTAAGGACATCAGGGATATCCGCCAGAATCTGGGAAAAGTTGGGGCGATCCTTGCAAGTGTAGCCGTGTTTACGCTGGTGGCGTTGCCACTTATAATCATGGCGATACAGCTCTTCTTCAAACAAACGGCGGCAACCCCCAATTTCGGGGTCTTCGGATTCGATATAATCTACCAGGTTCTCCTGCTCTGCTCGGGCTCAAATATCTTCATTCTTATCCTCTTCGCCGCTCTGTTCCTCATCGGGATCCTTCATCTCTATCTCAGGGATAGGAAACAGAGTATCTTCCTCGTTTCAATCCTTCTTCTTATCATGGTCGCAACCTACATCATGTCCTACAAAATGCCGATGGAGCCCCGGCACCTGATCTTCATTATTATTCCCTTCTATCTTGGCATTGCTTCGTCATGGGGTATGTTCTGCCGGTTGTGGGATGGGAAGATGGTTGTCTATCTTCTGATGGCTGCTCTCATAATTGTCAACGTTCCTACCATTACAGAGCTTTATTCCGGCTATACCAAGGACGACTGGCGCGGTGTGTCAGCAGGAATGCAGAACCTGACCAAGAGCGGGGACAAGGTGGTCCTCATCCCGGGTTATTTGAATCAGCCCTTCAATTACTATTACTCAAACGCCACGGACAATACCATCGAACTCTACGCGAATACGGTAAAAGATCTTGATGCAATAAAGGCAGACCAGCAGAACAGCACGATCTTTTACATCGTGACAAGTGATATCTATGCTGTCGATCCTCGGGGCGACGAAGTCGCATGGCTGCAGAACAATACGAAAAGTTCCGGGAGAGATGGCGGTATCGTTGTATTTATCTCCCCCTCTCCCTGATGGAGCCGAATTTTCTGAAACTACATCCTTAGAGTTCATCTGCTGTTAGATTCTTCGTCTGGAAGGATCTTTTGATCCCCCCTTTTTCCATTTGACGATGACGCCCGGTATTATCAACAATGGTTCTTGAGATTGCCATCCTTCTTCAGATGCCGGAGCCGGTCTCCCGCATGAGCTAAAGGGATACCGGGAAACATGCTGATAAGGCCAGAATTTCCCCGATCCTGAAACTCATGTTACGAGGAATCCAAAATCCGGGCAGGTTTTTGCCGGTGCTGGACGGGATTCTTGCATATTGGGAATTCTTACCGCGCGATTACGGATTACGGCAGAATATCTCTCTACCGCAATTAAAAAAATCGGAATTACCGGAACGGTCCGGTATCAAATCCACGGACGGTGCAGATATTTTGTCTTGAAGATCTTGAACAGGAGTGCAACGTAATTTTTTATCTCCTTCATGACATTAATCTTCGAGTTCCCGAATTTTCTTTTCAGAAGCGGGACAGGGACCTCGACGACTTTCTTTTTCCGGATGATCAGCTTCGAGATGATCTCTGCATTGATCTCGAAGTTCTGGCTGGTAATCTCCATCTCCCTGAGGGCAGAGAAGCGGTAAAGCCGGAAGATCGGGCTGACGCAGGTAATACTGCTCCCGAGGAGAACGCGGTACATAAAGTTCACGGTCCTGCTCATCAGAAGCCTGAACGGCGTAACTTCCTCAAGGAGCCCCCTCTCAAGGTAGGGAGATCCCGAAACACAGTCAGCTCCGGTCTCGCGATATTTCACGATCAGTTTTTTCACATCCACAGGGCGAAAGGTGAGATCCGCATCCATGGTGATGACAAGTTCGCCGTTGCATTCGGTAAGACCGGTCTTGATCGCGTTTCCCATACCCCGGTTCCTTTCATGGACAATCACTCTCGTATCAGTACGGGTGCCTGCAATACCGGAAATCTGTTTGACGGTCCCATCGGCGCTCCCGTCGTCGACAAAGATATATTCAAAAGTCTCTCCAAGCTCTTTTCCAATTGCATCGATTACCGGAAAAAGATCCTTGTTGTAATGGATAACATTCTCCTCCTCGTTATACAGGGGAAATATTATCGAGATCAATTCAGAATTCTCCGTAATAACTAAGAGCAGATAACCTTAAAAACCTCTTCACACGCCCTGAATATGAGAAAAAACAGGGGGTCTGGACACCGGCAAAACAAGGCTTCCCGTTTCATAAAGAGGATATAGCATCCCGCCCAACCGGATTCCGGAAACTGCATGGTGGATTCATCATCGGAAGGGACGTGGGAGAAAGTCTGGAACAAGGAGCTGATAACCAGCGATTACAGCCTCAAATACCTCGGGCTGATGCAGGAAATCGGCGAGCAGCTCCCGCAAGGGGCACGTGTTCTCGAAGCAGGGTGTGGAACAGGACAGACTCTTTCCCTGTTCGCCGGGGACTGCGAAACCGTAGGACTGGACATCTCGCCTGTCGCACTCAGGCTTGCCCAAAAGAACTGCACGGATCCGGTTCTCGGTAGTATTTTCTCGATCCCCTTCTGCGACAACAGTTTCGATCTCGTCTACAACTCCGGAGTTATCGAACACTTCCCCTATCCCACCAATATTGCTGCGTTGCACGAAATGGGAAGAGTTCTCAAACCATCGGGACGGATGATTGCCATCGTCCCGAGTTCACTCTGTGTCTGGTACCGGGCAGGAAAATTCGTTGCAGTCCTTCTTAACAATTTTGAATTCGGGTACGAAGAAGATTACTCACCGTCCCGGCTCATAACCGCCGCAGGGAACGCAGGACTTACGATCGAGAAAGTCTTCGGTCTTCAGGCCCTTCCCCCGCTTGCGACCAACAGCACAGAGCTCCTTCCCCTTTCCCTGAGGAAGAAAATCGGAGGAGTAGAACGGGTTTTCCCCAAAAAAGAGTACTATGCGTACACTATTGGGATTATTGCCAGAAAACGGTCCTGTTAACTCCAATCCTCGGGAATTTTCACCGGGTATCTCAGGTAGACACCGACACCCATGAGGGCGATGAGCCAGTAACTCATGAAGAGATACAGGAGCGAGAAAGCGATTGCCTGTTCTGCAGGGATCCCCTGGAGCCCGAAGAGGAAGATAAGGGCCACGTCCCTGGTCCCGATGCCGGAGATACTGATGGGCAGAAGATCGAGCAGACTGATGACCGGGATTACCAGGAAGAAGAAGAGAAATCCGATGTTAATCCCGAGTGCGAGAGCAAGAATCCATCCATACGCGACAGGGGGTAACCAGGAGACGATTCCCGTCGCGATACTGCCAAAAAATCTCCTCCGGTCTTTTGAATAAGTGAAGAGACCCGCAAAAAAATCGTGATAATACTGTCCGAAAGTGCACTTGAGGCGGTCCGGGACCAGCGTGTTAAAGAATGGCCGGAGCACGGCAGCGAGGAGGTTTTTGTTCAGTACGATAACCACACCTGCAGCAACCCCTGCCAACATAAGGAGGGCCATACCAAAGGAGAGGATCTCGATGTGGTAGAGTGCTGAGAATCCTGCGACCGCGCCAAGAGCGACGGTGAAGAGGAGGACGATATCGATTAGCCTGTCGATAACCACTGTTGAAAAAGCCGTCCCGAATCCACACCCTTCATCCTTAATATATAGCACCTTGATGAAATCGCCGATTTTGGCGGGAGTTATTGTGGAAAAAGAGAATCCGACGAAAAATGCAGTGATGCTCTCTCTCAGCCCAAACTCGGGCCTCACGGTATTGACGATTATTTTCCACTTGAGCGATTTTAAGAGGATGGCAATAACGTTCACTGAAAATGCCACGAGAATAAGGATGAGATTTGTGTGCGAGAACGTGGCGGCAAGGTCCCCCAGGCTGATCCGGGTGAGGATATAGAGGAATAGAATGATCCCAACGAGGCTGAGTACCTTGATGCCGCCTTTCATCTTCCTTTATCTTTTCAATCCGGAAGCGTAATTAGTTTTTTCCGTCCGGGGGATTCATGCCTATCCTTTCCTGTCATCGCCATACATCCAAATATCTTCGTGGTGAAATAATCCAGTATGGCAAATCTCACCGTCGCGGTCCTCGCGCCTCCCGATTATGCAAAAGACCTCGGGAAGAAAGGGACGACGAGCGACATTACGTTTTACAACCTCAAGAAAGGCGAAGCTACGGTCACCTTTATCGAACCGACCCGATATCCCGAGAAACTCTCCTCACTCTTTTATTCAGTATCGCTCGCCGACCGTATCATTCTCGTCATCGATGAAATCAACGCTGCGTTCGGGGAATGTGTCCTTATGCTCCAGAGTGCTGCAAAAACCCAGGGATACCTTATCCTGAAAAACTATATCTCTCCGGACCAGATCGCCCCTCTCATCAAGGGAACCGTGCTCGAACATTACGAAGTAATTGAAGAAGATATTGTTGGCCTGCGCGAGAAGCTCCTTGATATTGTTGTGAAACAGACCGCCCACCAGAAAACAAAGGAAGCCGGAGGCACTGGTGCGGTACCGATTGACCACCACTTCAACGTGAAGGGAGTCGGGGTTGTTGTCCTGGGATCCGTTGCCCGTGGCATCATCAGGAAACACGATACCCTTAAAGTCCTTCCGACAGAAAAAACGGCACAGGTCCGTTCAATCCAGAAACACGATGACGACGCTGATTATGCTGTTGCAGGCGATCGCATCGGCCTCGCGCTCAAGAACATCGAGGCCGGGGAAATGGACCGGGGGGACGTTCTGACAAACGATCCTACCATGAAATTTTCCGCCACTATCACGGGAAAAGCTCAGCTGGTGAAGTTCTGGCCGTCACCCTTGAAGGAAGGAATGGTGCTGTATGCCGGGCACTGGATGCAGTTTCTGCCGACGCGGATCGAAAAGGTCGTTGCTGAAAACGACTGGAGGATGCCGGTGATTACCCTCTCTATGGAACGGGCCCTCGTCTACCCCCCTGGAGCACGGGTTGTGCTTCATTATCTCGAAGGGGGCAAGCTCAGGGTCGTGGGCTCTATGACTACCGGCTGATTCACCGGCCCGTTTTTTCCGTTGCGCCGTTATTCCTATTATCTTATCAGGAGGGACGATGATCAGTACCTGAGAACCATGCTGGAAGGTATCATTTACTGGATCATACTCGGGGTCATCATCCTTATCATAGTCGGGCTGGTGCTCTGGGCTGTTGGCATCTATAACCGTTTCTATACCCTGAAGAACTCTTCTGAAGCCACGCTTGGCCAGATCAAAGTTGCCATGAAAAAACGGCTCGACATGATTGAACAGCTTCTTGGGGCGGTAAAGAGCTACGCAAAGTTCGAGCAGGAGACCTTCACAAAGGTGACAGCGATGCGTGCAGCTGTGGCAACAGCCGGGCCGGGGGATCTTAACAAGGTCGATGCAGAGTCCCGCTCAATTTTTGGCCGTCTCCTCGCAGTCGCGGAAAATTATCCCGACCTCAAGACCAACACGACCGTCACAAGCCTTATGGATTCGGTGAAGGGTCTAGAAGACGAGATTGCACGACAGCGCTATACGTACAACAACATTTCGCAGGAATTCAACACGATGATGGATACGATTCCATCCAACTTCTTCGGGAGGATGATGGGCCTCATCAAGCTGCAATACCTCCAGTTCGAAGAAGCGATTGCAACGCCGCCGAAGATCGAATTTTAACCCGGAGAAATCGCGTGGGCGAAACACGACAACTGGCGGTGCTTGTTATCGCCGGTCTAATCCTCGGCGTCATCGGTATGTCTTGTGTAATCGTCTTACCCCCGCTGTTTGAAGGCGGCCTTACGGTCGATTCTTACACGGCAATCCTGTATGACAATGGAACCCTTACCGAGCAATATACTTACCATGTGGCAGATTCTGAAAGTTACCGGATGCTCTACCGGGACTGGGAGTCACCCCTGGTCTTTACTTCATCGCAGACCTCGTCAGTTGAATTCATCGCAGCATCGCCACCCCCGGGACTGGTGGCGTACGCAAAAGACAGTTCCGGGGAGGTGCGTCTCTTTGGAAGCTCTTCGTCTGCATCCCCAGAACAGACAATCAATTACCTTGCGGATGACAACGAAGTCGGTATATTTGATCCCGGGTACTTTCCGGCCGGCCAATATACCGCAAGCTACACCTACGTCCTCCACCCCCCGGTCGAATATGATTCGACCACGACCCACCTTAACCTTAAGTTTGCGGGAGAGACTCATATCCCGTACAGCCACGTGAGCATCACGGTTCCCGCTACCGGTGTCACCCAGGTCTTTGTATATCCACCAACGATGAGCGCCACCCGCTCGGGAAACGCGTATGTCATTACCGGAAGCGCGGCTGAGAATGAGAACGTTGCCGTGGAACTTCTTGCTGGGCCGGACGGGTTTGCGGCAATCCCCGGGCCCAGGAACCCGGTCTCAGATCTCATGGCAAAGACAAGTTCAGGAAGTTTCTGGTATGATCTTCCCTACACTCTTGCCTTCATCCTCGAAGATGTCGCCATGGTGGCAGTAATCCTCGTCCCGCTCCTCCTTGTCTTTATTTATTACCGGTACGGCAGGGAAAAGTCGTTCACGGTTCCGGCCTACCTGAGTACGATCCCTGATCCGGCCATGAAACCCTGGCAGGTGAACCTCCTCTTCAAAGACGACGCGATGGATTTCGATAAGGACGGTTATTATGCAACACTCCTCGATCTTCACCGGAAAAAATTGATCGAAATAAAGCCAAAACAGGATGGGAAAAGCTACGAGATACATATTTTGAAAGGAAGTTCTGATGACCCGTACGAGCAGCGGGTGATCAATGTTCTCGGTCAGATCTCTGAGAAGGGAGTTGTTGATACAGCACAGGTGAAGTCGGTTGCGACCCAGGCACGGACGAGCAGTGCCGCCGAAGAAAAAGCGCTGCGGTACCAGAAGATGCTTACCGACGTCACAACAAGAGCAGACGGTACGCTCTCATCCCAGTACATTGTTGACGGGAGGGAGCAACTGATTCCCCTTCTTCTCTCAGCGATTGTTCTTTTTGCCGTGAACCTGCTGCTTATTTTCATCGCCCCAATGCAGTCGTACATCCTCATCCCGGCAACGGTTCTCTGGGGGGTTGTAGTCCTCCAGGCGGTTATGGCAACCATTGCACCGTCTACTCTCTTCGGCCACTGGAAAGATGATCGGTACAAGGAAAAGCTGGAATGGGATGCCTTCCGTCATTTCCTCTCGGATATGGCGATGGTCCAGAAATATGCACCGGAAGATCTCTCCATGTGGGGTGAATGGCTTGTTCTCGGAACGGCACTCGGGGTAGGCGACAAGGTAGAACGGGCGATGGCCTCCCTTAATATTGATTTCGCGCGGGCCGGGGTTCCTGTTGGTGCAATGGGGCTGAACTATGCATTTATCCCAATCATGACATTCTCTCCGCCCAACCGGGGCGGAGGCGGGGGTTTTGGAGGCGGCGGGTTCGGCGGAGGCTTTGGGGGAGGCGGGGGTTTTGGAGGTGGAGGAGCCGGTGGCAGGTGATCCTGCCTCCGTTCTGTCTTTGAGCGCATATGACGGCCATAGTTACGGGGCCGGGTAAATCAAGCTATAAATCCGCAAAAACCATATGAATGAAAAAAGGGGAACCTGATCATATGCAATACACGGAGGGGCATCTTGGCAGGGTCTTCGTCGTGAGAGTCGATGACGGCGAAGATATGCTTGACTCGCTCCACCAGTTTATTGTTGAAAAGGGGATCGGGGCGGGCTCAATCCTCTTTCTCGGTGCCCTCATGGATGGGAGGATGGTCACCGGACCTGAAGAGCCGGTAATTCCCCCCGTGCCCCATTTTGTCATGTTCGAAGGGGGCTGGGAAGTATTCGGGATCGGGACAATCTATCCCGGTGAAAGCGGCGGCCCCCACATCCATTACCATGCTTCCGTCGGCCGTTCAGGCCATGCGCTGACCGGCTGCCTCCGGGATAAAGCCACGGCCTACCTCATTGTTGAGGCAGTCATCATGGAGTTCACCGGCCTCTCTGCGCGAAGGGTATTCGACGAGAAAATGCAGGTCCACCTTCCGGAACTTGGCACGGAAGAAAAAAATTCCGCAAAAGCCGTCCCTGAGGCTAAGGTTCCCGCGGATACGGAGGTGTCCCATCCGGCCGAGAAGAAGGATGAGAACGGCAGCCTTCCGAACGGGCTTGCAGAGATAATCCGCGATCTCACGAGACGCCCCTCGTAACCCCTTTGATTCCGTTGAACCATGACCGCTATGAAATTTTTTTCACCGGTATGATCCCACAGCCCCCGGTTATTCCCGTTTCTGAAGCGGAAAAGCAGTTTCTTGGGATCCGGGAATTCGATATTATCCTCATAACCGGAGACGCTTATGTAGATCATCCGTCGTTCGGTGTTCCCCTCCTTGCCCGGGTTCTCTGGGATGCCGGGTATACGGTCGGAATCATCGCACGCCCGGACTGGAGAAGGAGTGAGGATTTTTCCCGGCTTGGAAAACCACGGCTCTTTTTTGGGATCTCGTCCGGCAATGTCGACTCTATGGTCAACAACTTCACACCGAACATCAAACGGCGGAGCGAGGATGTCTATGCACCGGGGGGTGTCCCGATGCGACCGGACCGGGCGACTATCGTCTACACGAACCGGGTCCGCGAACTCTTTCCCGGAGTGCCTGTCGTTATCGGAGGGATCGAAGCAAGCCTTCGTCGGTTCGCTCATTACGATTATTGGCAGGACCGTGTACGGCAGTCGATCCTCGCCGATGCTCCCGCCGACTTACTCGTGTTCGGTATGGGGGAACGCTCTCTTACGGAGATTGCACGAAGGATCTCCGGCGGAGAGGATCTTCACGCTCTCAGGGATATCCCGGGGACAGCGTACAGGATCGATATTGCTGAATGGCGAAGCAACCGGCCTGGCGAAGCAGTCGAGATCCCCGGTTTCCCCGACGTCGCTGAGAAAATTACGTATGCCCGGGCATTTGCGCTGCATTATGCGGAACAGGACCCCTTCCGGGGACGAAGTGTTGCCCAGCCCCACCCGAAAACCGTAATTATTCAGAACCCCCCCTCACACCCCCTTTCGCCGGATGAGCTCGATCACATCTACGAACTGCCGTTCACCCGCAGGGCACACCCGTCGTATACCCAACCGGTACCAGCGTTGCTTCCCGTGCAGTTCTCAATAACAACTCACCGAGGGTGTTTCGGAGCCTGCTCATTCTGTGCCCTCACCCATCACCAGGGCAGGATAGTGCAGAGCCGGTCCCCGGAGTCAATCCTGCGCGAAGCGGCCCGGATTACAAAGATGCCGGAGTTCAAGGGAATCATTCAGGACCTTGGAGGCCCTACGGCAAACATGTACGGGCTTTCCTGTCCCCGGTGGAAGTCCGGGGCGTGCCCGGACAGGAACTGCAGCCCGGCGTGCCCAACGCTTGACACCAGTCACCGGCTCCAGTGCGAGCTTCTCCAGCGGATCCGTGAACTTCCCCGGGTGAAAAAAGTATTCATCGGATCGGGTGTGCGGTTCGACCTTGTTCTCTCTGATCATTCCCCGTACCTCGAAGAGATCTGTGAGCACCATATTTCAGGTCATCTGAAGGTCGCCCCCGAACATATCGGACACGGAGTTACCCGGATTATGAACAAGCCCGGGCGTGAATTGTTCGACCTTTTCCGGCACCGTTTCGATTCGCTGCAGGCGGGGAAAAAAAAGCGCCAGTATCTCCTGCCGTATTTCATGTCCGGCCACCCCGGGTGCACAATAGCCGACATGGTTGAGCTTGCTTCCTATATCCGCGATAACCAACTTTACACGGAGCAGGTCCAGGATTTTACACCGACTCCCATGAGCGTCTCGACGTGCATGTACTATACCGGGCGAAACCCGTTCACCATGGAACCGGTCCATGTTCCCAGACAGAGGGAGAAGCTGATCCAGCGAGCGCTGCTGCAGTTCAGGGATCCCAGGAACCGGACGCTCGTCATCGAAGGGCTCGAAGCGTGCGGCCGAAGTGACCTTATCGGAAACGAAGCGAACAGTCTTGTGAGCGCATCGCGGTCCCCGGTCTTCCCCGGTAGCAAAGTCAAGAATCGGCAGCGCCGACATATCGTAAGATGAAAGCAGTGAGATCTGGAGGCTCGCCCATCCATGACAACTCCCGTTAAATAGATTATCCTGTTAGTGCCGGATCGCTAGGGAAGGGAAGCTCTCTCGTCAAAGAATTTCCTGAGCCAGAGCTCCGTGCAGGCGATGCGCCAGATCTCCGGTGAATATTCTGACTTTCCGGCAAGGAACGAACTGTAATTCGCAATAACGGCATCTGCGTCCCAGTACTTCCGGGACCGGAAACTCTCCGAACCCAGGAGACCGAGCATGAACTCCCGGAGATCCTCTTTCATCCAGACCTCTTCAGGGGTCACAAAACCCATCTTGTCCATCCTGCACCGGACAGGTTCCGGAACGATTCCCCTGATGGCATTGCGGAGAGAGAACTTGGTTATCCCACCGCGGATCTTCTGATTGAGGGGAAGAGCGGCGATATACTCAACCAGCCTTACATCGAGAAAGGGGACCCGCAGTTCGATCGAGAATGCCATTGAGTTCCTGTCTTCGTAGTGAAGGATCGAGGTGAGATTGGTTGATGTAAGCTCCCGGTACAGGATTTCGTCGAGAGATCCGCGGTACCGGTAGATTGTATCACCCTTCACCCGGAGCAGATTCCTTCGTTTTTTCCGGGTCGCGAGCTGGCGGAGTGCAGATCGGAAAAAGCCACCATGGTAACGGAGACTGCCAATGGCCTCCCGTGCAGCGGTAAGCCATCGGAACGTGCGGAAGAGCCCTCCTATATAGCTCCCTTGGTACGCGAGATACCCTCCCAGCATCTCATCGGCTCCTTGGCCGTCGAAAACCACCTTCACGCTGGCTTTTGCCATCCGTATTACACAATACTGCGCATAAATTGAAAGCGAGCCGAATGGTTCGTCCTGCATGTACACGAGGCGGTCGAGGTCCTGCAGGAGCATGGAAGGACGGGGTTCAACGGTGTGGCCGTCGACACCGGTAGCCTGCACTATCTCCTCGACATACCGGCTCTCGTCAAACCTGCGATCGGTAAAGACCGCCGAGAAGGTCTTCTGCCGTTCTCCGACACTCGCGACGTATTCTTCCCGGATGAACCCGTTGATGAGGACCGTCAGGGTCGAGGAGTCGAGGCCTCCGGAAAGGCAGGTACCGGTCGGGACATCGCTCCGGAGATGGATGCGTGTCGCGCTACGGAGAGTATCGAGGAGCCCGGAAGCTATCTTTTGATCGCTTATCCCTGCTGAAACCGCCGGGTTGACTAATAAGTCCCAGTACTGGAACGGCTCCTGGGGCCCGTCGGCAGTCACCGTTATCCACCGGGCCGGCCTGAGCTGGTGTACTCCTTCGAACATGGTCTCTCCGGAATGGTCGTACACCCCCCATTCGAGATACGTTGCCAGTTTCCGGTCATCCGGGACCGTCCCGACCGCCGGATGCGCGAGGAGAGCCTTTATCTCCGAGGCAAAAAGGAACGAACCGTCTGCAACAGCATAATAAAACGGCTTGATACCGAGCCGGTCCCGGGAGCAGAAGAGCCTCTGCTGCCGCTCATCCCAGAGTGCAAATGCCCACATCCCGTTGAACTTCTGGACGCAGCCAGTCTCCCATTCCTCGTACGCATGCAAAATGACTTCGGTGTCCGAGTGCGAATGGAACACATGCCCTTTTTTTACCAGTTCATCCCTGAGTTCGAGATAATTGTATATCTCACCATTGAAGAGGAGCCAGAGGGTCCCGTCCTCGTTTGTCATCGGTTCGAGGCCATCTTCGGATAGATCGATGATTGCGAGCCTGCGGTGTACGAGTCCGGTGGGACCGCAGATCCTGGATCCCTCTCCGTCCGGACCCCGGTGGGCAAGTCGATCGGACATCATTTTCAGGAGCCGCTCGTCCGGAACCCCGCCGCCGAAACAGTACTGCCCGGCAATCCCGCACATAATCTACAGAATGGGTACCGTGGCATTAAAAAGATAGTTTTTGGAACCCCGTATCCCCCTGAAACCGGCTCCCGCGAAAGGATACACATGCACATTTAATGGGCTGTAATAGACCGGAGGCGCCGGCAGATTTGGCGGGGCTGGTCAATTGAGATCACAGAGGGATACCGAAAAGCAAGTCTTGGATCCTCTTGGGATTTCACGTGAATGTCCGGCCCTTTTCCGCAGATACAATGCTGGCAGGCCCCTTCACCGGGCGATCTAATCCGGTCTACGTTATCGGGCCGGCTATCGGGCGGTTATTGCAGCGGTTTTCTGTGATTTTGCGGCACGGGAGCACCAGAGTCAGTCATGCCGATTTAACATTGGCCGGCCCGGATCTGAATCCTCTCCGGTCTTTTAACATCATCTCGCCAGAGCTGCAAAAGCCGAAGCTGCCATAACCACGTTGACGGCATTGATGAGCATGATCCCGCGGGCCTTGTTGTGGTAACCCCAGAGGATCAGGAGGATGCCGCCGGCGATCCACACCATGAACCCCGCCTGTTCGGCTCCTGAACTGCCGATCTGCCGGACCCCGAGCCACCCAAGCACCCCGAGACCGGCACCCGCATACTCAAGAATTGTTGCAGGTGTGCAGTCTATTGTGGTTTTTATCGTACCGGGCGGCGGGAACGTTCCGGGGCATTTGCCGGCACCAGGATGCATTGTCCCTGTCTGGTGCAGATCTACGGAAATTTCACCCATAAATCGTCTCTATGCTGTCTGTAAAAGACAGGATATCAATTCCTACCATAGCCGAAGTTCGATCATGGATCAGGAAGATCATGGATAAGAATCAAGGTCAAAAAGTGGAAAATACTCGCCCGAACAACAGACCTCGTATCAAACCGAAAACAACCTGCGGTTCAGGTCACTCGCAGTCACTCTTTTGCGACCCCTCAGGCCTTGAAGGATCGGTGTTACTTCTTTGCAGGAGCCCGCTTTGCCTTCCGCTTCCCTCCGGAAATGGTTTTGTTATCGCAGGGGAGGCATTTTTCGAATTTTTCGTCAATAAGCCGGTAAGCGTTCGCAAGCACGGAAGAGTTTGAGATCATACCCGCCAGAAGGACAACTTCGAGTATCTCCTCCCGGGAAGCACCCATCCGGAGAGCGGCCTGCATATGGTAACCGGTACAGTGCGGGCACTTCAGCGCAGCGCCGACGGCAAGACTAATCAGTTCCACGTATTTGGGGTCGAGCGGGCTTGTCTGGGCGACAGTACCCTTGTACAGGAGGTGCGAGATGAGAACTTCCGGGCGTTCATTCATCCGCTTGAAGATGAGGGGCACACGCCCGTATTCCTTGTCAATTGCCTTTATCCATTCTTCAGCAGTCAGGTCTGCGCCTTTGGCAACAATCTGGGCGAGTTGTTCCTCGAACTGGTCCTTTGTATTTTTCGCAATAGTTTTCTTTGCCATCATACCACCGTATTGGTTTCCGAGAACGGCCGGATCTTCAAGAGAATATAGTCCCTCATTCTCGAGGGGACTACGTCCGCAAGCTCGCCCAGTCTCACCCCGTTCTCGATCTCGAGATCCCTCAGTACCGTTGCGAACATTTCATACGGGAGTTTCACACGGAGTCCCGCCATCTGGACTGTCAGAGGTGTCGGAGAGGTGACATCATGGATTGCCGGGACCTTCTCACGGATGATCTCCATGAGCCGGGCCGGCGAGACCGACAGAGGGTCTTTTGCGATCTCTTCCCGCCGTTTTTCGATTACCCGGGTTACTTCAGCAACAATCTCGTCGAGTTTCCCGATCTCTTCGGCCTCTTTTGTCCTGCGCATGAACCTCCCGACACTTCCGACATACCCGTCCGCGGGCGGGCTGATGATTCTTTTGAGGGTCTCTTCGTCCGGGCCTCCCATCACGATGACCGGAACCTCGATCCCCCGGTGCATGACTGGCCATTTATGCTCTATACAGGATTCGAAGTTGCCAAATGCGTATACCGCTACGTCGTGTTCATTAATGACGTCCCTTTCCTCGTCATTTATGGTGGAAATGCGTTTTCCGGGCCCCCGGGCCGGGCTCACCATGTTCGTTTTAGCTCCTATCCTGCGGGCATATTCGGCAAAATCGCAGGACGGGTGTGGAAGGTGGTGGATCTCGAGGCTCATACTGACGACTGCGATCTCCGTACCCACCAGCGGGGCTTCTGAGATCTCACCGAAGAGTGGTTTTGCAATACGGGCGATAAGATCGATATCCTCTTTCGGAACAAACGCCTGGAGGACGACTTCCTGTGCGATCATGTGTTTCTGGACGATATATCCCCCGAGATCCTCGATAAGGCTGATCACGATGTCGTGCTGGTGGACGCCGCCTTTATAGGTCACCGGCACGAGTATCATGGAGTCTCCCCCATCAGGGCGAATCTCTCCCGGATTAACCTGTCGATATCTTCGGGGATAGGATCCTCGCTCGCAACGAAAATAAATTTCCCGTTGTCATGGATCTCGCGGCGGACACGGAAGCCTTCGGGAGCGATAAGGCGGAAGACATAGATCAGGTCCTTGCCGAGGGAGACACTCGGATCCGCGACTACGATATCCTCGATCTCGGCAGGGGTCGCTTTTATGTCATAGAGGATTACCGTGAAACGGTCTGGTTGTTCCACGTGTTCGCTCCCGAACCGTTGCCAGAATATCCTGAGCATAGGGGCGAGGTAGGTCTCGTTTCCGATCACGAGGGTCATCTTTCCCTCCTGGGGATTGATGTTGGCAAAATCGCCGACCTTCACCAGTGTCGTGATCTTGTGGAGGATTCCGACGGCAACAAAGACAGGGACTTTCGGGTCGATGAAAACGTGAAGTTTGTAGAACACTCTGAGAAGGTTGTGGTCGAGAAGGACATCGTTCGTTATCTGCCGGTAGTTCTCCCCCCCGGTCCGCTCCGGGCACTCGACCTGGAAATACTCGATGGATTGCATTTATTCGTCCTTCACAAATCCCGATGCAAGAAGCGCACAGCCCACTGCCCCGATATATTGCGAGTATTTCGGCACCACGACCTTCGTCTGGAGGAGCTCGCCCATTGCATGCACGAGTCCTTCGATAAGTGAAGTCCCGCCCACCATAATGACCGGCTCCCTGATATCCACTTCCTGGAGCTGTTGTTCGAAGACCTGTTCTGCAACGCTGTGGCATGCGGCGGCAGCGACATCTTCCCGCGTGCTCCCTGCCGCAAGTGCATTGACAAGGCTCTGGGTACCAAAGACGATACAATAACTGTTCATCGGCACATTGGCCCCAAACCCTTTCATGGCAAGCGGGCCGAGTTCGGTTATATCGACACCGAGACGCTTTGCGGTCATTTCAAGGAACCTTCCGCTCGCTCCTGCACAGATCCCCCCCATGGTGAAGGTGCCGGGTATACCGTCCTGTACTGCGATGGCCTTGTTGTCCATGCCGCCGATATCGATGACCGTTGCCGGGCCGTGCTGCCGGTCAGCGAGATACACCGCCCCTTTCGAGTTGACGGTGAGCTCTTCCTGGATGAGGTCGGCGCCGATCTCTTTTCCGACAAGGAAACGTCCATAACCGGTAGTCCCCACCGCCTGGATATCTTCCCTCGAAACCCCGGCCTCCTTCAGGGCCGTCCCGACAACTTCCCGGGCACTCTTCAGGACTTCTGTCGTGGGCTGCCAACCGGTGCCGATGATGGCATTGTCTTTCATGACCACGGCCTTGGTTGTGGCCGAACCCGAATCGACCCCGAGCGTGATACCGGTCTGCACCTCCCGGGCAAGAAGCGCCCGGCGCCGTGCGATGGTGGTAAGGGCTTCCATCCGCGTCAGGAGCGTCGCGGCAGTCGTCCGCTCGGTGAATGAATAGCTGACAACCGGCAGCCGGGAATTTTCATGGATATACCGCCTGAGTTCATTTCTGACGATAGCCGCCTCGGCGCATCGGAAGCATGTGGCAATGAAGATCGCATCGGTCTCAATCCTTCCTTCTACCAGTGCCCTGGCCCGGGCAATCGCGAGCTTGAGATCCGGGCTCCTGACATCGAGGCCGAACTTCGTGAAATCACGCCGTACGTCTTCAAGCGCAATATCAGGGTAGAAAATCTCACCGTCGACTGCTTTGGCAGCGTCATTGATCTCCTGCTGGATACCTGAATATTCCGGGCCGCAGGAGAGCTGGGCGATCCTAACCGGGGGAGTCATTTCGTCCCCCCGAGTTCCTGGAGGAATTTTCTTATGGCCGCAACAAACCGAACCCCTTCCTCCTCGTTACGGGGATAAAGCAGATCGAGTCTGGGTATGTCTTTTTTCCTGACCAGGTACATCAGGAGCTCGTTTGTCCGTGCGCAGCCCATACATCCGAACGCAAGATCGGCATCGTCAACAATAATAGCAGCCTCGCAAGCTTCGATCATCGGGCCGTAAAGCGACATCCTTCCCCTCACGCCGCTCGGGACCTCGACAGCTGCCCATCTCAGTCCTTTTTTCGGATCCTCCGGCGAGATCTGGAGCGGGGCTGATTCGAAGCCCGCAGTCTGGATGTGTTCACGGATTGCAATTGCGGAACTGAGCGGGGTGTGCCCGTAACGCGCAACGAGGTCGGCGAGGATAATGCTCGTCGAAGGATATATGAAAACCTTTACCATTCTTCACTCCTGCGAATCGATGATCTTCCTGAGGTTGTGAATGCTGAGGACGGTACGGCCGAGGGGATTTTCCGGTCCCGGAATGGTTTTGGTTCCGCGACTGCCTGCCTCTTCGATACCATGCGAGATGTACGGCAGAATTGTCATCTCGAACTCGATGCCATGGAACCCGGGCCGCGCACCTCCGAGTGCCGATCGGCACCGACGGGCATCGCCGGGCGGGAACCCGCGGTCCTTTACAAAGATGTGGGCCGGGTCCACTGCCCGCAGCGCAGCAATGATGCGGTCGACTTCTTCCTCTTTTCCCATCAGCGAGAGGCCGAAACAGGTCTCCTTTATCATAACGCCTTTCGAGATCTCATACGCCCGTATAGCGAGATCCTGCGGGGTAACGTCAAAGGATTCCACCATGACATATTTCGTTATCGTCCCGACATGCTCCGGCTGGTAGTCCGTCAACGTTTCACCTCGCGGATATACACCTTCTCCTTCTCCTTGAGCCTGCTGAGCTTCTCCGTATCGATCACCCTGCCGATAATATTTGTCCCTTCGAACGGCTCCGACGTCGGCCCGAATTCCCGGTTGGGGGAGAGCCGCACACCTACAAGACCCGCCCCTTTGCGGGAGTCATTTGTCATGCCGAGCGCTGCGGGGGGGACCTCTCCTTCGGGAATGTTTTCCGGATGGATCCGCAGTTCGTTCGGCACCGGGGGCTTGAAGAGAAAGACGTCATCGAATTTAAAGAAGAGCGGCATCATGCCGGCATCATGCTCTCTCAGTCCGGTTATCCTCCTGAGGACCTCGCAGCTGTCAGGAGCGGCCCTGTCGAAGAGCTCGATATCGATAACCTTCGAATAGGGGGCGGTTGTCACCGTGACACCTTTTTCATTGAGGACATCGAGAGTGGTGCCAGGCTCCTGCGAGACAATGATTCTGTCCTCCCCATCAACGTCAACCGCGAGAGCAAAGCCCCTTCCGGAGGCTATCTTTTTCGCCTCGGGAAGCGGCAGACCGAGCAGGTCAATTCTCGCTGGTTTTACAATGATGGCGAGCACATCATGCTCTTTTGCCAGCCTGACAAGCTCGATTCCGTGGACGACCTGCCCGACCACACTATGGGACGGGCTGCTGGATACGTCCGAACGATAGATGTAGACTCCCCCGGTCGGTTTTCCGGTGGTTCTTACCGTGACCGTACCCTCCCTTCGCGGGAGAGTGAGCTGGGAAGGCACATCCGACCCGGCCAGATGGTCGTCGAGGATATGCGTGCTTGTGGCTCTCCCGACGATAAACCTGCCGTGTCCAAGGGCAAGGAGCATGTGTTCCACGCTCCCGGCAGCCTCAGTTGAAATAGTCTCCCCCCGGTATCCCTGGGAGAGGACATCGACCCGGGTAACAATCTGCACCCCATCCTCAAGTATGAGATCCATATCTGTCGTGGTAAACGATCTGCTCGTATCCGCCCAGCTGATGACCGGGGTTACCGAAATTATCCGATCGCCGGTCTTCCACCGGTCGAGGACGGCCCGGCCGCTTACCACCCTTCCGATTACCCCGCCGGTTTCGTCCGCCCCATGGTCCGCCGAATGCCGTGAGAGAGAGAAGATGATATATGAGTTTTTCGGATCATAGCCCCCGCATCCGATCAGCACCTCGTCTCTTTCGTAGAGAAATGGCCTCCGGGAGGGTTTTCTCTGGAGAGGAAACGGACCGAAGGCAGCACTGTACCGGTCCGCCCAGTGGAGCCTGAGAGACCCGACAGCTTCAGGCAGAACAAAACCGGCCCATACATCACTTGTGGCTTCTACGCTGATCTCGCCGGCGGTGGTCCGGATCGAAAAAGTGCTTGTTGATGCCTCCTGCTTAGCGGAAGCCCGGACGATCGCAATACAGCAGCCCCGGGGGTGATCCGGCAGGATCGTACCAAGGGTGGTCCCCTCGTCTGTCTCCCGTATCTCCCCGTCGACCTGGACGGTAATGGTCATGGTCTTATGCAGCCGGCTGGCTCATCAGTTTGCGCTCTTCTTCCGTAAGGATTGCGAGAACCTCTGCGGTCTTCCCGATCTGGACGATCTTTCCGCCACGCATCAATGCAATCCTGTCGCAGATGTCCCTCACGAAGTCCATATCATGCGAGACTACGATGAAAGTCTCCTCCATCTCTTCCCGTGCGTGCATGATCGAATGTTTCACGTCGATCTTCGTAATAGGGTCCATGGTCCCCGTCGGTTCGTCAAGGATGACAATCCGGGGCTCCCGGATGAGTACCTGTGCAAGGGCAACCCGGTGCCGCTCGCCTTCGGAAAGCTGGGATGGCATCCGTTCGAGGATCTCCCCGCTCTTTGATTCGGTAAATCCCGCCATCATGAGGGTATGGCGTGCCTTCCGGACCGCAAGCTCCTTAGGGAATTCGAGGCCGATCGAATCGGTAAGGTTGTCGAGGATGGTCCGGTGAGGGAAGAGATCGTATTCCTGGTGGAGGAGCCCGATATACTCGGTCGCCCGTCCGCGCTGTTCGACACCGGGTTTTGTCATGTCGACCCACTCATCGCCGATCCGGACATTGATCTCCCCGCTGGTCGGTTCGATCAGGCCCGCAATAACGCCCGAGAGCGTTGTTTTCCCGGCGCCGCTCTTGCCGATGATCCCGAATATTTCCTTGGCGTACACGTCAAACGTGACTCCGTTGACAGCCCTCACTATACCGCGATCTACCGAGACATACCGTTTGATGAGGTCCCGGGCGACAATGACCTTATCCCCGAGCGCAGTCTCTTCGAATTTC
>Ga0187777_10000354_pt1 | contig 33058 bp, 32 predicted proteins | sample 1015_Q2_SP5_10_M_FD_132416 | JGI IMG/M metagenome (GOLD analysis project Ga0187777, IMG submission 132416) | Tropical peat soil microbial communities from peatlands in Department of Meta, Colombia - 1015_Q2_SP5_10_MG | ecosystem: Environmental > Terrestrial > Soil > Wetlands > Peat | place... | reverse complement strand
GTGTAGCTGCGGTAGCTCGCGTTGTCGGGCAGTGCGAGCTCACGGCTCGCGAATTCGCGGATCGCCAGAGTGCGCTCGAGCTTCTGCTTCAGCGCCGGGTCGGGCGTGCTCTCGACGACTTGCGAGATCGGCTGCGCCCGGTTGAGCAGATCCACCTCTCCGGCAACGCCCTGCCAATAGTATTCGAGGGTCGCGCAGCTCCCCAGCAGGGTCGCCCCGCCCACCGCTGCCGCAAGCGCCAACCGTCTCATGCAGACGCCAGCGTCGGCAGCCAGGCGCCCAGCCTGCGAACGCCCTCCTCGAGTTTCTCGCGTGCGATCGTGTAGGCAAAGCGTACGTGCGCGTCTGCGCGATGGCGCCCAAAGTCGATGCCCGGCGTAAACGCAACGCCGGTCGCCTCGAGCGCGGCGAGCGCGAAGCGCTCCCCATCCATGCCGAAGCGCGAGCAATCTGCGTAGACGAAGAAGCCGCCGGTAGGCATCACGGGTATGCCGAAGCCGAGTTTCCGCAGCGCCGGCACGAGAAAGTCGCGGCGCGCCTGAAATTCGCGCCGGCGCGTTTCGAGGATCTCCAGCGTCTCGCTCTCGAAGCACGCGAGCGCAGCCAGTTGCGAGGGCGTCGGCGGCGAGATGTAGAGGTTCTGCGCGAGCTTTTCGAGATCGCGCACGTGCCGCTCCGGAGCGACGAGCCAGCCCAGCCGCCAGCCCGTCATGTTGAAGTACTTGGAGAAGCTGCTGACGACGAAAGCGTCGGCGGCGATGGAGAGCGCACTGCGCGGCGACTCGGCGTACGAAAGCCCGAGATAGATCTCGTCGACGATGAGCGTTCCGCCCCGCGCGCTCACCACCTCGGCGATCCGTCCGAGCTCCTCGCGTGAAACGGTCGTGCCGGTCGGGTTGGAAGGCGAGGCGATGAGTGCGCCGCGCGTCTGCGGTCCCCATGCATCCGCGATCAGCTGCGCGGTCAGCTGATAGTCCGATGCGGGTCCCACCGGGATCCCGACGGGCTCGCCCTCCATGGTGCGCACGAGATGCCGCGTGCACGGGTAGCCTGGATCGGCGAGCAATATCTGCGCGTCGCGATTGACGAGCAGCCCGAGCGTGAGCAGCAGTGCCGCCGACGAGCCTGCGGTCACGACGACGCGTTCGCTGGGTATGCGGATGCCGTAGTGTGCACCGTAGTGTGCGGCAATCGCCTCGCGCAGCTTGGGCAGCCCGAGGGCCGAGGTGTAATAGATGGCGCCGTCGGCGATTCCCGCCTGTGCCGCGGCGATCACCGGAGCCGGCGTCGGGAAATCGGGCTCGCCGATCTCCATGTGGATGACATTGCGCCCGGCCGCTTCCAGCGCACGCGCCGCGGTCTGTACCTCCATCACGTGAAACGGCGCGATCTCGTGCACGCGGGCTGCCGTTTGCATGCGGGCATCCATCGAAAGTCTGAGTCTGCCTTGGTTCGAAGAGTGTATGTTAATCGCTTTCCCGCTTAGGAAAGCAGTCCTATGCACTTCGCCGTCCGATTGCTCGCCCTGCTGCCGTCTCTCGCCGCCCCGACCGCGCTCGCCGCGCTGGTGAAATGCGCCGGCGACACAGGCATCGTCTATCAGGACGTGCCGTGCCCGCGGGGCCGCGAGCTGCGCGATCTCGAAGCCGACCCGTCCACGCTGAGCGTCGTTCCCGGAACTCCGCTGCCGGCGAGCGTCAAGGAGAGAGCATCTTCGGCGCGCGGCGCGAGGCAGCACGCGACACGGACGTCGATGCAGCGCGCCAAGGGAGGAAACGCCGCGGAGCGTCGGTTCGTGCACAACGGCATGAGCGAGGCGGAAGTCGTCATGCGCATCGGGCGCCCGGATGTAAGGACCAAGGGTGGGGCCAAGTCGCCGCAGCGCTGGTCGTATTTCCCCGCTGCCGGCGATGCGGATACGATGACCACACTCACGCTCGCGGGCGGCAAGGTCGTCGACGTCGAGCGCCGCGTGGCGCGTTAGCCCCCGGAGCGTCCCCGTGCGAGCAGTGGTTCAGCGGGTGCGGCAGGCCGCAGTGACGGTCGACGGTGCGACCGTCGGGGCCATCGGCCCGGGGCTCCTCGTGCTCTGCGGGGTGACCGACACAGATCTGGAAGAGGACGGCGACTGGCTCGCGCGCAAGATCGTGAGCCTGCGCATCTTCAACGACGAAGCGGGGGTGATGAACCGCTCGCTCGTCGAAGCGGGCGGCGCGCTGCTCGCCGTGAGCCAGTTCACCCTGTTCGCTTCGACGCGCAAGGGGGCACGTCCCTCCTATAGCGCCGCGGCGCGCCCGGGGGTCGCGGCGCCCAGGTTCGCAGCGTTCGTGCGTGCGCTCGAGCGCGAATCGGGGCACCCGGTGGCAACCGGCGTGTTCGGCGCCGACATGCAGGTGGCGCTCGTCAACGACGGCCCGGTAACGCTGCTCCTCGATTCGGCACGACGAGAGTAGCCGCGCGAGGATCGTCCGCGCACGATCCAGGCCTTATCCCTTGTCGAGACTGTAGCGGCCGGGGCCGAACGCATAGAGCAGGAGAATCCCGCCGAGAACGGCCACGTTCTTCATGAAGTGAATCTGCTGCTGCATCGCCAGCGCGGCTGGAAGCCCCCAGAAGCGGTGGAAAACAGGTGTGATGACGATCATGAACAGCGCGAGCGCGAGTGCAGCAAGCCGCGTCTTCCAACCGATGGCGATGGCAATGCCGCCGCCAAGCTCGAACAGGATGGCGAGCGCGGCGAGCAGCTGCGGAAACGGCAGCCCCTGGTTCGAGATGTAACCCACGGTTCCCTCGAACCCGGGAATCTTGCCGAAGCCCGAGACCACGAACAGTATCGCCATCAACATGCGCCCGAGCAGCGCGGCCCAGTCCTTAATATCGTCGTTTACGCTTTGTGCATTCATACGACCTCCGTTGAATCAGGATAGATCGAACAGCAGGACCTCCGCGTCCTTGCCGCTCTCGAGTGTTACTGCGCGCTCGCCCTCGATGGCCAGCGCGTCGCCCGCCCCCAGCGTTTCACCGTTGGCTTTGATTTTTCCGCGCGCCACGTGCACGTAGGCAGCGCGGCCGCCCGCCAGCACGTGTCGGGCCGATTCCTTGCCATCGAGGAGCGCAGCATGAAGGTCCGCGTCCTGGTGGATTTTCACCGAACCGTCGCGACCGTCTCGCGAGGCGAGGACGCGCAGGCGACCTCGCCGCTCCGCGGCGGGGAAGCGCCTCTGCTCGTACTCGGGCTTGATGCCGCGCACGTCGGGCTCGATCCAGATCTGGAGAAAGTGGACCGGGTCATCGCTCGACGGGTTGTATTCGCTGTGCAGCACGCCGCGGCCCGCGCTCATCCGTTGCACTTCGCCCGGCACGACGAGCGAACCGTTGCCCATGCTGTCCTTATGCTCGAGCTTCCCCGAGAGCACATAGGTGATGATCTCCATATCCCGATGGCCGTGCGTTCCGAAGCCGGTCCCGGGCTGCACGCGGTCCTCGTTGATCACCCGCAGGCTGCGATAGCCCATGTGCTCGGGGTCGTAGTAGTCCGCGAACGAGAAGCTGTGCCAGCTGTCGAGCCAGCCGTGATTGGTGTGGCCGCGTTCTCCGGCGCGACGTGTAAGAATCATTCGAATCTCCTGTATATTGATTGCAGTCGTGACTCTGGTTCTGGTGGAGGAGAAGTTGAGAATGATAGGGTTGCGGGTTGGCGATTGATAGCCAATAATAATCATCGAATTCATCGAATTTTTTGAATGGTTTAAATGCGCTTGAGCCTCGACGCCCTGCAGGTGCTCGACGCGATCGCGCGGCGAGGCAGCTTCGCCGGAGCGGCCGCCGAGCTGCATCGCGTACCCTCGGCGATCACTTATCAAGTGCAGAAGCTCGAGCAGGACCTCGACGCGCTGCTGTTTGACCGGCGCGGGCATCGCGCCCAGCTCACGGCGGCCGGGCGCGAGCTGCTGCTCGAGGGGCGCGAGCTGCTGCGCTCCGCAGGTGAGCTCGAGCACCGGATCAAGCGGATCGCGACGGGATGGGAGCCCGAGCTTCGCATCGCGGTGGACACCATCATTCCATTCTCGGCGCTTCATCCGCTGCTCGACCGCTTTTACCGCGATTGCGCTCAGCACGGGCCAGCGCGCACGCGGCTGCGTCTCTCGAGCGAGGTGCTCGCGGGAACCTGGGAGGCTCTCCTCGACGGCCGGGCCGATCTCGCCATCGGCGCGCCCGGCGATGCGCCGGCCGATGCACGCGTGCGCACGCGCCGGCTTGGCGAGCTGACCATGGTTTTCGCGGTCGCCCCAGGACACCCGCTAGCACGTGCGCCGGAGCCGATCGGCGCGGCAACGCTGCGCGCGCAGCGGGTCGTCGCGATCGCCGACAGCTCGCGCACAGGGCCGCCGCGCACCGTGGGGTTCGTCGAGGGCCAGGACAGCCTCACGGTTCCCGACATGCCCGCCAAGCTCGCGGCCCAGCGCGCCGGTCTCGGCTGCGGGTGGCTGCCCCGCTTCCTCGCCGCTCCCGAGGCCACGGCGGGACGGCTCGTGATCAAGCGCACCGAGGAACCGCGCGCGCCGCTGCGAATGCTGCTCGCCTGGCGCAGTGAGCGACCTGGCAAGGCGCTCGCCTGGTGGCTGAAGGCGCTCGATGACGGACGCTGGGCCGCCTTGCTGGCGCGCTAGGAATCGATCCGCCCGCATCGCGCGACGACGACGCGCCGGCGAACCGGGGCAGGAATCGTGGGGTCGAGGCTCACCATCACCCCGACGCCGAGCTCAGAGCTTGTACGCGCGCTTGGCCAGCTTGTACGCGAGCTCGGGTGCGAGCTCGAAAGCCTCGTCTTCCTCGATCCGGTGCTCGGCGACGAGTTGCGCGAGAAAGCGGCAGTCGATGCGCCTCGCGACGTCGTGCCGCGCCGGAATGGAGAGAAATGCACGCGTGTCGTCGTTGAAGCCTACTGTGTTGTAGAAGCCTGCCGTCTCGGTGGCCTGCTCGCGAAAGCGAAGCATCCCCTCCGGGCTGTCGTGGAACCACCACGGCGGTCCCAGTCTGAGCACCGGATAGTGGCCGGCAAGCGGCGCCAGCTCGCGCGAATAGGTTGTCTCGTCCAGCGTGAACAGAATGATGGTCAGCGCCGATTCGTTGCCGAGGCGGTCGAGCAGAGGCTTCAGAGCCCGTACGTAGTCGGTGCGCGTGGGAATATCGGCACCCTTGTCGCGGCCGAAGCGCGCCAGAATCGTCGGGTTGTGGTTGCGCATGGAGCCCGGGTGAATCTGCATCACCAAGCCGTCCTCGAGGCTCATCCTGGCCATCTCGGTGAGCATCTGGCCGCGGAAGGCTTCCGCCTCCGCTGGCGTGGCCTCGCCCTTCAGGGCTCGGGCCAGAAGTCTCTCGCATTCGTCGACGGCGAGATCGCAGGTGAGCGCCGTGGGATGGCCGTGATCGGTCGAGGTCGCCCCCATCGACTTGAAGAATGCGCGCCGGCTGCGGTGCGCGGCGAGGTAGCCGCGCCACTCGGCGGTGTTCTCGTGCGTGATCTCCCCGAGGCGCGCGACGTTCGTTGCGAAGCCCTCGAATTCCGGATCGACGACAGGATCGGGACGATACGCGGTCACGACCCGCCCCGTCCAGCCGCTGGCGCGAATCCTTGCGTGGTGCCCGAGCGGATCGAGAGGCGACTCGGTCGTGGCGATCACCTCGATGTTGAAGCGCTCGAACAGCGCGCGCGGGCGGAATTCGGGCCTGGCGAGGCACGCGTTGATGTGGTCGAAGAGGCGGTCGGCGGATTCCTCGGTCAGCCGCTCGCGGATACCGAACACCTCGTGAAAGGCATGGTCCAGCCAGATCCGCGTGGGCGTGCCGCGGAAGAGCCGGTAGTTCGCTGCGAAGCGGCGCCAGATCGCGCGCGCATTGCTCTCCACCGCGCCGTGGTCCCGCCGCGGAATCGCGAGATCCTCGAGTGACACGCCATGGCTGTAGAGCATGCGGAACACATAGTGGTCGGGCGTGATGAAAAGCGCGGCCGCGTTGCTGAACGGCAGGTCGTCGGCGAACCACTGTGGATCGGTGTGGCCGTGCGGGCTTACGATCGGCAGGTCCTTCACCGTCGCGTACAGAGCCCTCGCCAGCGCACGTTGGCGCGGCTCGGGCGAGAAGAGCCGGTCGGGATGCAGCGAGAGAGCGGTCATGCAGACCTCCTTCAGCGGCCGTGGGCCGCCAGTTCCTCGACCGCATGCGCGACGGTCCGGGCGGCGCCGCCGACAAAGAGCTCGCTGAGCCACGACGTCACGGCCCGCGTGAAACGAGGATCGGCGGGAAGATCTTCGCCGAAGATCGCGCGCAGCGAGAGCATTCCGAGTGCGAGCGCTTGCGGATCACCGCGCGCCTCGCGCGCGACACGGGCGAATTGCGATGCCAACGGGTCCGAGACTTTGATCTCGCGCCCGGCTTCGTCGACGCCGGCTGCGTAGCGCATCCAGCCCGCCACCGCTAACGCAGCGAGCGCGATGCTTCGTCCAGTGGCCAGGTTGTCGCGTACCGTGCCGAGCAGGCGCTGCGGAAGCTTCTGCGAGCCGTCCATGGCGATCTGCTGCGTGCGATGCGGCAGCGCAGGGTTTCGAAAGCGCTCGAGAAGCGCGGCGCGATAGGCCGCGATATCGACGCCGCCGGGCAGCTTCAGCGTCGGTGTCACCTCTTCGACCATCAGGTCGCGCATGTACGTCGCGAATTCAGGCCTGGCGGCGACCTGATAGATGTACTCGCAGCCGGCGAGGTACCCGAGGTAGGCGAACGCCGAATGGCTCGCGTTGAGCAGGCGCAGCTTCATCGCCTCGAACGGCGCGACATCGTCTACGAGCTGAGCGCCGGCCCGTTCCCACGCGGGCCTGCCTGCCGCGAACTCATCCTCGATCACCCACTGCTTGAACGGCTCGTGCATGACCGGTGCCGCGTCGTGGAAGCCGAGCGCGCCATCGTTCTCGGTAATGTCGGCTTCAGTCGTCGCGGGCACGATGCGGTCCACCATCGTCGACGGAAAGCTCACGTGATCGCGGATCCAGCGGGCGAGCGAAGCATCGCGCGCCTCGGCGAAGGACTGCACCAGGCCGCGCACCAGCGCTCCGTTGTGCGGCAGGTTGTCGCAGCACAGCACGGTGAAGGGCTGGCCGTGCGACGAACGACGGGCGTCGAGCGCGGCTACAATGAGGCCGACGGCGCTCACCGGGTGATCCGGATCCGCCAGGTCGTGCACGATGTCGTGGTGCGCAGTGTTAAGCCGGCCGGTCGCGGGATCGTGGCAATAGCCCTTCTCGGTAATCGTGAGCGAAACGATCCGCGTCGACGGCGCCACGAGTCGCGCGTGCACTTCGTGGCGCTCGTCGCCGAGGAAGCTGACCTCGCGCACGCTCCCGACGATGCGCCGGCGGACTCCTGCCGGGCTCTTCTCGACCGAGGTGTAGAGTCCGTCCTGCGGCGCGAGGCGGTCGCGCACGTCCGGCGAGCGCAGGCTCACGCCGCAGATTCCCCAGTCTCCGCCCTCGAGCGCCAGCGCGTCGTCGCTATAGACCGCGGTCTGGGCGCGATGAAATGCCCCGATGCCCAGGTGCACGATACCGATGCCAATCCGCTGCGGATCGTAGCCGGGACGACCGATGCTGCCGGGGACGCCGGCGAGCGCGGCGAGCGACAGGCGTTTCATGTCAGGCGGTCAAGGGCTGCTCCTTCACGCGCGATACGAGCTGCGTGGGGTTCACGAAGCGCAGCGCGATGAGGAGCCAGACCAGGGTCACGACCATGTAGACCATGGCCATCGCGTCGACCGACTGCGGCGCGCGCACGCCGGCGGCGAACACCGCGTAGTACAGCGCGACGACCAGCGTCTGCGAATCGGGACCGGCGGTCAGGAACGTGAGCTCGAACAGTGCAATCGTGCGCACGAGAACGAGGAGCGACGCGGCGAGTATTCCCGGAGCGAGCAGCGGCACGAGCACATGCCAGAACATGCGCAGCGTGCTTGCGCCGAAGACTCGCGCCGCGGACTCAAGGTTCGGATCGATCTGCTCGATGAACGGCGTCATGACGAGGATCACGAATGGCGCAGCCGGAATCAGGTTGGCGAGGATCACGCCGTTGATGGTGCCCGCGAGCTGCGCCTTGTAGAGCACCGTCGCGAGCGGAATGCCGTAGGTGATCGGCGGCACCATCAGCGGCAAAAGGAACAGCAGGAGCAGAAAGCGCTTGCCAGGAAAATCGCGCCGCGCCAGGGTGTAAGCGGCGGGAACGCCGATCAGCAGCGCGAGCAACACCACCGCGAACACCACTTCCACGGTCACCCACAGCACCGACCCGAGCTGGAATTCCTTCCACGCAGAGGTGTACCAGCTGGTCGTCCAGCCGTCGGGGAGCCATGTTCCGAGCCAGCGCCGCGCAAAGGAGCTCGTCGCGACCGCGGCGATCATCAGCCCGACGTTGACGACGAACAGCGTCATCGTCCCCAGGAGCAGACCGCGCCAGACCCGCTCGAACCAGGGCTTCAACCTTTGCCTCCTGCGACCGGGCCGCGATAGAACAGGTTGCGCAGCCCAAGCACGGCGGCGACGATGATCAGCTGCACGAAGCCCATGATCATCGCGATCGCCGAGGCGAGCGAGTAGTCGTACTGCTCGAAGGCCGCCTCGTACGCTGCGATCGAGATTACGCGTGTCGGTCCGGCCGGCGAACCGAGCAGCACCGCCGACGGGAATACCGAAAACGCCTGCACGAAGGCGAGGCAGAAGCACATCGCGAGCCCCGGCGCGAGGAGCGGCAGGTAGATGTGCCGGAACTGCGCCGCGGGATCAGCGCCCAGCGTCGCCGCGGCGCGCGCCAACACGGGGTCGATTCCGGTGATGTAGGACAGGATGAGCAGGAAGGCGAACGGAAAGCCGGAGATCACGAGCGAGATGAGCACGCCCCAGTAATTGTGCGTCAGCCGGATCGGCCCTTCGTAGAGGTGCAGAAGCTGGAGCGTCTGCGACAGCCAGCCCTTGGGCCCGAAGTACGTCAGCGCGCCCTCGGCGATGAGGACGGTACCGAGCGTGATCGGCACGACGAGGATCGTCGTGACCCAGCGCTGGTAGCGCGTCTTGACACGCATCTTGTAGGCGATCGGCAGCGCCAGCCCGACATTGATGAGCGTGGCGGGCAGCGCAAGGCGCAGCGTGGTCCAGATCGTCGGCCAGAGATTGTCGGTGCTGAAGAAATGCTGGTAGTTGCCCAGCGCCCCGCCCTCTTTCGGCTCGAACGACAGCGCGAGCCCGTACAGGAATGGGTAGACGAACAGCAGCAGCATGAAGGCGGCGGCTGGCACCACCAGCAGCAGCGCGCGGTCGAAGGGCGCACGCGAGAGCGCCACCGAGTTCATATGCCTGCCGCGTCGCTGGGGTACACCAGGGCCCGCTCCGCTGGCACATGCACGCGTAGACTATCGCCCATCGCAATGTGCCCCGCCGCGCGCACATGAAGCAGCGTCCCCGAGGCAGTCACGACGTCGAGCAGCGAGTCGCGTCCGCAGTACTCGACGTTCTCGACGCGGCCGGCGATCGTGTTCACACCGCCCGGCCCCTCGCCCAGGCCGATCTCTTCCGGCCGGATCGCCACGCAGGCATGAGTGCCCGCGAGCGGCTGCTTGCGCACTCCCGTCAGGCGGATGTCCGTGCCGGCGAGCGTTACCCGTCCGTCGCGCTCGCCTTCGACCGCGAGCTCGAGCACGTTGCGATAGCCCATGAAGCGCGCCACCTGCAGGTTCGCGGGCTGCGCGTAGACCTCCTGCGGCGTGGCGATCTGCTGCACGACGCCGTCCTTCATTACCACGATTCGGTCGGCAAGCGACAGCGCCTCGTCCTGGTCGTGCGTAACGTATATGGTCGAGCGGCCGAGCTCGCGATGGATGCGGCGGATCTCGGCTCGCGTCTCCAACCGCAGCTTGGCGTCGAGATTGGACAGGGGCTCATCCATCAGGATGAGCGGCGGCTCGATCACGATCGCGCGCGCGATCGCCACCCGCTGCTGTTGTCCGCCGGAGAGCTGTCCCGGCAGTTTCTGCTCCTGGCCGACGAGCTGGACAAGCTTCAGCGCCCTGGCCACGCGCGGTCCCACCTCGGATCCCGCGACGCCGCGCATCCGCAGCCCGAAGGCGACGTTGCGCTCCACACTCATGTGCGGAAAGAGCGCGTAGTTCTGAAACACCATGCCGAAGCCGCGCCGCTCCGGCGGCAGCGTGTCGATGCGCATCTCGTCGAGCCAGATGCTGCCACCCGACAGCGGCAGCAGGCCGGCGATGCAGTTGAGTGCAGTCGACTTGCCGCACCCCGACGGACCAAGGAGCGCGATGAACTCCCCGCGCTTGATCGTGAGCGTCAGCTCCTCGAGCGCGTTGAATGCCTTGCCCCCCGCCCCGGCGAAGCGCCGAGTGACGCGATCGAGCCTCAGTTCCTGGAAGTCGTGTCTCATCGTCAAAGGGTGATCGGCCGAGTTCGTCGTCCCGGCGACGGCCGAGACCCAAGTTTGTTGCAAGAAGCAGCTTGGATCCCGAACCTCGCCAGGCTCGTCCGGGATGACGCATTTGCTCCCGATCGCGGCTCGCCGCTCGAGCCGCTCTTGGACCAATGCGTCACTTTGTCTTCTGCGCGCCGACCTGCTGATCCCAGATGCGGAACGCTTCGACCTGCGCCGAGGGAGGCAGCGACTGGGTGTGCGGGAACTCGGCCAGCCATTTTTCATACTCCGGACGCCCGTACTCCTTGATCAGGTCTTGGCTCTCCTTCGGTGCCATCGACAGCGGCACGTTCTTGACCGCCGGCCCCGGATAGAAGTAGCCCTTGTCGTAGGTGTAGGCCTGCGCCTCGGGCGTCAGCAGATAAGCCATGAGGTCGAGCACAACAGCCACTTTCTCCGGCGCAACACCCTTGGGGATCACCATGTAGTGCGCATCGTTGACCCAGGTCATTCCCTTGAACGGCCCGACCTTGTAGTCCTTGGGAACGATGCCGAGGATGCGCGGGTTGAGGTCCCATCCGGTCATCGTTACCGTCATATCGCGCGAGCCCTCGCCCAACTCCTTCATCACGGCGCCGGTGCCTGTCGGGTAGTACTCGATGCAGGAGTTGAGGTCCTTGAGATAGGCCCAGGTCTTGTCCCAGCCCTTCACTGGATCCTTCGGATTGCTGTCGCCGAGGATGTACGGCAGGCCCATGATGAAGGTCCGGCCCGGTCCCGAATTCGCGGGCCGCGCGTAAATCAACCGGTTCGGATTTGCCTTGCACCAGGCGAGCAGTTCCTGCGGCGTCGTCGGCACCTGCTTGACCTTGGCGGGGTTGTACTCGACGAGCGGACCGGCGGGCATGAACACGACGGTAACGCCGTAGTCCTGCGCCAGCTCCTGCATCTTCGCCGCCGCCGGCAGATAGTTCGCCGTGAGATTCGGGAACTTCGCCGCGTAATCGGGCAAGACTTTCATGAGCACACCCTGCTCGATGCCGGCGGCAAGGAAATCCGTGCCGGTGAGAACCATGTCGATGTCGCTGCGGCCCGCGCCCTGCATGGCCTTGAGCTTGCCGGGCAGCTCCGGCGCAGGCGCTTTCGTGAAGTTGAACTTGGCCACGAGCTCCGGATGCTTCTTCTGGTAGAGCTCGATCGCATCCTGCGTCAGCGCCAGATTGCCGGCAACGTCGACGATGTTGATCGTCACCGGGCTCTTCGGCATCGCCGGCACCTGCGACATCGCAGGAGATGCCGCCAGCCCCAACAACCCGCCGGCACCAAGCGCTGCGATCGCGCCCAGCACGGCCCGGCGCGATGTCGGGTTCTTGCTTGTCTTGCTTGTCTTGCTTGAGTTCATTGCCTTCCTCCTACGCTTGCGAATTGGCAGGCCCGAGACGGCGACTTCTGCCGGTCGTGCATTCGCGCCGAGGCCGTCGGCGCAGCGGCATGGCGGGTCGCAACCACGGTCAGGTTCGACTCCGAGAAACCCGAGGAACCGGCGCGCGGCGCGCTCGGCGCTCGCGATCGTCCAGTCCCCTTTGAAATTCGCGCACAACCCGCGCGAGGTGTCTGTGCATGGCGGCACGCGCGGCGCCCGGATCGTGTGCCTCGATCGCCTCGAGGATCGCGGCGTGGTCGCGGATCGTCTTGTGCGCAAGCTCGTTCGTATGGAAGTGTCGCTGCATGCGCCCCCACAGCTCGGCGCGCTGGTTCCACAGGCCTTCCACGACCAGCTCGAGCGAGCTGTTGCCCGTCGCCTTGGCGATACCCAGGTGGAACTCACGGTCGCTCGCCTCCCGGATCGCGAAGTCGTCGACGTGCGTCTCCATCTTCGTCAGGCTCTGGCGCAGTATGTCGTAGTCCTGCTCGCGCGCCTTCGATGCGGCAAGCGCGGCGACTTCTCCCTCCACGAGCTTGCGCGCCTGGAGCAGCTCGAAGGGCCCTGGCCCAGCGTCGCGCTCCGCTACTCCAGGGGTTGCGCTCGCCGTGACGAAGATGCCGGTCCCCACACGAACCTCGACCAAGCCGCCCATCTCGAGAGAGATGATCGCCTCGCGCACGGACGCGCGGCTCACGCCGAGCGAGGTCGCGAGCTCCCGCTCCGCGGGCAGCCGTGCGCCAGGCGGAAACTCGCCGCTGGCGATCAGGCGCGAGATCTGATCCGCGATCTGCCGGTAGAGCCGCCGGGGCTCGACTGCCTGCAGGGGCAAGGTTGGGAATCCTCCGTGACTGGCGTGTCGCCGGACGTCGTGCCGGGCAGCGGGCACGCTGCCGGCGCGGTGATCGACGCTCGCCCTCATCTTAGCTTCGGGGTATACTGCGGTCAAGTGGTCTAACCACCGGACCACAAATCAACCGTCGAAGTCTCCCACCCTCGCCGCGCCCATGAAGATCACTGCCTGCCGCGTGATCGTCTGCTGTCCGGGACGCAACTTCGTGACTCTCAAGATAGAGACGGACGAGGGGCCTTACGGAATCGGCGACGCGACGCTCAACGGCCGCGAGCTCGCGGTGGCTTCGTACCTTCAAGAGCACGTCGCTCCCCTGCTCATCGGGCGCGATCCGGCCCGCATCGAGGATACGTGGCAGTACCTGTATCGCGGTGCGTACTGGCGGCGCGGCCCGGTCACCATGAGCGCGATCGCGGCGGTGGACACGGCGCTGTGGGACATCAAGGGCAAGCTCGCGCGCTTGTCGCTCTATGAGCTGCTCGGAGGCCGCAGCCGCGAGGGGGTGATGGTCTACGGGCACGCCAACGGGCGCGACATCCCCGAGACGCTCGACGAGGTCGCGCGCTACATCGACCTCGGCTACAAGGCGATCCGCGCGCAGTCCGGCATCCCGGGTCTCGCTTCCACGTACGGCGTCTCCAAGGACCGCATGTACTACGAGCCCGCCGATGCGGCGATTCCGACGGAAAATGTCTGGTCCACGGCAAAGTACCTCGACCACGCGCCGAAGCTCTTCGAAGCCATCCGCACCCGCTTCGGGTTCGAGCATCACATTCTGCACGACGTGCACCATCGCCTGACCCCCATCGAGGCGGGAAGGCTCGGGAAGTCGCTCGAGCCGTTCCGGCTGTTCTGGATGGAGGACCCGACGCCGGCGGAAAACCAGGAGGGCTTTCGCATCATCCGCCAGCACACGGTCACGCCGATCGCGGTAGGCGAGGTGTTCAACACGATTTACGACTGTCAGATGCTGATCACCGAGCAGCTGATCGACTACATCCGCGCCACCGTCGTACACGCCGGCGGCATCACGCATCTGCGGCGCATCGCCCAGCTCGCCGAGCTCTATCACGTCAGGACAGGCTGCCACGGCGCGACCGATCTCTCGCCGGTATGCATGGGAGCCGCACTGCACTTCGACACCTGGGTTCACAACTTCGGCGTGCAGGAGTACATGCGTCACACGCCTGAGACCGACGCAGTGTTTCCGCACACGTATTTCTTCGAGAAGGGATATCTTCACGCCGGCGAGGAGCCCGGCCACGGTGTGGACATCGACGAGGCGCTTGCCGCCCGTTACCCCTACAAGCCCAGCGCGCTGCCGGTCAACCGTCTCGAGGACGGAACGCTCTGGAATTGGTAAGGGGGGTCGCCGCCGGCGGCCGACGCGCCAGCCGATGACCAATGCGACCGTGCAGACCGTGCGGGGAGGCCGCGGCGCGAGCTACGCTGCGCTGTAGTGCCCCGACTTGCCCCCGGATTTCTCGAGCAGGTGGATGTTCTCGATGCGCATCCCGCGCTCAACGGCCTTGCACATGTCGTAGATCGTGAGCAGGCCCACTGCGACCGCAGTCAGTGCCTCCATCTCGACGCCGGTACGGGACACCGTCTGCACTGTCGCCTCCAGCGCGACGGCGCCGGCACGCACATCGATCGAGAACTCGACAGCCACGCGGGTCAGAGGCAGCGGGTGCGCCAGAGGGATGAGCTCCGCCGCGCGCTTCGCCGCCTGAATCGCTGCAACGCGCGCAACGCCGAGAACATCACCCTTCCGACTCGACCCGGAGCGGATCAGCTCGAGCGTGTCGGGCCGCATTGCGATCCGCCCGGTCGCCCGTGCGAGCCTCTTCGTGGGCTGCTTCGCCCCGACGTCGACCATGTGCGCCTGACCGGTCGCGTCAAAATGGGTAAAATGAGCGGCTCGCTTCGCAGCCATCGCGCCAGAAACTTTCCGCAGTGGGCGGCCATCATAGCACCATGCATAGCACGCGCCTGATGAGCGACGCCGCGCGCCGGGTCATTGCCGCCGCGGTCGCCGCATCGGTTGCCGTCGCCCCGCTGGCGCTGGGGCAGGAGAGCCCTCCGGTCTTCTCGGGAACCCCGGACCGCAAGCCGCTCGAAGCGCCCGTTCGGCCGGAGCTTCCGGAACTCGGCGATCCTTCCGGATCGGACCTCTCGGCGGCGCAGGAGCGCAAACTCGGCGAAACGGTCATGCAAGAGATCCGCGCGAGCGGCGGCTATCTGTTCGATCCCGAGGTCAACGGCTATCTCAACGACCTGGGCAACCGGCTCGTAACCGCCATCCCCGGCGCCCCGTTTGACTTCGAGTTCTTCGCGATGGCCGATCCGTCAATCAATGCGTTCGCGCTGCCCGGCGGTTTTGTTGGCGTGAACACGGGGCTGATTCTTCTGACGCAGACGGAATCGGAGCTCGCCTCGGTGCTCGGCCACGAAATTACTCACGTCACGCAGCACCACATCGCGCGCAGTATCGCGACCCAGCGCGACGCGACCTTGATGTCGCTGGCGGCGCTCGCAGCAGTCATTCTCGCCGCCCGCACGCGGGCGAGCGGCGATATGACGCAGGCGGCTATCGCCTCGGCGCAGGGACTCGCGATCCAGACCCAGATCGACGCGACTCGCCACAACGAAGAAGAGGCGGACCGACTGGGATTCGCACGGACCTATGCCGCGGGCTTCGATCCGAACGCCATGGCCACGTTCTTCGAGCGTCTGCAGAGAGCTGCAATCTGGTTCGAGGGCAACTCGCCGGCGTACTTTCGGGATCACCCGGAGACCTATCAGCGGATCGCTGAGGCCCAGGCGCGCGCTTTCACCAAGCCGTTCCGCCAGGTGCCGGACTCACTGGACTTCCAGATGGTGCGGGCGCTGCTCAAGAGCTACGAGGGAACGCCGCGGGACGCAGTCCTGTTTTTCCAGGACGCAATCGCCGAGAAGAAATACAACAACGAGATAGCAGCTCATTACGGGCTCGTCGCTTCCTACTTGCGCGCGGAGGATTTCAAGAATGCCCGCGCCGAGCTCGCGACGCTGGAGAAGATGGCGCCGCCGCATCCGATGATCGAAGGCGTCGCGGGGCAAGTGCTCATGCAATCGGGTCAGCTGAAGGAGGCGATCGCGCGCTACGAGGTGGCACTCGTCCATTACCCGAACAAGATGCAGCTCATATACGACTATCCCGAGGCGCTGCTCAAGGACAACCAGCCCGCGAAGGCCGCCGCGTTCCTCACCACGCAACTGCAGCGATTCCCCAGCGACGGACCGCTGCACCAGACTGCCGCCAAGGCCTATGCCGCGCTCGGCAAGCAGCTGCTGCAACACCTGCATCTTGCGGAGTTCTACGCCTGGCAGGGGAATCTGCGCGGAGCGGTGCAGCAGCTGGAGCTCGCAGTAAAGTCGGGCGACGGCGACTTCTACGAGAAATCAGTCGCGGAAAGCCGGCTGCGTGACGTGAGGCAGCAGCTCGCCGAGCAGGAGAAGGCGTCCCGCGGTCGTCCCGGCTGACAAAGACCGGCGGCCGTTATCTCGGCAGTGCGAAGCGGGGTCGGGGCGCACTCCTGCGCGCGGGATCGACACCGACTGAGAACCGCGGGTCGGACTGCGTCGAGTAGATAAGTCGCCTGATCGCCAGCTCCTCGGCGCGGCCTATTCTGACCCGCAGCGCGGTTACGTTGCTTGGCAAAGGAATCCTGATCTCGGCCGGCGCTTTGGCGACGCCGAGTCCCCGCAGCAGGCGCGAAGCGCCCTCGGCCGAGCGCAGTTCCTCCAAGTCGAAATGGTGGACGACGATCCCCTGCGGCTCGGCGACGCGCTCCTCGTAGTACGCAGCGCGCGCACGAATCTCAAGGATGTACCAGAGGCAGAACCCGTTGATGCCCGCGGTCAGGAGGTCCCGCGAAGGGACGAGGTTCCTCGGATATTCCGGATCGAGATACCAGAGCCAGACGTTGCCCTTGTTCAGGAAATCGAGGCGGCTGCGAAAGCTCAGGATCGTCGCGTAAGGGTCGCGCTCGAGGGTGATCAGATGAACTTGTCCCTCGGATTTGAGCCAAGCAAGATTCTCGACGAGCCCTGCCTTCATCAGCAGGTGCGAGGTCTCCGCGTAGTAGCGACCGGGCGTTTGAGCGACCCGGAGAAACTTGGAGCGCCAGAACGATTGTACTTTTTTCACGTTCCCCTCCGAGTTGAAGAGGGTCATGTGAGAAAGGTCCGGTGTATCGACGCCGAAGCGATCCCAGCCGATGATCTCGTGGTGGCAAGTGGAGTCCGGGAGATTGTCCTGCAGCAGCCGCGAAAGGTACGAAGTGCCACTGCGTCCAGTGGTCATCGTGAAGACGAAATCCTTCATTCGCGTCGAAGACTGCACGCTTGCGATCCAAAAAGAAGTTCGATCGCGCCACGCGCCGAATGTTCTCGACGGCGAGGATTTTTACGTGCTGTTACAAAGTCGGGGCCAGTCCGGCTGCGCGTTGCACCAGAGCGACGCATGCGACGAAAGCCGCGTGACTCTTGCGGTGCACCCCACTCGCTGCCGGCAGCTTCGGGGCGTGTTGCGAGGATCTTCCAAATCTCCGGGGTCGCGCCCCCGCGCCCCGGAGGGAATCACGCCCGGCGCAGAGGGATGAAGCGCAAGGCGACGCCGTTATTGCAGTAACGCAGCCCCGTCGGCGGCGGCCCGTCGTCGAACACGTGCCCCTGGTGGCCGCCACAGCGCGCGCAGTGGTACTCGGTGCGCTCGACGATGATTTTGTAGTCGGACTTCGTGCCCAGATGCTCGGGGATCAGGGTGAAGAAGCTCGGCCAGCCCGTTCCACTGTCGAATTTCATCGCCGACGTGAACAGCGGCAACGTGCATCCGGCGCAAACGAAGACCCCGGGCCGCTTCTCGTCGTTGAGCGGGCTGCTGAACGGCCGCTCGGTTCCCTCCTGCCGCAGCACGTTGAACTGCGCGGCGTCGAGCAGCTGCTTCCATTCGGCCTCGCTCTTCCTGACCGGGTCGAGCGTGAGCGTCACATTGGCGCCCGGTGCGAGCAGGCTCTGCCAGTCGCGTTGCAGCTCCGCGGCGGAGGCTGCGCTCTTGCTTCCGGCGGCGATGCCGCGCAGCGCGTAGGGCAGGGAAAAGGCTGCCACGGGCAACATGGCGAGAAACAAGCGACGGCGCACGGTTCATCTCCTTCTACCGGATGAGAGCGCTTTCCTGCGCCCACTTCAGTCGAACCTACGGGCGAGAAGCTTACGTTAATGCGCTTTCGCGCAGAGTCGAGACAACGTTCTGATTCTCACAGCCTTTCTTTGCGAGCGCAACCGTGGCAGGCAGAGCAGGTCAGATCGTTCCTGTAACTTTCTACAGTTGACAGCTTTCGCCGTGCCTCTAGAGTCCGTCCATGCGCTCGCCGCTGGGCGCGCATCTTCATCTCGTCTCGGGGGGAATGATGAAGATCCTCGTCATCGACGATCACCCGCTCATACAGGAAGCGCTCAGGCACGTTCTCGTCGCGCTCGATCCGGCGCTGGAGCTGATCCAGGCACGCGACGCCTCGGAGACGCATGCTGCGCTCTCGCGCGAGCCCGACACCGACCTCATCGTCCTGGATCTGACCCTGCCGGGAAGCGATGGGTTCCAATTGTTGACCGAGCTGCGCGCGGAATGGCCAGGCATGCCCGTGCTCGTGCTGTCGGCGACGCACGATCGCGTCACCGTCGAGCGTGCGCTCGACCTGGGCGCCATGGGTTTCATCCCCAAGACTGCGAACACACGGGTGTTGCTCGACGCGCTGCGCCTGGTGCTGTCGGGCGGCGTCTACGTTCCGTCCGAAGCCCCGGGCCTCGGCGGCGCGGTGCGCCCGAAAGCGGTGACGAAACCCGAGCAGCTCGGCCTCACCGTGCGGCAGGCGGACGTTCTCCGTCTCCTCGTCGAAGGCAAGCCGAACAAGCTCATCTGCCGTGATCTGCGCCTGTCGGAGGGCACCGTCAAGGTTCACGTCAGCGCCATCCTGCGCGCCTTGAACGTACGCAACCGGACACAGGTCGTCATCGAGCTCGCCCGCCGCGGCGTGCGCTTCGGCCCGCCGCCGACGATGCGATGAAGCGGCGTCGCCGCGCCCGCGACTATGACTCCGGCCGCTGCGCTCGATCGGCGCCTCCTGGCGCGCGCTCGCGCGGAGCAAGTCGCCACGCTGTACACGTACTGGGGCCGGACAACGGCTTCGATGGCTCTCGGCGGGCTGATCCTCGCCGTGGTCATGTGGCGCAGCGCCCCGCACGCGCAGCTGGGCGTGTGGCTCCTCGCGATCCTCGCGAATCAGGCATGGCGCTACGAGCTCACGCGCCGCTATTGGGCCGCAGCTCCTGCGGCCGAAGCGCGAGCGCCGTGGGGATACGCATGGGCGGCGGGCTCGACCGTGGCCGGAACGCTGTGGGGGGTCGCCGGAGTGCTCTGGTTCACTCCGGGAGATCCCGGGCACCAGGCGTTGCTCATCGTGTGCCTGTTCGGCGTGATCCTGGGCGGGCTCAATCTCACCACGGTTCTTAAGCCAGCGTTTTACGGCTTCGTGCTGCCCGCTCTGCTGCCTCCGATCGCGCGGGTGGCGATCGAAGGCGATGAGGTGCACGTCTTCATCGCTGCCGTTCTGCTCGTCGTCCTCGCGTTCACCCTGCGCTTCGGCCACGCCCTGAACGACATGTTCAGCGCGTCGCTCGCGATACGCTACGAAAACTTGGATCTCATCGACGAGTTGCAAGCACAGTCGGCTGTCGCCGAACGGGCGCGTGCCGAGGCCGAAGCGGCCAATCGCAGCAAGACGCAATTCCTCGCCGCGGCGAGTCACGATCTGCGCCAGCCTCTTCACGCCATGGGGTTGTTCGCGGCGACGCTGCAGGAGAAAGCGCAGGACCGTGATGTGCGCGGCCTCGTCGCGAGCATCAACGCCTCGGTCGAGGCGCTCGAGCAGTTGTTCAACTCGCTGCTCGACATCTCCAAGCTCGATAGCGGAGCTGTGGTCGCGGAGCGCAGCGCCTTTCCGCTGGCGCCGCTCCTCTGCCGCGTGAAGCATGAGTTCGCGCCGCTGGCGGCCGGCAAGGGCCTGCGTCTCGGGGTCGTGCCCACGCGAGCGTGGGTCGAAAGCGATCCGGTCCTGCTCCAGCGCATCGTCGCCAACCTCGTTTCCAACGCCATCCGCTACACGAAGCGCGGCGGCGTCATCGTCGGCGCGCGCCGGCGCGGTGAGCACATAGCGCTCGAAGTATGGGATTCCGGCGTGGGGATCGCCGAAGCGGAGCGCGAGCGAATCTTCGAGGAGTTCTATCAGATCGGCAACGTAGAGCGGCACAGCAGCAAGGGGAGCGGACTCGGGCTGGCCATCACGCGTCGGCTCGCGCGGCTGCTCGGGCATGCGCTCGAGCTGGATTCGCTTCCCGGGCGGGGCTCCCGATTCGTCTTGCAGCTGACGCGCGTCGCGGCGGCTCCGATGTCGCAACCATCGACGCCCGTCGTGGCGCAGCGAACGCTGTCCGGGGCGCGGGTCGCGGTGATCGATGACGAGCGCGCTGTCGTGGATGGACTGCGCGCCCTGTACTCGGCCTGGGGCGCCGAAGTCATCGCCGCGACAACTGGGGACGATCTGCTCGCGGCCCTCGGTAACGCGAGCGGTTATCCCGACCTTGTCGTGGCCGACTACCGCCTCGCTCGGGGGGAGCTGGGCACCGAGGTGATCGCCAGACTGCGCAGCGAGATCGGATCGCCCGTGCCGGCCTTGTTGATCACCGGCGACTCGACGGCCGTGTTGGGCGCTGCTTCCGAATGTGCCTGCGAAGTGCTGATCAAACCCGTCCTTCCGGGAGAGCTCAAGGCTGCGTCGAGTCGCATCTTGGCTTCGCAGAGCGTCGCTGCACGAAAACACCAAAATTGGTAACGGTACACAATATTATGTTATTGTTTTAAAAATATTAAATTTATCTATAATGACAACCGATAGTCAATTCATATGGGGTCTCTAACGCTCGAAAATAATAAAAAAAGCGCCCAGCAAGCTGGGCGCTTGAATACAGGCCGAGTTCGGGATGACCGATTAGGGTCGGGGGGTAAACCCGGCCTGTGATGAACCTGAGTTTCGTCGAGGCTGGCGCGGGTGGGTGATGCCCATGACGAGAGCATGGGGACCACGCCCAATGTACATACTGTTTATGACATTAGAATTATAGCGCTTCCGCGGGCGAGCGCAACTGCGAAAAAACCCGGTGGCAGCGTGAGCCGCACCGGGTTGGACCGTCGGCCGCGTAACCGGCCGAGGACGACTGCGCTTAGTTCTTAGTTCTGTGTCGGCGCTCCGCGCATGCCGCGATGCGCTTGCATGCGCTCGATTCCCGCCTTCAGCGTGTCGCGAACGATCGCTTTCTGATCCGGGTTGAAGGTCGCGTACAACGCGAGCCAAGCATCGCGACTGCTCTTGCGCAAGGCTTCGTTCTGCTGACGGACGCTGTCCGCGAGAGTGGACACCGATGCTAGATCGGGCTCCGCCTTGCCGAGCTCCGTCTGGAGGGCCGTATTGATCTGGCCGAAGTTTGCGCGCATGGCCTGATGGGCAGCCTTGGCTTGCGCCGCCGCGTTGTCCCACTGGAGTTGCTGCGAGGTATTCAACTTCAGGTCCGCCTTCACGCCGGAGAGCATCGCGAGGGGCGAGTCCATATCTCGTCCGCCGTGTGCCTGACAGGTAACGCCGATAGCAAGGAACGCGACTGCGACTGCCGCGCGAATCATAGATCTCATTGCCATACCCTTCCTTTCATTGAGCTTTTGCCGATCCCGGGCGACGCCGAGTCCCGTAGACAACGCGCAGCATAGCGGCCGCTCGTTGCGCAAGCGTTGCGCGCCGCGTCAGTTTGGTAACGCAATGTTGCCACACGCACGCGCGGTCGGTATGCATCGCCCGCCCAGGTCGCGTTTCCTCTGTAACGAGTCGTTGCCCGTCAGGACGAGCGTTACAATTCGTGACAACCGCCGCGAAGTCGCCATGACGCGAAGTCGTAGGATGGGCCCGCGATGAAGCAACCGAATCCGAAGATCCTCGTAATCGACGACGATCCGCGCCTGCGCGATCTGCTCGTGCGCTACCTTACCGAGCAGGGATTTCAGGCGAGCGCATTGCCCGACGGCCGCGACCTCGACAAGAAGCTCCAGCGCGATCCGCCTCATCTGCTGGTGCTCGATCTGATGTTGCCGGGGGAAGACGGCCTCGCGCTGTGCCGGCGGCTTCGGGGTTCGGGGGAGAGCGTGCCCATCATCATGCTCACCGCCAAGGGCGAGGATGTCGATCGCATCGTGGGCCTCGAGATGGGTGCCGACGACTACCTGCCCAAGCCGTTCAACCCGCGCGAGCTCGTCGCGCGCATCCATGCAGTGTTGCGCCGGCACACGGAACGCTTCGCTCCGGGCGCGCCCGAGGCCAGCGGCAGGGTGACCTTCGGCCCCTATGTGCTCGATCTGTCCACGCGCACGCTGCACCGCGGCGACACTCCTATCGCGTTAACCACCGGGGAGTTCGGTCTGCTCAAGGTGTTCGCCACGCATCCGCGCCAGCCTCTGGCACGGGAGAAGCTCATGCTGCTCGCTCGCGGTCGTGATCACGATGTGTTCGACCGCGCGATCGACGTCCAGGTATCGCGCCTGCGCAAGCTGGTCGAACCCGACCCCGCCTCGCCGCGTTACATCCAGACCGTTTGGGGCTTCGGCTACGTGTTCATTCCCGACGACGCGAAGGACGACGCGGCCGCCGGCGAGGCAGGGGCTTGAGCTTCAGATTCAGACTGTGGCCGCGCTCGCTGTTTGGCCGTCTCGCGCTGCTGCTGCTCGCGGTGATCGTCATCAGTCAGGTCGCAGCGATCTACCTGTTCCGCCAGGATCGAGCGGCGCTGCTCGCTCGGCAGTTCGGCGATACGAAGCTTGTTGAGTTACGTGCTCTGCGCACGGTGCTTGCATCAGCCGACCCACGTGCGAACGACGCGACGCTCGCCCGCTTCGGCGAGGCCTACCACGCCCGCATCGTGCCCGATGAGGAGCGCCAGTTCGTCGGTGGGCCGCCCCAGAATCCCCTGCTGACCGACCTCGAGGAGCGACTTCGCAGCGAGCTCGGGCCCGAAACGGAGCTGCGCATCCAGCCGCGACTGCAGTTGCTGTGGATCAAGCTGGTCGCCAACGACCGTGCCTATTGGGCCGGGTTCCAGATGCCGCCGCGGGGCGAAGACGCCCCCGGCAAAGCGCTCGAGCTGAGCCTCATCATCCTCGCCGTGCTGCTGGTCAGCGCCTATCTGTTCGCGCGCTACCTCGCACGCCCGTTGCGCCAGCTGAACGACGCGGTGAGCAGCCTCGGCCAGGGGCGTGCTCCGTCGCCGCTGCCGGAGAGCGGGCCCTCGGAAATCGTGAACCTCAATCGCGGCTTCAACCAAATGCTCGCGAGCCTGGTGCAGAACGAGCAGGATCGCGCTGTACTTCTCGCCGGGGTCTCCCACGATCTGCGCACACCGCTCGCCAGACTGCGCCTGGGCCTCGAGGTGGGCACGCAGGACGAGCACGCGCGCCAGGCAATGATCGACGACATCGAGGAGATCGACAGGATCATCGATCAATTCCTCGACTTCGCGCGCGACGGGCATGAGACCCAGGTGAAGCCGGTCGATTTGAACGCGCTGATCGCTGCTTTGGTCGAGCGCTATTCGCGCAGCAATCAGATGGTCGAATTCAGGCGCGCGGAGCTGCCCGTCGTGGCGTTGCGCAGCACGGCGATTTCGCGCCTGGTGGCCAACCTCATCGACAATGCGCTGCGTCACGGCGCTCCGCCTGTCGAAGTGGAGGCACATCTCGAAGGCGGAAGCGTCGTGATCGAGGTCTGCGACCGCGGCCCCGGGATTCCACCCGAACAGGTCGATCGGCTCAAGAGGCCCTTCGCCCGAGGCAACCCGGCACGCAGCGGGATTCCCGGCGCAGGGCTCGGGCTCGCCATTGTCGAGCGCATCGCGCGCCTGCATTCCGGGACGCTGGAGCTGCTGGCTCGTCCGGGGGGCGGCACGGTGGCGCGGGTGACTCTCCCGCTGCTTGCGCAGCGCGAAAGCTGACGCTCTAGGAACCGCGAGCCGATAGGAGAACGACGGTCGCCATGGCAGCGATGCCCTCCCCGCGCCCCGCAAAGCCCATGTTCTCCGTCGTTGTCGCCTTGACGTTCACCTGGTCGCGAGTCGCACCGAGGTCGGCAGCCAGGTTGCTCGCCATCGCCGGCAGGTGAGGAGCAAGCCTCGGCGCCTGCGCGATCAGCGTAGCGTCGAGGTTGCCCAGCGCGTATCCGGCGCTTCGCGCCATGCGCCACACCCGGCGCAGCAGCTCGCGGCTGTCGGCATCCTTGTAGGCCGGGTCTGTGTCGGGAAAGTGCGATCCGATGTCGCCGGCTCCGAGCGCGCCTAGCACGGCATCACATACGGCATGCGCGAGGACGTCGGCATCCGAGTGACCGTCGAGACCCCGCTCGAACGGTATCGTCACGCCGCCCAGGACGAGACGGCGCCCCGCCACGAGCCGGTGAGCATCGAACCCGCTGCCGACGCGGATCGCAGCCACCGCTCAAGTCCGCGAGCGCGCGGCGAAGATGGCTTCGACGAGCGCGATATCCTCAGGGTAGGTGACCTTGATGTTCGCGCTACTGCCCTGGATCAACCTCGGCTTTACGCCGAGCGCTTCGATCGCTTGCGCTTCATCGGTCACTTTCGCCGGATCGGCCTTGCGCAGCGCGTGCTGCAGGATGGCGAAGCGGAACATCTGCGGAGTCTGTGCGCACCACAAGCCCTCGCGCGCTTCGGTCGAGGTAGCGCGCAACCCGGCGCCCGTTTCCGCCCGCTTCAGCGTATCGGCGAGCGGCACGGCAAGCAGCCCGCCCACCGGCTCGTCCTCCAGCTCGTCCAGCAGCCGATGCAGCGTGGTGACGTCCAGACAGGGGCGTGCCGCGTCGTGCACGATGACCCAGTCCTCCGCCTGCGCATGGCTGCTCAGCGCGGTCAGCCCATTGCGCACCGATTCGGTCCGAGTCGCGCCGCCGCAGTACAGAGGCTCGACGCCTTGGATCGAGCCGATGCGCTCGCCGTAGTCCTTGTCGTCCTTCGCCAGCACGACGAATACGCCGTCGAGCACGACGGCGCCGTGCAACGAATCGATCGTTCGCTTGAGCAGCGGCACTCCGGCGATCGGGACGTACTGCTTGCGCAACCGATCGCCGAATCGAGTGCCCGTTCCCGCCGCGGGAATGAGCGCGAACCGACTGTGCGCGGCCATGGCTATTTTTCGCTCGCGAGCGAGGTTCTTGTGGAGCACACCTGCACCGATTGCCCGGCCGGCTCCACAGCGGGAGCGACTAGTCTAGCAGGAGTGCGCCCCGCTGCTCGCGGTAGCCATCAGCAAGGACTGCAACGCCGCCCGTATCCGGGCGGGGATCGCCGCCGGACGGCGGCTCGCCCGGTCGACCCACACATGGACGAAGTGGCCGGTGGCGGAAGGATCAACCTCGCCCTGCCGGAACAAGCCGATCTCGTAGCGCACCGACGTATTGCCGAGCCTCGCAACGCGCAGCCCGGCGTCGACCACCTCGGGAAAACTGAGCGACTTGTGGAACCGGCATGCGGTCTCGACCACGATGCCGATCGTCGGAGAAGCGTGGATATCGAGCCCACCGGCGCGGATTAGATGCTCGTTCACGACGGTGTCGAAATACGAGTAGTAGGTCACGTTGTTCACGTGTCCATACGCATCGTTGTCCATCCACCGGGTGGGTATGGATAGGAAGCTCAAGTAGCTCGCTCGATCATTCATGCGCTGCGCAACCGCGCGTCGAGCAGCTCGACCCAATGGCGGACCGGCCGCTCCGTTCCCGAGGCCAGGTGCATCATGCAGCCGATGTTTGCCGTGGCGATCACCTCGGGGTCGCCCGCTTCCAGCGCGCGGAGCTTGCTCGCCCGCAGCTCGTGCGAGAGCTCGGGCTGCAGGATCGAATAGGTGCCCGCGGAGCCGCAGCAAAGATGCGCGTCGGCGACTCGCGCGAGCTCCAGACCGATGGCCTCCAGGATTTCCTCGATGCGGCCCTTGAGCTTCTGCCCGTGCTGCAGCGAGCAGGGCGTCTGCACCGCGACGCATGACGGGCCGCGATCCATCGCGACCTGCGGAGCGAGGCGCTTCCATTCTGCGCCGACGATCTCGACTGGGTCGCGCGCAAGCTCTGCGATCCGCTTGGCCCGCTCGGCGTAGGCAGGGTCGTCCTTGAGGAGCGCACCGTAGTCCTTGACGGTGACCCCGCAGCCGCTCGCGGTGACGACGATCGCCTCGGCGCCGCGCTCTACCTCGGGCCACCATGCATCGACGTTGGCACGAGCACGCAGCAGAGCTTCCTCGTGCGCGCCGAGGTGAAGGCTGAGCGCGCCGCAGCAACCGGATCCGGCAGCGCGAACGAGTGAGATGCCGACGCGATCAAGAACGCGGGCCATCGCGGCATCGATCGACGGCGCGAGCGCCGGTTGCACGCAGCCAACGAGCACCAGCATTCGGCGCGCATGTCTTGGCCCAGGCCATGCTCCAGCGCGCTCTACCTTGGGCACGCTGCGCGCAAGCGCCGCGGGGAGCAGCGGTCGCAGCGCCCGTCCCGTCGCGACGGCGGCAGCGAACAGTGGGCCCGAGGTTAGGGCACGACGCAGGACCCAGCGCCGTGCGGCTTCCAGGCGCCCGCGCGGAACACGCTGCTCGACCACGCGGCGTCCGATCTCCACGAGCCGTCCATAGCGGACCCCCGAGGGGCAGGTGGTTTCGCAGCCAAGGCAGGTGAGGCAGCGGTCGAGATGCAGACGGGTGCTCTCGGTGACTTCAGCTCCCTCGAGCATCTGCTTCATGAGGTAGATTCGACCCCGCGGGCTGTCGAGCTCATTGCCGAGCAGCTGGTACGTCGGACAGGTGGCCGTGCAGAAACCGCAATGCACGCAGCTGCGCAGAATGGCGTGGGCCTCGCGGCCGTCCGCGCTTTCGCGAATGAAGTCGGCGAGGTGCGTTTCCAAATCTCAGACGCCGGCGTAAAGGCGCCCCGGATTGAAGATGCCCGCCGGGTCGAAGGCGGCCTTGAGCTTGCGATGGATCGCGAGCATCGGTGGCGGAAGCAGCTGGAAGACGCCGGCCGACTTGTCGGCGCAACGAAAGAGCGTCGCGTGCCCGCCGTGGCCGTGTGCCCATTCGCGCAGCCGCCGCGCCTGCTCCGGGCCGCAGCCCGACTCGCCTGTTCTCTTCGCGGGCCTCAGCCAGCGCAGCGCGCCTCCCCACTCGAGCAACTGCTCGCCGTCGAGGTCGGTATACGGAGCGGTCGACTTCACAGATAGCCGCCAGAGCGGCGCCTCGGCAGCATCGCGGCCGAAGAACGGATGGCCTTGCTCGCGCACCGAGCCCCAGAACGCGTCGGCGTCATCGAGCGCCGTGCCACCCAGTCGGCGCACCGCGCCCTCGACCGCCGCCTTCGCGCCCGAGAAACGGGCGTACAGGCGTCCATCGTAGTAGCAGCTCGCCGACAGCGGCAGCGCTTGCGCGCCCCATTCATTGCTGCGCTGCAGGGCCAGCTGCGGCGTGAGCTCGTACACCCGCGTCGCTTCGGCCTTCGGCAGCGGCACGCATTTCAGCGATGCCTCCAGGATGATCCCCAGCGTGCCGAGCGAGCCGGCGACGAGCCTCGATACGTCGAAACCGGCGACATTCTTCATCACGCGTCCGCCGAACGCGAGGTCGTCGCCCTGGCCGTCGAGCAGACGCACGCCGAGGACTGCGTCGCGCACGGCCGCGGCGTAGGCGCGCCGGGGGCCGGAAAGACCCGCAGCCACGCAGCCACCGAGCGTGGCCGTCGCCCCGAAGGCTGGAGGCTCGAAAGCGAGCATCTGACCCTCGCCGCGCAGCGTCGACTCGACCTCGGCCAATCGCGTCCCGCAACGAGCCGTGATCACCAGCTCGGTCGGATCGTAGTCGATGACCCCGGCGTAGACGGTGGTGTCGAAGACCTCGCCGACGAGCTCTTGTCCATAGAAATCCTTGCTGGCGCCCCCGACGAGGCGTAGTGGCGTTCTTCCGGCGCTGGCGCTGCGCACGCGGCCGCGCCAATCCTCGAGCACCTCACTGGAGCCGGCCCACGGCGGCGTCATTGCTGCTGCGCCTGCGCTCCGGCCGGCTCGAGACTCGCGATGCGCTCGGACTCCTGCACGGCATCGGCCGCCCATTCGCGCATCGCCGGCAGGCCGAGCAGAGTCCGCTGGTACCTATCGGCCACACCGTCGAGCGCGATGCCGTATGTCTGCAAGCGAAACACGACCGGGCACCAGAAAGCGTCGACGATGCCGAAAGCTCCGCACAGGAAGTCCCCGGAAGCCCCGAAGCGCGATCGACCCTCCGTCCACAGGGCAACGACGCGCTCGATGTCGGCCGCAGCTGCGGGCGAAGGCGTCTTCCTCATGCGCAGGCGCACGTTCATGCTCAACTCTTCGCGCAGCCGCGGGAAACCGGAGTGCATCTCTGCGCTTACGCTCCGCGCCCAAGTGCGGGCAATCGCAGCACCGGGCCACAGCCGTGGGTGCCGCTCCGCGAGGTACTCGGCGATCGCCAGCGAGTCCCAGACCACCGTTTCGCCGTCGCGCAGGACCGGAACGTGGCCTGAGGGCGAGATCGCGCGCAGTCGCTCCCGCGATCCCGGCTGATAGAGGGCGATTCGCTCCTCCCGAAACGCGATGCCTGCCGCCTTCATGAGGACCCACGGGCGCAGCGACCACGATGAGTAATTCTTATTGCCGATGTAGAGCGTATACATCCAGATCCGTGTTACAGAGGTACGGTCTTTCCCGGATTCATGATGTTGTGCGGGTCGAGCGCGCGCTTGATGGCGCGCATGAGGTCCACGGCATCGCCGTGCTCGCGCACCAGTGCGTCGAGCTTGTGCCATCCGATGCCGTGCTCGCCGGTGCACGTGCCGCCCATGGCGATCGCCCGCAATGAAACGTTGCGCGCCAGCGCTTCGGCGCGGCCGCGCTCTGCCTTGTCGTCGGCATGGAACAGAACGATGAGGTGGAAGTTGCCGTCGCCGACGTGACCGACGATGGGCGCCGTGAGGCCGCTCCTGTCGACCTCCGCCCGGGTTTCGAGAATGCAGTCGGCGAGGCGCGAGATCGGAACGCAGGCGTCCGTTGCGAACGAAGTCGTCCCCGGCCGGTACGCAAGCGCTGCGTAATAGGCCGCGTGGCGCGCTTTCCACAACCGCGAGCGATCCTCTGCTTGCGTCGCCCAATCGAACGCGCTGCCTTCGTGGTCGGCGCAAATCGCCTGCATCGCTTCGGCCTGCTCCCGCACCGAGGCGGGCGAGCCGTGAAACTCGAAGAACAACGTCGGTTTCGCCACCAACCCCTCGAGCTTCGAGTAGCGAATGCAGGCATCCATCTGGACCTCATCGAGCAGCTCGATGCGAGCCACGGGGATCCCGGTCTGCATGGCCTGGATGACGGTGTGGACCGCCGCCGCGAGCCTCGGAAACTGGCAGACCGCCGCCGAGATTGCCTCGGGCACGCCGTACAGCCGAAGCTGGATCTCGGTGATGACGCCGAGTGTGCCCTCGGCACCCACGAACAGGCGCGTGAGGTCGTAGCCCGCGCTCGACTTGCGCGCGCGACCGCCCGTGCGCACGATGCGCCCGTCGGCTGTCACCACAGTGAGGCCCAGCACGTTCTCGCGCATCGTCCCGTAACGGACGGCGTTCGTTCCCGACGCCCGCGTAGCGGTCATGCCGCCGATCGTCGCATTGGCGCCAGGATCGATGGGAAAGAACAGCCCCGTGCCTTTCAGCTCGGCATTGAGCTGCTCGCGAGTAACACCGGCCTCGACGCGGCAATCGAGATCTTCCGCATTCACCTCCAGCACGCGATTCATCTGCGAGAAGTCGAGGCACACGCCGCCATAGAGTGCGGCGACGTGCCCTTCGAGCGAAGTGCCCACGCCGAAGGCGATGACCGGGACCCGGGCCATGCTGCACAACCGGACGATCGAGGCAACCTCCTCGTTCGAGCGGGGAAACACGACGACGTCCGGCAGCGCCGCATCGGCGAGCCCCTCGCCGTGGCTGTGGTGCTCGCGCACGGCTTGGGTGATAACGGCGCGCTCGCCGTACTCGCCACAGAGCTTGGTCACCAGCGCGGCGACCTTCGTCGGATCGGGACGAACCAATGCTGGCGTTTCCATGAGAGGCCTCGCCTAGAAGCGCGGGAGCTCGGGATGTCTCAGCCCGCCACGATGTACATGCATCCGCCCCATCTCGGCACAGCGATGCAAGGTCGGCACAGCCTTTCCCGGGTTGAGCAACGCGTCCTGATCGAAAACCCGCTTGACGGCGTGGAATCGCTCGAGCTCGGCCGGCGCGAACTGCACGCACATGTCGCCGAGCTTTTCCACGCCGACTCCATGCTCCCCCGTGATGGTGCCACCGACCTCGATACAGAGCTCGAGGATGCGCGCGCCGAACTCCTGCGTCTTCGCGGCGTCTCCCGGTCGGTTCGCGTCGTAAAGGATCAGCGGGTGCAGATTGCCATCGCCGGCATGAAAGACATTCATGCAGGGAAGTCCGTATTCGCGCGACAGCTCCGCGATTCGCGTAAGCACACCGCCCAAAGCGCGCCGCGGTATCGTGCCGTCGCAGCAGTAGTAGTCAGGCGAGATACGGCCCGCCGCGGGGAATGCGGCCTTGCGCCCCGACCAGAAGCGCTCCCGCTGCGCGGCGCTGTGCGACACCTCCACGCGGGTCGCTCCGCTTTGTGCGAGCAGCGCCTGGATCAGCGCCGCTTCCTCCTCGACCTCGGCGTTGACGCCATCTGTCTCGCACAGCAGGATCGCCGCGGCGTCCTGCGGGTAGCCCGCATGCACGAAGGGCTCGACCGCGGCGATCGTGAGGCGGTCCATCATCTCCAGGCCCGATGGCACGATGCCGGCGCCGATGACTGCCGCCACGGCGTCGCCGGCCTTGGCGATGTCGTCGAACGCCGCCATCACGCATTTCGCGTCTTGCGGCTTGGGCGTCAGCTTCACCGTGACCTCGGTGATGACCGCCAGCAGCCCCTCAGAGCCGGTGATCAGCGCGAGCAGATCGTAGCCCGGCGCATCGAGCGCCTCCCCTCCGAGCTCGATCACTTCGCCGGTGATCAACACGGCGCGAACCCGCCGCAGGTTGTGCACCGTTAGCCCGTACTTGAGGCAGTGCACGCCGCCCGCGTTCTCAGCTACGTTCCCGCCGATCGTGCAGGCGATCTGCGACGACGGGTCCGGCGCGTAGTACAGGCCGTAAGGAGCCGCTGCCTCCGAGATCGCCAGGTTGCGCACCCCGGGCTGAACGGTTGCCGTGCGCGCCAGCGAATCGATCTCGAGAATGCGCTTGAATTTGGTGAGCGACAGAACCACACCCTCGCGATCGGGAACCGCACCACCCGAGAGTCCGGTCCCGGCGCCGCGTGCCACCACGGGTACGCGCGCAGCGTGGCAGAGCTTGAGAATCTGCACGACCTGCGCCTCGTTCTCTGGCAGCAGCACAGCCGGAGGCAGCTCGCGGAAGAGCGTAAGGCCGTCGCATTCGAAGGGCCGAGTATCCTCGGCAGCGGTGAGGATCGCGTCGGCCGGAAGAACTTCGCCGAGCGCTGCGAGCAAGGCTGGATTGAGCATGGAAGACCGCGGCGTTCCTGCCGCGCATTATTTCACAAAGCCCCTTCACAGACCACGAGCAAACGCTGGGCCGGCCTGGAGTAGAATGCGCCTCCCCGGTGCACTTCACGTCGAAGGCGGAGGCATGAATCAGACCCGATGCCGGTGTTATGCGATTGTGCTGCCGCTCGTCCTTGCCACGGCCAGCGCAGCGACCACGCATGCCGCTGCGCAGACCACGCTCAGGATCAATATCGCCATCGCTCAGAACTCGCATTACGGTGTGGCGATCGACACCTTCGCGCGCGAAGTCGAGAAGCGAACCAACGGACGCTACAAGGTCCAGACCTTCTACTCCGGCGCACTCGGTGCCGAACGCGAGTCCGTCGAGGGCGTGCAGCTCGGGACATTAGATCTGACGCTCACCTCGACCGGTCCGCTGCCCAACTTCGTGCCCGAGGTCGCGATCCTGGACATCCCGTTCCTGTTCCGCGACTACGCGCACGCGCGCGCAGTGCTCGACGGGCCGATCGGCCAGGAATTGCTGGCGAAGTTCCCGCCGAAGGGCATGGTCGGACTCGCATGGGCGGAGAACGGATTCCGGCACATGACCAACAGCAAGCACCCGGTCAACCAGCCTGACGATCTCAAGGGGCTGAAGATGCGGACGATGGAGAACCCGATTCACATCGAGGCCTATCGCCAGTTCGGGATTCAACCCACGCCGATGGCGTTCACCGAGGTGTTCACAGCGCTGCAACAGGGCACCGTCGACGGTCAGGAGAATCCGCTTTCGGTGATCACTTCGGCGAAGCTCGATCAGGTGCAGAAGTACCTCTCGCTGACCGGGCATGTCTATTCGCCGGCGATCTTTCTCATGAACAAGGCGCAGTGGGATCGACTGTCCGACGCCGACAAGCAGGCTTTCCTCGAAGCAGCGAAGGAGGGAGTCAAGGCGAACCGCGCGCGCGTCGACGAGGACGAGCGCAAGGCCGTGGCGGATCTTCGCGCCAAGGGGATGAACGTCGTCGAAAACCTGGACAAGACGAAGTTCCAGGCAGTGCTCGCTCCGGTCTATGCCGACTTCGGCAAGCGCTTCGGTCAGGCGAACATCGATCGGATCAAGAACTACCAGCCGCAGTAAGCTCCGCCCGGCTTTCACCGATAGCCGAAGATCCCCGGCAGGAAAGTGCTGATCCAGGGAAAGAGCGACAGCAGCACCAGCACGCCGATCTGCGCCCATAGGAACGGCCACAGCTCGCGGATGAGCTTGGCAAGGGGCACGCGTGCAACCACCGAGGTGACGAAGAGTAGGCCGCCTACCGGCGGCGTGAGCATCCCCATCGTCAGATTGACGATCACGATGATGCCGAACTGAAGATCGGAAATGCCTAGCGCGTGAGCGATCGGTGCGAGGATGGGCACCAGCACGACGATTCCCGGCAGGGGCTCGATGAAGATGCCGAAGACGAGCAGGAAAGTGTTGACGGCGAATAGAAAGGCGAGCGGCCGGAGTTGCAGCGCGACGATCGCCGCCGTGAGGTCCTGCGGGACGCGCGAGATCGTGAGCACCCAGGCGAAG